>SAMEA3663025__coassemble_681_pt1 | contig 20038 bp, 14 predicted proteins | sample SAMEA3663025__metabat2_low_PE_039 | metagenome-assembled genome bin SAMEA3663025 (sample SAMEA3663025) | pig gut metagenome | biome: pig gut; feature: pig-associated habitat; material: faeces | place: France | collected 2012
GTGCGAGCGCCAGCACTTTGTCGACGCTCATCCTGATCTCTGAGAGTTTGAGCAGACGCTCCAGTTCCTTGTAGACTTTCAATGCCACGAAGCAGATGCAGACGTGAGCCTCGATTCTCGATTTCATCATCAGTCTTGGCATTACCGATGGTAGCAAGTTCCTTCATTTTGCCGTTGACTTTCTCAACAACAATAATTCCGAGATTTCCGGATGGATATTTCTTCTTTCTTATGTACATTTTTGCTCCGTGTCACCCATTTTAGGGTGACACAAAATTACAAAATTCTGTACATAAGGCTATTATAAAATCAACAAATTTTGAGTGACGAAGTCAGGAAAAACCACCCCCATCGACCCCAAAAAAAAGCTCCCGCCAAAAAATATGGCGAGAGCAGTACGTGTTTCAAACCGAGCCGTGCTTATGATGCATCCACGCTTTGTGGATGAATAGAAATCAGCACCAGCGCGGTAGAATTATGATAAGGCAAAAGAGTAGGCATCGTGGGGAAAAGAGGCGAAATTTGTACTTTCCATTTTCCCTCACGCTGCGCATCCACATCAGCCAGCATTATGCGCACACATGGTGTGGCATTCATAGCCGGATTGCGATAAGACGGTTGTCCCACATTCATCAACACCGACATTTCATTTGGAAGATTCACCGGCGGCAGATAATCCACATTATCTCCCAAAAGGAAATTCGCCATATTGAAATCAGCCAGCAGGGTGTCTATCTGCGAAGTGACAGCGGTTTCCAATTGCTGATGTGAGGCCTCTAAAGTGTCGGGGTTGGCTTGAAAACTCTCAAAGAGCGTCACCAAATCCACTCGGCTCACAATTGCTTGTCGGTGAGCATCAAAAAAAGCCGTAAGAAGCGGGGAAGGATCAAGCCTTCTAAACATTGCAGCTTCGGGCTGTTCGGGAGCCTCAATTTTGCCGGAATAATCGGTTTGCCAAGCGTGAAGGCTAACATTGTAGCTTTCCAATCTGTCGTAAACAACACCCAGATCGTTAGATAGCGAGTGGAAATGCGTCAGCCACATTCCAGCCACATGATATCGGATTTGCATTTCCAGCAAACTTTGCTGATTTTGATGGAGAATTGAAACGGCAGCGTGGGTTGTGGATTCATACTTTCTACGCCAACTTTTCACCCACCATTTATAGCCAATCAATCCGAATGCAAACAATGTAGCCACCATACCAAAGAGAATAAGCAGCGTGGCATTCTGCTTCAAACACCACCAAAATCCCAATCCAGAAGCCACAAGAAAAGCGATGAAAATATAGATTTTTATTCCTTTTTTGTAGTCCTTGAATTTCTCCGGAAAAGCGTTGATAAGTTGTTGGTGTTTTTCTTGGGCTTGTCTACAGTTTTCCTCCTGCGCCACCTGTGCGGCTTCGCGAATAGCTTTTTGGGTGCCGGGCATAATCAAGTCCATCACCAATTGCTGATAATACCTGTAGTAGGCCTTATACAGTTTTGTGTGGTGATCCACTCTCACCTTCACCTTGGCGATGGCATTTCTGATGGTAGCTCTTTTGATTTCTCGTTCGGTGCCGGCAAAATCAGCCAACTCCGTGGGAGCATCGGCTCTTGCTCCGGCTCCGGCATCGCTGATTTCCGTAATGATGCACGCAAAGTCCATATAATCCGGGTCATCGATATAGGTAGAGGGCATATAACAATAACCCTTATCGCCAAATTCCGGTCCCCAAGAATTGCGCACGATATAGCAATTATTTTCTTCAGCGTATCCCACCAACACCATAGCATGCCAGCCGTCTTCTTTGGCATTGGGAGCATCCTGCGGATGTACCACGAATGCGCCATCGGTCCCGAGGTTGTCGTACACATTCAGCGATATGCCAACGGGATACCCTTCCGATAGCGCGCTCGTGAGCAGTTTGTGATTCTCTTCAATGCTTTTAGGCTTATCTTCGGGATAGTTCACCAAAGGAATTTGCTTGGCTTGCAGCACGCGATGCTGCTTAGCATCATCATCAGCTTCAGTGGAAGGCTTCACGTCGGGAGATTCGGAGTTGTAGGCATACAAATCATCCCTACAGATACCTTGAGTGCCTAGCACTTCCAACTGTTCGTGAAAATTGCTTCCACCGGCCGGACGCCCTTTCAACACATTAGAATAATAGAACAAATAAGCCGGGCTCATATCTTGTGGCGATTCCGCATTGGAGAATTGCGAGAGCATCGCTTCATACATAGCTGCAGCGGCAAAAGAGGTGCACGAGCCCAAATTCATTTGATTTTTTACCGGAGTAAAAAATTTGCGCAAATCCACCGATTTTTTAATCGTGAGACCCACCGGCGGCGTGTATTTCTCGTTGAGAGGCTGCTCCTTGTGGACTATATCTTTCAAATTGCCCGCCGGCTTTTGCCACTTCTTCTTAATTTCTTCCGCATCTTTCTGCGACTCTTGTGATTTTTCCAACGCAGCCAACTCATCGTAGCAGTTTCTGATGTAGGAAGTGTCGTTCATAATTTCCTGCTTCAGGCGCTTGATTTCGGGCAAGGGATTCAAAGCCTTTGCATTTTCCGGACTCTCCTCCCGTTTATTCGTTTCCGGATTCTTGACATATTTTTTGAGCGCTTTAAAATCGCCTCTCACCGGAATCAAATGGGATTTTTCGAAATGATTGTTGAAAGCATCCACATAGAGGTTGATAGGCTCCTCACATGCGTCATCCAAAAGAGCGCCTGTATGATCGTATTGCATACCACGCAGCCGTTCATTATCCCTACCCAAAATCAAAGCCAGCACCGCCTCTTTTTCAGGCAGCGTGAGGGTTTGGTTGGTGAGCAAAGATAAGATTTCCTGCTTTAAAGCCTCTATGTCATTTTTGATGATAGGAGACGCTTTCGCTGCCACGTTAGCGTGATTGATACCCTCTTCCATATAGAGAGGGCGAATGTGCATCTCAAACAAATTGGGATAGCGCGAGTTGATGTTTGCCAGCATTTTTCCGGCTTCGGTGGCTGCCTTTTGCGCATCCACTTGGCTATCGTTGATACCCACATGGTCGAGGGCGCTCAAAAAACCCAAGCCCAACATTTGTCGGGAAGTGGCAGAGCGGTCAAATTCCAGCGAAGCCACACCGATGGCGAGGTTATCGCCTTTATGATTGGTGCACAACGACGGCGACAGGATTTGGTAATAATCCTGCATCAGCGCAATCTGAATCAAAGCGATATAGTGGGCAAAACTCTCCATCGTGAAATTGATGGGAGAGCCATTCTCCGCATAATCATCCACCAGCGAAAAGGTGAAATTGAAAGTGGCGTTTTCGCTCAGCTGCTTGAGCAGAGCCACTGCCTTGGTAAATTCATCGGAAGCCTCCTTTTCCTCTGTTTTGCCATCAAATATGGGCATAATGCCGGGAGCCAAGCCCAACACATGCAGCGTGAATTGATGCTTAAGAGAGGCACATGCATCATGGAGCACTTGCAATTGCTGCGTGGCAGTGGATTCATACAGAGGAATTACCGCCAAAATGTGTAAACGCGGGTCTGGCATAGTCAGATTCACCAACCGATGAAAAGCATTGCTCAGGCTTTGTGTCGTTTCGTCCACGGTTTGGCCTGCCAGCGTTACCGAGTCGTGGGCATCACCCATAGCTCGGGTTGCCTTCATCAAGGCGGCAACCCGAGTTTGGGTAAGATTCGTAGATGTTGAAGTCCAAACGGTAACGGAAGCCATTATCCCATAAATTTATCAAGTATGAATTCCATTTCTTTTTCTATCATCTCCTCTTCGGCCGGATAGTGCACAATGTTTTCGAGCGAAATCGGGCAATGCGACACCTCCTGGAGATAGGTGTTGGCCCTACAAGCATTGATTGCTCTATTCACCAGCACCCGCGCCGGATTATCCGGTCCCGGCTGATCCATATCTTTCAGCGCTTGTTGAATTTCCGGTGCAAGCACATTGATATTATCTTCCAAATAATGGAAGGCCTTCTTTCGGTCGGCGCCCATATCCACCCACCAATTTCTCAGCGCCTTGCCACCCATTCCACGGCTCTTAATTTGATATTGACCGGTTTCGGCATTGTAGGAAATGAGATTAAACACGATGGCATGAATCCAAGTTTCCCAGCATTTCAACTGGTCGACGATGGCCTGTGGTTCCAAATCGAATCGCTCCGCTTTCATGCGCTCACACAGTGTTTTATCCCAGTGCGAGCCATATGGCTTGTTGGCTTCCCACTTGTCATAGTCGGATTTGTAGTTATTGATGGCTTTTACTGCAAATGCCGGAATCACGCCCAATTGGCGATAAATGATTACGCGGTTTTTGAGTCCGATTTCAGAGAATTGCACATCCTTAGCATTTGGAACAATGTTTTGGAACAGATTATCTTTACAAAGCGGAGAGGAGGCTTTGTTGGCCACGCCCACATAGTAACATTCCACCGGGCGTTCCTTTAAGAATGCATCAAAGCCATGGTAGTGGTAGGGCAAAAGCGGAAGCGATTTGTGCACAGCCCTACGAATCAATTCATTCAATTTTTCATTTGAAAGATTATTCAGCGCTTCGTCCACACCCATAGCAGCATATCTGCCGGCTTGTGGAAGAGTTTCGACAAACTGCATCAAAGCGGCTTCGGTTTCCTTGGAAGTGAATCCTTTCAAGGCTATGATGCCGCCTTTATTCTCCATTGCTTTTGCAAAATCATTAAACACGATATCTGCCATGGGGCAATCCACCCGAGTAGCATAGTCGGTAGAGAGGTCGAATTGGAAGAAACCGGATGCACTATTATAGCGCAAAACGTCTTGCACGGCGGTGTTGGCACTATCGCGGATAGTTTGCAGATTCTTCATCACGATATCCACATTTGCCATTTCCTTGTTTAGGAGTTCGGTGAACCAAGCATAGAATTGGCGTGCCATTTCGCGGCGCTTCACTTCGCGAGAGGTGAGAGCAAGTGCCATGGTTTGGTTCAGTACTTCTTCCACCTTGTCTTTTTTACCAAATTTTATGAACGAATTCATGCAATCGGCAAGTTCTTTGCAAGCCAATTTCAGCGACGATTCTCTCGTCGGCAGTAAAGTATCAAGTTCCTTTTTTTCTTCCTTCATTTCGCCATCACAGAGTTCCACCTCACGCAGCAGAGAAGTAAGGATTTGTTGGCAAAGGAAGATGCCACATTCACGATTTGCTTGCTCCGCAATCAAGGTGCTCAGAGAGGCTTGTATACGATTTTGAAGCTCGGCAAGTTTGGCGTCCAAATCGGTTTGCTTGTCCATAGCCTGATTTGCCACATATTGCAGGCACTCAGGTTCTGGATTGGAAAGGTCGTCGATATCGGAGAGTGTATAGGCCGGTTTGGGCGTCATGAAATAGTTGATCACATCATCTTTATCGTGATTTTCCCGAATTTTGTTGGTATCAAACCAATTGTTGGCGATGATGCCTGGGTCGTCGCAGCCACCATTGAGCATTTTGTTGACCAATTGAGCCAGTGCTTTGTGCTTGTAAATCTTAGCCAATTTGCCACCATTGAAAACGATTTCGGCACATCCAAATCCCGCCACCCAAGCAATTTTGTTTTTGATATCCATCGTGCCATCGGCTATGAGTTTGCTCACATTGTCGCTCACTGAAGCTAATGCCACCCCGAGTTCGCCCACCGATGTAACGATAGCCAAGGCTATCATTTCACACAACGAGTCGACATGGTTGAACACATCGTTGTTTTCATTCTTATTATCCACAAAATAGAGAGCGTCAAACGGGCGTTTGTTTACTTGATCAGTGGTTCTAAACCATTGCACATTCACCTTTTCGGAGTCCAGTGAGAGGTGTGCCAAATAATCAAGGTCGATAATCGCACCCATGGCATTGGGTTTCACTTTTGCCGTCATTGCACCGGTGGCCATACTGCGGAACACATCGGAAAGCACGGCATAGCCCGACAATTTGATGTTGGGGTAGAGTCGCTTAATCAAGTATGCCATATTCAGGAAAGTGCCACTCCCGGTGCCGCCACCCAAAGAGAACACCATGTGCACCTCAGTGCCGGAACTGAGCAAACCATATTGCGTGTTGTCGATGATTTGTGCGTTGTTGATTTCGTTGATTTTATTGTTTACGAACGCCTCCACATTCGATTCGTTGACCGTGATGGCAAATCTGCCATTGCTACGCATCTGACCGGCGCCAATGGAGAGTGCAGAAAGTCCAGCCACATTATCTTTCGGCATCCAATCATAGAGATTATCTTCTTTGCCTCTTTCATAGATGTCGGCAGGGGTTTCTACCGAGATGCAAAGTTTTTCCGACTCGTTGAGGTTAATTTTTGAACCATCGTTAGCCGTCACAAAATTGTTGCTGAGTCCGGGGGCATCAGTGTCTACGCCCAAAAAACCAATCATGGGTGGTATCTCCCCATAATTTTCATAAAACATTTTCTTTGCATCCAGTATGGCTTTCACACCGGTGCCTCCCAGTCCTATCAGGAGTGTTCTTCTTAATCTTGCCATAGTGTGTTAGGTTGATAATAAATATATGTTGTTTAATTAAAGTTGATTTCTGTTGTCACTTGGGTTTCACGGTTGGTGATTGAGCCTTTTTCGTAAGGAGCAAAGATGGCAGAGGGAGACACGTCCCATGCATTGCCCTCAGAGCGCAGGCGCACCCTTTTCTTACTACCCGAAGGCAGAATGGTGAGCTCCGGAGAAAAATGCTCAGCCTTCACAAAGATAATTTTCCCGGTAAACAAACGCGAAAACACATTCTGCGAGCGCTTATTGGAGGTGAGCACCACTTGGCGCGCCCCCTTCATTCTCTTTTGTGCGAAATAGGGCGACGGACCCGTCAATTGCACTCTGCTCACTTTTATGGTAGGGAAAAATATGCGTTTGAGCGCCACAAACCAGAGCACTAAAGCTGTAAGCAATGCCACCAAGAGCCAAAATAGTAAGGTGAAAAGCGGATTCCAATCCACTTGATATTCCGTGCGCAGTGAAGTTCCCTCATATTTTTCTAAGGGTTGCCCGTTGATAATATTGATGCCATCCACCGAGGCGGGAATCAGCGAAAAATAGCGCTTGCCTGTTGCTGCGTCGTGGTTGAATTTTACCTCCAGCACTGCCGGCTGTTGAGGCACAAGGTGAATGGTGCTGCCATTGCTGATAGGCTGCCCGTTGAACCATGCTTGGAAATCATTGGTTTGCTCCTCACCCACCTGAAATTTGAGCGCCAAACGGGAGTTTTTCAACTCGTTTTCAAACATCGGTTTCAAATCCCACACCGCCTTTTGCTCATCAGCTGCATCGCTCCACAAGAAGGAATCGTACCACCGCACCCCTTCGTGTTGCAATTCATCGACTCCTTTGCCAATGGTGAGAGCGGAAGGTGTTTTGTCGTAGACGTGCACATTCACTTGTGGATTTGCAATTTGGTAACGGCTGTCGGCACTGGTTATCAACACCGAGAACTCATATTTTTCGCCTTGAAGCAGCTGGTGCAACTGCGCCACCGATTGGTTGCCTTTGGGCGAAACCTTGATTTTCATATTTCCGCCCGAAGCCTTATTGCCCACAATGGTCACCTCAAAATTCGGATCCGCACATTGGGCAGCTAAAGCATACTCACCCGGCACACTAAAAGACAACCCCAACTCTTTATGCAGCTCATCGAGATTGGTCGACACATCTTCCGTGATACGCGTAATCACCGGCACAATACCATTTTCGCACTGCACAATCGATGCATCGGCACAGGCATCAATTGCCTGCTTAATCACCGGATTAATCACACCCTTAGTCAGCGCCACATAATAGAGCTTGCTGTTCTTGTGAGTTCCACACCAATCGGCAATGGTTTTCGCCACCTTTTCCGGCGAATCGCCCCCACTAGGCATACCATCGGTGAACAAATAAATTTCATTCTCCTTGTTTGGATTCACCTTCGCAAATCCCGCACGAAGCACATCGGAGATATGTGTGAATCGTGCCTGCTTAATATATGTGGCAAAAGCCTCGCTTATGTTGGCTTTCTTGCCCGCATACTCCTGATTGGCAAAAGTGATTACTTGGTAGGGAGAATCGCCAAAGGGAACCACCGTGAAGCTCGAACCCGGTATCGACGCACGAAGCGAAATATTCTTATCCAAAGCCGATTGAGCCGTAGCCCACAATCCCCCCTTGTGCATCGACCCCGTGCAATCAAACAAAAATATATGATTCTTTTCTCGTTGCGCCATAGCAGACACCAACGTGAGCGCCATAGCAATCAAGGCAAAAAAATATTTCAATTTAATCGTGTGAATTTTAAAAAAATGGTTCATCGCATATTAATTTATAATTATTTAAAACTTGAGCCAGGCTATTCTGTCCACAAATTTTTACGTAATTAGCCGCAACTAAAAGGAGTTAACTCCGCAAATATAGCATTTTTTTTTAAAATAGTTTTTCTAATCGTAAAAAATTATTAATCCCATACCCCGATGGTACGCATTTATTACCAAATTGGAAGTATGCTGTGCTTCGCTACGGGTTAGGGATTCTCGGTATAGTGAAACGCTCGGAACACTTGAAACACCTGGTGGCCAAGTGGGGATACGCGTTTGTGATGGGTGCATCCTGTTCTATCCTGCCTGCTTATAGGTCATAGGCGGTGAGTTCGGCGTAGGCTTTTTGGTAGTCGCGCTCGGCTTCTATGGCTTTGTCGATGGATTCGTAGTATAAACTGTGTTGGGATATGTGTTCCAATTGTGTGATGGTGCCCGATTGGAGGGCTTTTTCAAGCAGTTCGCAGTTGTGGGCATCGGGGAGCGTTTGCCGGTAGGCGAGTGCCGTTTTCTGCAGCCCTGCCACTTGGGTGTAGAGGGCTTTGAGTTGGCCATAGAGTTGGTGTGCCGCGTCGGCTTTTTTTGCCTCTGCCGCTTGGATGGCTGCTTTGGCTTGTTTCACTTTGTTGCGATTGCTCCACAGCGGTATCGACACGCCGAGCGATATGCCCCGCAAATGTTCGCCGGGTGTGTGTTCGCTTATATAGCCCACGGAAAAGGATGGCAAATTTTGCGCTTTATTGAGCGCCAATTGCTTTTTGGAGAGTTCCACTTCGCTTTTCACGTAGCCTAATGCGGGGTTTTTGCTTTCGACTGTGGCAAACCATTCTTCGAAGTTGGGCGGTAGCATCACGGGTTCATATTCGTCGGCGGTGATGGTGATGGCTTTGCCGCCATTGAGGCGCTCCAATTGTGCCATCACTCCGGTGCGCTCCACTTCCATTTGCTGAATGTCGGCATCCAATTTCACTTTGACGAGCACGGCATTGTTGTAGTCGATGATGTTGCATTCACCACCATCGAGCATCTTTTTTTGATTGGCGAGAAATTCTTCGGCATGGTGTTGACGAATAGCCAATTGCTTGAGCATGGCATTGCAGTAGATGGCATCGAGCACATATTTTTTTGCCTCGAGCAGGATGGCGATGCGTTCGGCTTCAAATTGCCACTGCACCATGTCGTTTTGCTGCTGTGCCACGCGGCTTTTCATTCCCAATAGGGTAGGGATGTCGAATGTTTGCGTCACACTCAAGTCGGTGCGATTGCCCACTTCTGAGGGATTTCCCCAAAGGTGGCCCACTTCCACTTCGGGGTCGGGCAGGAAGATGTCGGTGGCATTTCCCAATTGCTCTGCCGTGGTGCTGTGGCGGGCGGCAAGCAGGGTGGTGTTGTTTTGCTCAATTGCTTTCAGCACTTCGCTGATGCTTGGCTGAGCCGCCATGGTGAATGGCGACAAAAGGGTGAAAATTAACAATATCTTTTTCATTCTTTTAGGCTGATTGGTGAGAATTAATGCTACAAAACTATAATTTTTTTTCGTTTACTCAAGCAATTATCATAATTTTGCTTTGCGCTGTGTGAGCACATACATGATAGGAATCACGAAGCCGTTGAGCAAGGTGGAGGTGAATAATCCTCCGAGAATCACCTTTGCCATCGGACTTTGAATTTCGTTGCCGGGCAAATCGCCTGCCATCACCATCGGGATGAGTGCCAAGGCGGAGGTGAGCGCGGTCATGAGGATGGGGTTGAGGCGGTCGGCTGACCCTTGTAGCACACTTTCCATGAGCGTATGGCCCGTGGCGCGCAGGTCGTTGTAGCGCGCTATCAGGAGCATACCATTGCGGGTGGCGATGCCAAAGAGCGATATGAAGCCGATAATGGCGGGAATACTCACCACGCCGTTGGTGAGCCTTATCACCACCACGCCGCCTATCAGCGCTAAGGGCAGATTGAGCAATATCACCCACGATTGCACCACGCTGCGGAATTGGTTGTAGAGGAGCATAAATATCACCAATATGGAGAATATGGAGGCGATGAGCAGGGTGCGTGAGGCGGTGCGCTCGCTCTCGAATTGACCGCCATATTCCACATGGTAGCCTTCGGGCATACGCACTTTTTCTGCCACGCGCTGCTGTATGTCGTTCACCACGCTCAGCAGGTCGCGGTCGGCTACATTGGCTGATACCACAATCTTGCGCGACACATTTTCGCGATTAATGGTGTTGGGTCCCGCTGCCGACACCACTTCGGCGATGTTGCCCAACGGCACTTTTTTGCCATTGGCATCCACCATCATTTCGCGGATGCGCTTGGCTGAGGAGCGGCTGTCGTCTGCCACTTTGAGGGTGAGGTCGAAGGCTTGGTTGCCTTCAAACACCTGCGACACAGCCTCGCCGGCGAGCAGCACATTCACCATTTGTGAAAATTCGGGCAGGGTGATGCCGTATTTGCCGAGCATTTCGCGTTTGGGGATGATTTTCAGTTGCGGTCGCTCCACTTGCTGCTCCACATTGAGGTCGGCAATGCCTTCCACATCGGCAATCGATGTTTTTATTTGATTGCCGAGGGAGTAGAGTTTGTTGAGGTCGGAGCCGAAAATTTTGATGGCGATGCCGGCGCGTGTGCCGGAGAGCATGGCGTCGATGCGGTGGGTGATGGGGGAACCCACTTCTATGTTTACGCCGGGCAGCACTTTCAATTTGTTGCGCACCTCTGCCAGCACTTCGTCTTTGCTGCGGTGGGTCAATTCAAATGGGGCTTCTATTTCCGACACGTTCACCCCGAGGGCGTGTTCGTCGAGTTCGGCGCGCCCGGTTTTTCTGCCCACGGCTTTAATTTCGGGCACCGTTAGCAGCGCTTGCTCTGCCATCCTTCCAATGTGGTTGGATTCTTCAAGCGAGATGCCCGGCAGGGTGCTTACGTTGATGGTGAACGAGCCTTCGTTGAAGGGGGGCAAGAAACTCCGCCCTAAGGTGGCAAACAAGCCTACCGCTACCACGAGTGCCACGCCGGTGGTGCCCAACACCCACCCCTTGTGGCGGAGGGCAAAGGCTAATGCCCGGCCGTAGCCTGCTTTGAGTTTGCGCGATAGGTAGGGCTCTTTTTCTGCTTGGTCGTGGCTACGGCGCTTTTTCACCAATAGATAACTGCAAAGCACGGGGGTGAGGGTGAGTGCCACGAGCATCGATGATGCCAATGCCACGATGAAGGCGATGCCCAATGGTGCGAGCATGCGGCCTTCCATCCCTGAAAGGAAGAAGAGTGGCAAAAAACTCGCCACGATGATGAGGGTGGAATTAAAGATGGGCATGCGCACTTCGCGCGATGCGTCGTAAATCACCTGGAGTGCTTTGCGGCGCTGCTCGGGCGGCAAGGCGTGGTTTTCGCGCAATCGCTTAAACACGTTTTCCACATCCACAATGGCATCGTCCACCAATGAACCGATGGCGATACACATGCCGCCCAGACTCATGGTGTTGATGGTGAGCCCCATCACTTTGAGCGCCACCACCGAGGCCAACAATGCCAACGGTATGGTTACGAGCGAGATAACGGTGGTGCGCACGTTCATCAAAAATAGGAATAGCACCACAATCACGAAGATGCCGCCTTCCACGAGGGCGTTTTTCACATTGTTGATGGAGTTGTCGATAAATCGCGATTGGCGATACACGTCGGTACTCATTTTCACGTCGCCGGGAAGGGTGTGCTGCACGTCGGCGAGCACTTTGTCTAATGCTTCGGTGAGTTCTATGGTGCCGGTGTTGGGTTGCTTGGTGATGGTCATCACCACTGCGGGTTTGCCGTTATACGATGCCACGCCCATTTTCGGGGTGCTGTTGCCGGGCTGCACTTCTGCCACGGCATCGAGGAAGATGGGCGATTCGTTCACGGTTTTTATCACCGCCTTACCCAATTTGCTGATTTGGTTGGTGGAGAGCACGCCGCGAATAATGTATTCGTTGCCATATTCGTAGAGCACGCCGCCGGCGGTGTTGCGGTTCATGTCTTGCACGGCTGCCAGCACTTCGTTGAGCCCTACGCCGTAGTGGCTCATTTTGTCGGGGTGGAGCAATATTTGATACTCTTTGATGTCGCCGCCCAGCACCGTTACTTGTGCCACGCCGCCGGTTGCCATCAGCCGCGGACGTATGTTCCAGTCGGCAATGGTGCGCAGTTGCTGCATGGAGGTGGATTCGGAGGTGAGTGTCACAATCATCATTTCACCTAAAATCGATGATTGCGGACCCAAGGTGGGGTTGCCCACGGTTTGTGGCAGGGCGTCGCGCACCACTGCCAGTTTTTCCGACACAATTTGCCGTGCTTTATAAATGTCGGTGCCCCACTCAAATTCCACCCACACAATCGAAAAGCCGGTGGTGGAGGAGGAACGCACGCGACGCACATCGGTGGCGCCGTTCACAGCCGTTTCTATGGGGAAGGTCACTAAGCGCTCCACTTCTTCGGGCGCCATGCCTTGCGCCTCGGTCATAACCACCACGGTGGGCGCATTCAGGTCGGGAAACACGTCCACTTCCATGTGGGAGGCGGTATAGATGCCGCCCAGCATCAGCAACACCGATGCCACGAGCACCACAATGCGGTTGTGGAGCGAAAATTTGATGATTTTATTGAGCATAATGCTTTCGATTTAAGAGAGGGGGTGAATTAATGGGTGTGGCCTTCGGGTATCACCGATGCGGTGGCTGCCAATTTCACCTGGTAGGCGCCTTTGGTCACCACGATATCGCCGGCTTTCACCCCTGAAATGATTTCAATGCGTTCGCCGTTGTCTTCGCCGGTGGTTACCTCTTTCTTGAGGAAGGCATCCGGCTCGCCGGGCACTTGCACAAACACGTAACACACGCCTTGCTCTTCCACAATGGCGCTCAAGGGCACCGATAGCACTGAAGGCCGCGCATCGGCAAGCAAATACACTTCGGCAAAGGCGCCTGCCAAGATGTTGTCCACATGGTCAAACTCAAAGGTGACGGGCACATAGTAGGAATCGGTGGCAGAAGATTTGCCCCACGACACCAATTTGCCGTTGAGGCTCGACAGTTTGTAGGTCTTCTCGTCGGATGCCACTCTAAAGTTGGCACTATTGATGCGCTTGAGCCATTTGGCTTCATTTTCGGGCAATTCGGCGCGCAATTGCAGTCGGCGGTTTTGGGTGATGGTCATAATGGGGTCGCCCACTGCCACATAGCCGCCTTCTTTTACCAAAATGCTTTTAATGTAGCCGCCTTTGGCTGCCGCCACGCTCACGCCTTCGGTCCCGGCACTGTATGCCACGCTTTGGTATGCCACTTTTGCCGTCTCCAAGCGTGTGCGTGCCTGCTCGTATTCTTTAGTGGTCACGAGTTTGTCGGCTTTCAATTTTTCTATGCGTTCAAATTCTTTCCGTGCCGATTCATATTCCACGCGCAGGGCTTGCACTTGGTCGGCATCTTGCAATTTTTTTGCCGAAATGGTGGCGATGGCTTGCCCGGCGCTCACAGCCATACCTTCGGTGAAGGAGTGGTTGGCATACGCCACGATGCCGGCGGCGGTGGCACTCACCGTTTGCTCTTCGCCCATGGGCAATTGAATTTGACCGCTCACCTTTATCACATGGCAAAACGCACCCGGGGTCAGGGTTTCCACTTGCAGTCCGGCTGCTTTGGCTTGCTGTTCGGAAAAATGGATTTCATCACCATGCTCGTGTGCTTGTTCTTTTTCTTCGTGTTTGTGTTCGTCGGTGTGAGCGGCGCAATTGGTGAGCAATAGGGGAGCGGCGCCACACATCAATATGCTGATAATATGCTTGATGTTCATTTCTTTCTTCAAAAATTAGGTTGCTAATAAGGAATGGATTACCTGTGCTCCTACCGGGACGCATGCAAGCCATCTATGCGATATCGCACACCTTGCATACTCCGCTTAGAGCCTATCTGAAGAAAGCATTTGGGGAGGCGCCCGAAGAGTGTTCGAAAGCCTCGTTTCAAACGATTGATAATGAATGGTGTAGGTGTCTATCTGCTTTGCCGTGGCGTGATGCACCTCTGCCATCCACTGCTCCACAAAAGCATAGAGCAGGGTGCAAAGCGGCACTTCGTTCACGTCGCTATGGTCCGGGTCAATGGCGGGCACCGCTTTAAACGTTTTCACACATTGGTCTTGATGACGGTGATTTTCATCGCTTTGGTGGTGATGCGTGTGTTGGTCATTGATGGCACCATCGCTTTGGCAGCGCTCCATCACCACGCACACCGTGCCCTGGTGATGGTGATGCGGCACCATAGGCAATGCTATCATCAGCAAAGCCATCCACCAAACTACTATGTGCGCACCAATATTCATCACCAATATTCATTATCTATTATCCACCGCAAAGATAGCAATTTTTTCCCAAATCCCCTAATCCGCCCCTCGCCCCTTTCTTTTTAAACGGCCAAAAAGCATTACCCCCCCAACCTCCCCACACTCCAATTTTTTGAACAAGGGGACTGCCCCGCTGTACAAAAACCACTGCATTAAACATTTGGCACGTGGAGAGCGTCTCGTCGTCCTCAATGAGTTTCAATATGTCGAATGGCATATTGTTGTCGCCTCCCCACGGAACATAAGAAAGCGTGTCGTCGATGATGACAGGCACGATGTCAACGTCTTCTACGAAGACCGCTGACGAGTTCACTTGAAATGCCGCCCGAACCGATAGGTTCGGTAGCGTTTCGACCGAGTTAAAATTAAGCGAGTCCATAACACTGTAGTTTTTGCTACAAAGTTATGGACCCGCAATGAGTTCCGAAAAGACGCGAGTTTACAGGATGCTATTCGTTGGTACTATGAATGCCAAAGCAATAGAATACAGGTGCTTTTTCGTCCTTATCATTAGGATTTAAGACACGTACTCCATATTCACCTTCAGGGGCAGTAAATGTAAGTATATAGGATGACTGCCCATATCTTTTACCATTAAAACTGATGTACTCCATATTACCTTCTGAAACGTTTCCCAACCAGTTGACATTAGCTAATTCCGTCTTACGTTCCTTTTTCTTTTCTTCAAATTTTACTACTTGAATAAAGGTAGTTGGATCGGTATCATTGTCTTTACATTTTACAACCAATGTTATCATATCGCTAGGTTGTATTTGGGTAGTAGATCTGCCGTTTTTAATAACAGCTTTTCTGCGGACATTTCCGATTCCTACAAGGAGGCGACCTGCAGAAGCCGAAGTCTTTATCTGCGGGATTGTTTTTTCTGTGGGAATGGAGATTGTGTCACCATCTATTTTTAGAACGGCAACCTCTCCAGTCCATTCCGGCTCAAACTGTTGGGCCGATGCAAAAAGCCCAAACATTAACAAAAAAGAAAGGATTACGAACTGTTTCATATATTTGAAGATTATTTTTCGCAAAGATAATAATTTTCTGCGAGGTATCAAAGGAAAACCTCACAATCGTTCACACGGAAAATACACACGTCGCGGATTTTGCGACATTCGCCGGAGGAAAGCAACTTTACGTTGCGCCAACCTCCGTAAAAATCGTAGCGGAGCGAGATGCAATTATGCAGGTGAAGTATTTCGCCGTTTGCTTTCCAAACGGAAATATCCACCGGGTCGCCGCTGTTAAGCATAGTGCGAGCGGTGGTAATATGTATGCTGCGCATAGGTTATAAGGTTAAAGTAGGGCAGCAGCTCTCTAACCCCATAATCTTTAATCTTTAATCTACGCCGAAGGCGTTATTTCCCCATAACCATCGGCAAAGCCGACTTCTCTAACCACTAACCACCGCCCTCGGCGGTTAACAGCGAAGCTGCCGTATAACCTCATAACCTTTTAACCTCATAACCTCTAACCTCTAACCTGTTGCGCAGGCAACTGCAATGTGCCAATCACATTGCGCTTCTGCGCAACATCAAGCGCTTGCAAAAGCGGCTTGACCACCGGCGACTTCACCAACTTCTGACTCGCTACCCATTCCCCGGCATGCACTACGCCTACCACCTTTTTCTTGGGTCCGTCGGGCGTGAATCCGCCCTCGGAATACTCTGCCGACATCGCTGCCTCTTTCTGCTTCTTTATCACTGTGGTTTGGAGGTGATTTTTTGAACAGGGGGACTGTCCCCTGTCAAAAAAATCTCCTTCACTTCCTCTCCAATTCCAACAAACTTACACCCTAAAGGGTATATTTCCCAATACTTTTATAAAAAATATACCCGATATGATGTAATTATAGAAAATTTCGCTATCTTTGCACCCTAAAGGGTATATTATATGACTACATTATCAAAATATGTGAAACAAAAGCGTAAGCAATTCGGTCTTACCCAAGTCGACCTCTCCCAAAAATCAGGCGTGGGGCTACGATTTGTGCGTGAACTTGAGCAGGGAAAACCCTCTCTTCGCCTCGACAAAGTGAATCAAGTGCTGGCGCTCTTCGGAGCAGAAATGGCACCCCAAAAACGCGTTAAACCATGAAACAGGCTTTAGTTTACCTCAACGATATCCTTGCAGCAAAGCTCATTGAAGATGATCTGGGATATGAATTCCGTTACGATACCGACTATCTACATCGGAACGACGCCCAGGCTGTGAGTTTAACTTTGCCTCTCACCGACAAACCGTGAACAGGGGGATAGTCCCCTGTCAAAAAATCCAATGCCCCACCACTTGCCAGCGTCGCCATACACGGCAGTCCGGCAAGCCATAGGCGCAGTTTTTTTCGGCGAAGCCGACTTTTTTTCCGCGAAGCGGCTTTTTCTTCGGGAGGCGAGGGATGTGAGTGGCGAGCACACAGCGAGCCACCGTGGGCGTGAGTGGTGATAAAGCTGAAAATGCGTTTTCAGGCTTTATCCCACTCGCCGTCCCACGAAAGGGCTTTAGCCCTCACATCCCCGCCCCCCGACTTTTTGTTCTCTTCCATCCCACAATGCCCACTCATCCCACTAAATCTTCCATCCCACCCAAGCCACGAATTTATCGCAGCGTTTCCCGACCTACTCGATTTCGGGCAAACCGATGAGGTGGGTGGCATTCCACACGGGAATAGTCTTCAAGGCGGAGCTGTGGAGTTTATAGGTGCCATCAGCGGGGCGCACCACACAGCGTGCCATATCCATTATCGGAAGTTCGCCATCCGGCAGCGAAAAGAGCAGGATGCGATTGCCAAAATCCATCGCCGCCGGATGGTGGATGCCCGGGCGAGTCCACTCGTTGTGGAGATACGCCGTTTCCGGCGCACCGGGTTGCAAAAATAATGTTACACTCTTTTTCCAAGGAGCAAGTTTCCATTCCACGGGGCGCACGCATTGCGGCGGCACGATGGCTGTCACCACCCCATTGTCAGCCACCATCAGCGCAAGCTCATCTTTCACATCCTCCACAGGCAACAAATTTTCCGGTGCCGACAGCAAAAGCGAGGCATACCATTGGCGCATACGCGTTATCAGCCGCTCATCCACATTGGCGCCATCTTCTCGCTCAATAGTGCAGCCGCAAAGATGTGGCTCAAGCCCGAGCAAATTTTTCCAAATGTTGAGCATCTCGCTCTCGCTGAGATGCAAAAATTGATTAGTGTTTTCCATATACATATATAATGATTTGATTTTTTTTCGCCACAAATTTACCTCCCCCACGCCACCCCCGTCAACCCCAAAACAGCCATTCTCTTGTTTGGCACTACCTAACGAAAATGCGGAAACCCACCCCCCCCCCACACAATGCCCGCCCACAGGTAGGGACAGAGCCGACCGCAAGCCCGCCATCGGAGATGGCATATTGTGGGCAACTCTATGCAAGCGAAGGCGAAGCCTGAAGCGCAGCTTGGAGAAAGCCGCAGCCAGAGCAAAGAGCCTCGGAGGGTCGGTTGTGGCAAGTCACCACAGGTAGGGACATGCGTCTCCCGGCAATTACGAATTGTGAATTATGCATTATGCATTAAATTAAGTATTGTGCATTATGCTAAGGGGTGTGAACTCTATCGTGAACTTTCGGTGAACTTTAAAATGGCGCTGTGGGGTGGTGTGGCGGCGATTTTGTGCACAAGTGTGAACTCTATGTGAACTTTCGAGTGAACTTTCGGGTGAACTTTCAAAAAAAGTTGTATCTTTGCTCTCAGATTCATTATTATTTTAATCCACATGGGTATGTTAAGCGCAGAAGATATTCTCAATTTGGTGAAAAGAGGAGAGGGTTATAACCTCGATTTCAAACGTAGCGTTCCATCGAAAGTGCGCGAACTCACAGAGGAAGTGTGCAGCTTTTTGAATGCTGCCGGTGGCTATTTGCTGATTGGTGTGAACGATCACAATGAAATAGTGGGTGCCGAGATTAATAATAGTAAACGTTCTGCCATTCAGGGTTCTATTGGAGAAATATCGCCAATGTGCCACTACAATATGTATGATGTGGATGTGAATGGTAAAACGGTGTGGGTGATAGAAGTGCCTTCGGGCATGAACAAGCCCTATTTCTTTGCGGGATGCACCTATTTGCGTGAAGGTGCCAATAGCCAAAAATTGACGAATGTGGACGAGATTCGTCAAGTGTTTCAGCGCAATAAGCGCATTTATTTCGACACCATACCGTTCCCAAAGGTGAACATTGTGGAGCAATTAGATAACGACAATTTCATGGAATTTAAGCGCGAGTCGCATATTGTTTCCGACATTAATCCCTTTCAAGTGCTCGATAGCTTGCAGATATTTGATGAAAACAATGTGGTGAAATGTGGTGGTGTGCTATTTTTTGCCGAGCATCCTGAAAACTACTTTTTCCATGCTGTGATTCGCTGTGTGATGTTTAAAGGCACCGAGAAGGTGTATTTGCTTGATGATAAAACCTTTGGCGGTCCGCTTCTTCAGCAGTATAAAAAGGCGATGGAGTGGCTGAAAGACAAACTTCAGGTGTCGTATATTATTGAAGGTACCGGACCAAGGAAAGAGGTGTGGGAAATACCTTTGGGAGTGTTTAAGGAGGCTATTATCAATGCTCTTGCCCATCGTGATTACGATGAGCAAGGTGCCAGCATCACTATCGAACTGTTTGACGACCGTGTGGAAATCAGTAATCCGGGCACCCTTCTTCCTGTGGTGGCTAAAAACTTTGGCAAAAAAAGTTTGTCACGAAATCCTCTGATTTTTGGTTTGTTCACCCGTATGCACTTGGTGGAGCACATAGGATCCGGCATACCACGTATGCGTAAGGAAATGCTTGATGCGGGTTTGCCACAGCCTGTTTTTGAAACGGAAGGAATGTTTTCCATTGTGCTGAGCCGCCCACGAAAAGACAATGTGCTGCATCTCAACGACATGCAAGCAAAACTGATAGAAGTGATGAGGCGCAATCCATTCATGTCGATGAAGGAAATGGGCGAAGAAATGGGTGTGGGCCGCACATCTATCTACAAAATTATTCGACGCCTTAAAGAGCTGAACATTCTGGAATATGTGGGGAGAAAAAACCACGGCAAATGGGTGGTGAAAATTTAGGCGGTATGCCCCCGGTGTGAACTCTATCGTGAACTTTCGGTGAACTTTAAAATGGCGCTGTGGGGTGGTGTGGAGGCGATTTTGTGCACAAGTGTGAACTCTATCGTGAACTTTATGTGAACTTTCGGGAAAGCCTACCCCCCAGCCCCTCCCTGAAGGGAAGGGAGAACAGTGTGACTGAAATATTTTGACACACGAATCTTCACGAATAGTTTTGTGGATTTACATTTGT
>SAMEA3663025__coassemble_687_pt1 | contig 19851 bp, 16 predicted proteins | sample SAMEA3663025__metabat2_low_PE_039 | metagenome-assembled genome bin SAMEA3663025 (sample SAMEA3663025) | pig gut metagenome | biome: pig gut; feature: pig-associated habitat; material: faeces | place: France | collected 2012
ACCGGGTAAGGGGAGCTATGTCCTTATTCGAATGTTAAATGAAAGAGCCGTGCCTCGGGGCAAAAATCAGTTGGCAAAAAGGAGTAATTGCTGATTTGGGAATTTAATTTTCTGATTTGGCATACACGTTTTTTTGATTTGGGAATGAATTCTTTAGGGATGGGGTTAACTTTGTGGCAGAAAAAAAAGACGATTAACAAAAGCAACCGTTTTCTTCATTCCGTTTCTATAAATTTATTGTGTACCTTAAATTGAAGTGGAAAATGCGCAATTTGTGTTTTTAGAGGAGTAGTTATCAAACCAACCATGGGCAGTGATGCTAATGGTTGGTTTGATGTTTGTGGGTGGGGGTAGAGTGGGATATTTTGTTACGAAATTAGCCTTTCTCCAATATTGCCCTCACTATCTGTTCTATAATTAAAAAATGTACCGAAGAATTGCAAAGTGATCTTTTTTGTTCAAAAAAGTTAAACATTGATCTAATCCAATATTTCCTTTAAAAATACCTAATTTTACTATTCAAATCAAATTTATATGTTAAAAGCAAAACCATTTATCAAATGGGTAGGAGGGAAAAGCCAACTCCTCGAGCAACTTGACAACCAACTTCCAGCAGAGTTTGAAAATTGGGATAATGCAACGTATATAGAACCGTTTGTTGGCGGTGGAGCTATGCTATTTTATATGCTTCAGCGTTATCCTAACATTAAGCAGGCAGTGATTAATGACATAAACGAAGATTTAATTACTTGTTATCAAACAGTTAGAGATTCATCTGAATTATTGATTAAATCTCTTCAAGAAATAGAAGCCCAATATATATCACTCCAAAATGAGGAGCTTCGAAAAGAATTTTTTTTAACTACACGTAAACGATATAACGATAAAAATCTTGATCCTATAGATAATACTACCTTGTTTTTCTTTTTAAATAAAACGTGCTTTAATGGATTATATAGGGTAAATAGGAAAGGAGGATTTAATGTGCCATTTGGAAGGTATGCTCATCCCACTATTTGTAATGCAGCTATCATTAGAAAAGATAGTGAATTATTGCAGCGCGTTGTGATTCAAAATGGTGATTTTGAAAGCACCTTTAATTATGCAAACGGGAACACATTGTTTTATTTCGATCCACCCTATCGTCCATTGAATGCTACATCAAATTTTAAGGACTATGCAAAAGAGCCATTCAACGATGAAGAACAAGTTCGTTTAAAGACCTTCTGCGACAAAATTCATGATTTAGGGTTTAAATTTTTGCTTAGCAATTCTGATAGTAAAGATGACAACGATAATTATTTCTTTGAAACTCTATATGAAAAATATCAAATTGCTCGTGTATGGGCAAAAAGGAGTATTAACTCTGTGGGTAATAAACGAGGACAGCTAACAGAAATTGTAATTCGTAATTATCATTCTACAAAACAAAATTTCTAAACAACATCAACACTATGGCTAAAGATTTTTCGACCTTCATGTCGCAATTACAAGAAACAAATCAAACTTTGGATTTTTTTTGTGATTTTGAAAAGATTAATAGGAATGTAAGCGATATCAAACTTAGCCTATGCATGCTCAATAGTTTGATAGGAGCCAGCAACATGCGCGCAGCTGTGGAGACTTTGTGGCAACGAGATAAATCGGCATTTAATGTGATGGATATACTCATTGCTGTTAGAAGCGAAGGGAGAAAGAAAGTACTCAACCGCCTCGGAGAATGTGTTGTTCTTGATTCCCTTTTTAATACGGTTGATGGTGTGATGGAATTTCTTAACGATACCGGTCTTGGTAGTATATTTCAATCAAGAAAAATTAAAGATTTGTCTGATTATGTGTTTGGTATTGAAACCGGTCTTGACACCAATGCGCGGAAAAACCGAAGTGGTCATGTAATGGAAAAAATGGTGGGAAGTATTTTTGATAAGAATGGAGTTGAATACCGAACAGAAGTATATTCCAGCGAATGGTCTGCAATTACAAAAGTGCTTGGTGATGATGAAAAGCGTTTTGATTTTGTGGTGGAAACGACATCAAAAACCTACCTTATTGAAGTGAATTTTTATAGTGGTGGCGGTTCTAAACTAAACGAAGTGGCGCGTTCTTATTCAGATCTTTCACCAAAAATCAATTCTGTGGTAGGATTTGAATTTGTTTGGATAACCGATGGAATAGGCTGGCATTCGGCTCGCAACAAGATACAAGAGGCCTACAACATCATACCCAGTGTTTATAATTTGACAAGTATAAAAGATTTCATTGAAATAATAAAGCAGTCATGATAGCGTCATATTACAAATCTTCAAACAACGATTTTACGATTATTCAAGGTGATTGTGTGGAAACCTTGTCGAAGTTTGAATTTGGCTTTGATATGGTGTTTGCAGACCCGCCATATTTTCTTTCGGGAGGGGGGATAAGTTGTCAGAGTGGTAAAGTGGTGTGTGTGGATAAAGGAGATTGGGATAAGCCATCCTCACCAGAAGAAATGGACAGGTTTAATTTGAGGTGGTTGTCGGCTTGCCGAGATCACATGAAAGATAATGCCACTATTTGGATTTCCGGCACCCATCACAATATTTTTAGCGTACAGCAACAGTTGTTAAAATTAGGTTTTAAAATCCTCAACGTAATCACTTGGGCGAAAACCAATCCACCGCCAAATATTTCTTGCAGATATTTCACATACTCCACAGAGTTTATCATTTGGGCAAGGAAATCGCCGAAAACCCCTCATTATTTTAATTATGAATTAATGAAAGAATTAAATGCAAATAAGCAAATGACAGATGTTTGGCAATTGCCGGCAATTGCCAAATGGGAAAAATCTTGTGGAAAACACCCTACTCAAAAACCCCTTGGTCTATTGGCAAGAATCATTCAAGCCAGCACCCAACCCGGTGCTTGGATTCTTGATCCATTTAGTGGCAGTGGCACTACAGGGATAGCCGCTAATCTCCTCGGAAGGCGTTACCTTGGTTTGGAAAAGGAAGATGAATTTTTATCGATGAGTAAAGCTCGACGAGAAGAGATAGAAAACATCTATATTCGAAGCAATTATATTAACCGTCTTGCAAAGGCCAATATCATATTACCACCTTCCGATATTTGGAGGGCGTGTGACAACGATATAGATTACGGCATACCTTGGCTATTTTGAAAACAACAATTTGCTTTCATTCACTGTTTTGAGAAATTGCAGAGATCTTGTATATTTATTTGCAGGGTAAATGATTTAAATCATGATAATAGCGAGTGAGCAATTGTGGTTACAGTGGTTAAAAGTTGGTGGAGAGCATTTGAGAAGGTAATATGTGGAGGGGTGGATAAAAAATATATTTTGTGGAGGGTGGTTTGGTGGGAAAGTTTTCCGAAAAAAATTTTAGTTTGTTGATTTGCAAGGGGTTGTGATTTTTGTGGGGTGGAAAAGTTTTCCAAAATGAAATTTTTTGAAGAAATTTTTGTTGAAAAAGTTGCATATAATGTTTAATTGTTTGTATCTTTGCATTAACAAAGGAATGAGCCCGCTCGCCGGGCTTTTCTCACGCAAATCGCGCCATATTTTGGCACATTCTACCTATTAACAGACAACTTTCTACATATTAATATACAACTCTCTATATACCCTTCCTTCTTATGATACAAACGGTATTAAAACGTGACGGCCGCCAAGTGGGCTACAACGAAGAAAAGATAAAGGCAGCGATTCGCAAAGCGATGATAGCCGCCGAAGTGAGCGACGATGAAGCGCTGATACAGCGCATTGCCGACCGCATTGGCATGCGCGGCAAGAGTCAGATGACAGTGGAAGACATTCAAGACATGGTGGAAAACGAATTGATGAAGAGCCCTTATAAGCAAGTGGCGCGCACCTACATCAAATACCGCCATTCTCGCAATGTGGCTCGCAAAGCCGGCACAGCCAACGTGTTTAAGGAGATTATCAACGCCAAAAACAACGACATCACACGGGAAAACGCCAATATGAATGCCGACACGCCTGCCGGCATGATGATGAAATTTGCGAGCGAAACCACCAAGCCGTTTGTAGACGACTACTTGCTCAGCGAAGAAGCCCGGGAAGCCGTTGCCGACAACATACTTCACATCCACGACAAAGACTACTATCCCACCAAGAGTTTGACTTGCGTTCAGCACCCGCTCAACAAAGTGCTTGAAAACGGTTTTGTGGCGGGTCATGGAGAGAGTCGTCCTGCCAAGCGCATCGAGACTGCCAGTGTGATTGCTTGCATATCGATGGAAACCGCCCAAAACGAGATGCATGGTGGTCAAGCCATTCCGGCATTTGACTTTTATTTGGCACCCTTCGTACGCAAAAGTTACATTGAAGAAGTGAAGAATGTGGAAGCCATCACCGGAAGCGATTTGCACCACCTCTACGACATAGAGATAGATGATTTTGTGGAGCAACCGCTCGACTTCCTCACCGGCGAGCAGCGCGCCAAGCAGCACGCCATCAATCGCACCGTGAGCCGCGTGCACCAGGCTATGGAAGCATTTATCCACAACATGAACACCATCCACTCACGCGGAGGCAACCAAGTGGTGTTCAGTTCGATTAACTACGGTACCGACACCAGTGCCGAGGGTCGCTGCATTATTCGCGAGCTGCTTCATAGCACCTATGAAGGTGTGGGCAACGGCAGCACCGCCATTTTCCCCATACAGATTTGGAAAAAGAAACGCGGTGTAAGTTATCTGCCCGGCGACCGCAACTACGACCTCTACCAATTGGCATGCAAAGTGACCGCACGCCGATTCTTCCCCAACTTTGTGAACCTCGACGCCACCTACAACCGGCACGAGCTGTGGCGCGCCGACGACCCCGAGCGCTACAACTATGAGATAGCCACGATGGGATGCCGCACCCGCGTGTTTGAAAACCGCTTCGGTCCGAAGACCTCCATCGGCAGAGGCAACCTCTCGTTCAGCACCATCAACATCGTACGCTTAGCGCTGGAATGCATGCACGTGGAAAAGAAGCAAGACCGCGAAAACCTGTTCTTTGCCAAGCTCGACCACGCCCTCGAAGTGGCAGCCAAGCAATTGCACGAGCGCTTCCAATTTCAAAAAACCGCCATGGTGAAGCAATTCCCGCTGCTGATGGCACAATTGTGGAACGGCGCCTCGGAGCTAAAGCCCAACGACACGATAGAAAGCGTGATTAATCAGGGCACCCTTGGCATCGGATTTATCGGATTGGCAGAATGCCTGATTGCACTTATCGGCAAGCATCACGGCGAAAGCAAAGAAGCCCAAGAATTGGGGTTGAAAATCGTGACCTATATGCGCGACAGAGCGGTGAGTTTTTCGGAGCAATATCAGCACAACTACAGCATTCTCGCCACACCTGCCGAAGGCTTGAGCGGCAAATTTACCAAGCGCGACCGCAAAAAATTCGGCGAAGTGCCCGGCGTGACCGACAAGGCCTACTACACCAACTCCAACCACGTGCCCGTGTACTACAAATGCAGCCCCAAGCACAAGGCAGAAGTGGAAGCACCCTACCACGACCTCACCCGCGGCGGCCACATCTTCTATGTGGAAATTGACGGCGATGCCACCCACAATCCCGAAGCCATTGCCCATGTGGTGGACTTGATGGACAAATACAACATAGGCTACGGCTCGGTGAACCACAACCGCAACCGCTGTATGGACTGCGGCTACGAAGATGCATCCGACCATCTCACCGAATGTCCGCACTGCCACAGCCACAACATCGACAAACTGCAGCGCATCACCGGCTACTTGGTGGGCACCACCGACCGCTGGAATTCCGGCAAACTCGCCGAACTCAACGACCGCGTAGTGCATAAGTGATTTTCTCTTGAAGTCAACGAGTGTTTTTTGAGTCAACAAGTCAACGAGTCAACAAGTCAACAAGTCAACGAGTTGGCAAGTCAACAAGTCAACAAGTCTACGAGTCTACGAGTCTACGAGTCTACGAGTCAACAAGTCAACGAGTCAACAAGTCAACAAGTCAACGAGTTGTTGAGGTTCTTATCGTTCATGTGTGGGACACCTTAGCAACTCGTTGGCTCGTTGGATGCTGCAAAAAATAGAGGAAGAAAGATGAAGATATTGAAAATTGTGTCGGGGACATCGGTGGATGGACCCGGGCTTCGCACCTCGGTGTATTTTGCCGGCTGCACCCACCACTGCCCCGGCTGCCACAATCCGCAGTCGTGGGACTTTGCGGCAGGTGAGGAAATCAGCGTGGAAGCCCTTTTAGCCACCCTGCTCGAAGACGAAGCCCCCGTTACCCTCTCCGGCGGCGACCCCTTGCAACAACCCACCGCCGAACTGCTCACCCTGCTCCAAGGACTAAAAACAGCGGGAGTGAACGTGTGGTGCTACACCGGCTACACCTTCGAGCAACTGCTCCAAAGCGACAAAGCGCCGCTGCTGGCATATATCGACGTGGTGGTCGACGGCGCGTTTGTGATAGCACAACGCGACACCTCGCTCCGCTTCCGCGGGAGCGCCAACCAGCGCATCATTGATGTGGCAGCCTCCCTTGCTGCCGGCACCGCCATCCTCACCCCCTACCAATCAAAAGCATAGGGAAAGAGGGGATGAGAGGAAAGCATAACATTTGGTATTGTTGATGACAAAATTATGCGATTTTATGCACATTATTAGCATAAATGCTGAAATATATCTATTTTTGTAGAAAAATCACTTTTAACGAAAAAACATTTACTCACTCTTAATTAATTTACAGAATGAACAAATCTATTTCTATCCTAAAACATTTGTTCGGCATCCTCGCCATCGTGGCACTTTGTGGTGTTCCGGCGCAAGCCGAACGAATGTTGACCGAAAATTTTGAGTACGAACTCGGAAACCTGTATTCCCAAGGCGGTTGGCTAAAATACGGCACACAAGCAGCCGGTCCAGTGCAAGTAATCAACAATGCACTCACCTACCCCGACTATCAAGATAAAGCCGTGGGCAAGGCTGTGCACCTCACCCAAGTGGCATCGGGCGAAGATTTGATGCGCGCTTTGAGCGAAACAGCCATCTCTTCCGGAAAAGTGTATCTGTCAGCATTGGTAAAAGTGAACGCTGTGGCCGACGACCAGTACTTCCTGGCGTTTATCCAACCCACTTCTGCTGGTATCGTTGACAAAAAAACGCCACCAGAAAACACTCGCCTGATAGCATCTAAAGGCAGTGCCGACGGAAAATTTGTGTTTAAAATCTCGCGCAACAGCGCCACCTTATTTGAATCAACCGAGGAATTCGAACTTGGCAAAACCTATTTGGTGGTGATGAGTTATGAATTTAAGGAAGGCACTAAAAACGACGTGGTCCAACTTTGGGTAAACCCTGCTGTGGCAAGCACAGAACCACAACCCAACGCCGCCATCAATTCTGCTACCCACACCGCTGCCGACATGAAGAGCTTCCAAGCCATCGAACTTCGTCAAGGTTCTTCAGCCACCAAGGTTGGACCAGAAGTGATTGTCGACGCTATTCGCGTGGGCACCGCATGGACCGACCTCTTTGATGTGGCATCTACCGAGCCAACCATGACCGTAACCCCAACCGTAGTTTACGACGGTTCGCCCGTGGCTATCGGTCAACAAGCGACTTATGCCACCTACACAGTGGAATATGCCAACCTCACAGAAGCCGTGAGCGTGTATGTTACCGGCGCCAATAGCGACCAATTTGAGGTGTCAGAAGGCAGCATTCCCGCCGGAAGCGGAACAGCCACCATCACCCTCAACTACAAGCCCCAATCCATTGGCAAGCACACAGCCCGCATCAATTTTGAGAGCAATGTAAGCACACTCAACACGGGTTATGCAGCCAATGCTATTGCTTGGAATCCCGCCACTCCCCCCACCATCAGTGTGAACACCGAAGGGCTGAAAACCTTTGAATGTAAAGCCGGAGCAAGTGTGCAGCAAACCATCACCGTGAGCACCTCCGACCTGATTGACTACGGCTCAGCCACAGTGTCAGGCACTGCTAATGGTGCCTTCATCATCAACAACGCCACCCTGCTAAAAAACGGCGACACAAAAATCACCATCACCTTCAAGCCATTGGCAGAAGGCAACTACACCGATGAAATTGTGTTCTCTGCCCTTAAAGCCGACAGCATAAGCATCACCGTGAGCGGTGTGGCAACTGCCGACGATGTGGCAGGAAAAGAAGGCGACCAACTGCCGCTCGACGACAGCAGCCCCCTCACATCCTACGTGCACAACTTCGACGGAGTGACCAAAAACCAAGCGCTGAGCCTTACAGGATGGAAAAACCTTGCTCAAGTGGGTACACGCGCATGGTGGGGCTACACCTGGGACGATGGCAACGGAGCAGCAAAGGTAACACCCTACGACAGTAAATCCGAAGAGAGTACGCCATGCGTAATGACCCTCGTGAGCCCGGCGCTTGATTTCAAAAACAGCGCCAACCCGGTGCTCACCTTCAAACTGATGGGCACCCTTATGCGCGAAGGTATGAGCGATGCATTAGAAGTTTGCTACATTGAAAAAGACGGCGAAAGCATGTATGTAGAACCCATTCAAGGTCTAAACATACCTTGCACCCCCGACCAAAACAGCGAATGGGTGCCATTCACCATCGACCTCAAAGGGCTCGACTTAGCCGACACCTTCTTCATTGGGTTCCGCTTCAAGAGCAACCGCGGAACGGAAAGCACCACATCCTACTTTGTGGACGACTTTACTTGGGGTCAAACCAATGTGCCCCTCATCCGCACCAGTGTGAGAGAGCTCAGATTCCCCGCTACGATAGGCAAAAAAGCCACCAGCCCTGAAATCAGTGTGGAAGGTGTGGCGCTCACTTCACCCATCAGCATCTCGATGTATGGAGCCGACAAAGACAAATTCACCCTCAGCACCACCGGTTTGCCGGCTGAAGGCGGCAAATTCACCCTTGACTTCATTCATAACGAACAAGGCGTCTTCGCAGTGGAAGTAGACCTTGCATCGGAAGGCGCGCCCGTGAGTGCAGTGGTGGTAGGCGCCGACAACCAAGTGCCCACCGGCATCTCAACGGTGGTGATCAACCTCGAACAACCCGTGAGTGTGTATGACCTTCAAGGTCGCGTGCTCATCAACTGCGAGAAAATCAATAGTTTGAGCCACGTGAAAGCCGCATTTGGTGAAGGCATCTACGTTGTGAAGCAAGGCGAGAAAGCCTGCAAAGTGAAACTTTAATCCGATTTAGCGTAGCCGCCCATTGTGCTCGCAACAATAAACGGCTACATTGAAATAAAAATGGTCGCGTTTCAAATCACGCGACCATTTTTTGGTTTACATCCACCGGATTATGGTGGGGTTATTCTTCGTACCAGGTGGAGTACATGAGGTAGTTTTTGGCGATTTTTACGTTGATTTCTTTGGCTTGGGCGGGGTCCACCATTTTTTTGAATTTGGCGGGACTGCCGGCCCAGAGTTCGTTGGGGCCGATTTTGGTGCCACCGAGCACCACACTACCGGCAGCCACGATGGCTCCTTCGCCCACTTCGGCGTGGTCGAGGATGATGCTGCCCATGCCAATGAGCGCCATATCGTGGATGGTGGCGCCATGCACTACCACATTGTGCCCAATCGACACATCGTTGCCAATGGTGGTCACCGATTTTTCGTACAGCGTGTGAATCACCGCATTGTCTTGGATATTCACCCGATTGCCGATTTTGATGGTGTTCACATCGCCGCGAAGCACGGCACCAAACCAAATGCTGCAATCGTCGCCCATGGTCACATCGCCCACCAGCACTGCATTATCGGCAAGGAAGCATCCTTTGCCCATTTTGGGGTCGAAGCCCCTTACTTTTCTGATAATTGCCATATTTTTGAGAAGTTAAAGAAGTTGAAGAAGTTAAAGAAGTTGAAGAAGTTGAAGAAGTTGGGAAGTTAAAGAAGTTAGGAAGTTATCACTTGCTTCGCTCGTTGGAAGTTAAGACGAATGTCTTGTTGATGGGAAGTTTGGACGATTTTGTTATGGAGGCTTTCTGCAACCTTTGCTATCGTCTTAACTTCTTTAACTTCTTGACTTCTTAACTTCTAAAGGATGTCTTGTTGGTAGATTATTTGCTGATTTTTTTGCATTTATTTTTCAGCCATGCCAATTCTTCGGCGGAGAGCAAATCCGCTAATTGGTCGACCACCATAGCGTGATAGGCATTGATTTGGTCCACCTCTTCGGCAGAGAGCATCGCCATATCCATCAGCGAGGTGTCGTAGGGGAAAAGGGTAAGGTCTTCGAATTTGTAGAATTCGCCCCATTCCTCGCTGCTGCCCGCCGACACGCAGAGCAGAAGGTTTTCGGTGCGGATGCCATATTCTCCCGCCTTATAGATGCCCGGTTCATTGCTGGTGACCATGCCCAAGGCGAGGGGTGTTTCGTTGATTTGCATCCGAATGCTTTGCGGTCCCTCGTGGCATCCCAAGAAGTGGCCCACGCCATGTCCGGTGCCGTGGAGATAGGTGATGCCCTCGCGCCACATCGGTCCTCGCGCCAGCACATCGAGTTGCACACCGGTGGTTCCTTTAGGGAACACCGCCCTTGCCAACGCCAAATGTCCCTTCAGCACGAGCGTGAAATCGTGTTTTTCGGCATCGGTAGGATTACCCAGGCTGATGGTGCGCGTGGCATCGGTGGTGCCTTCCAAATATTGCCCTCCCGTGTCGATGAGCAGCAAACCCTCCGGCGCCAGAGTGTAAGCCGACTCGGCAGATGCCTCATAGTGAACGATGGCTCCATGGTCTTTGTAACCCGCAATCATGTGGAAGCTATCGCCGCGATTTGAAGCAAAAGCGGCGCGCTCCTGCTGCAATCGAAGGTCCACATCCACCTCCGTGATACCATTGCCCACATTTTGCTCCAGCCACATCATCATACGCACCATCGCCGCGCCATCGTAGCGCATCGCCTTGCGGAAACCCGCAATTTGGTGGTCGTTTTTAATACCCTTCAGGGCAATGATGGGCGAAGGAGCATAATGCTTGTTGCACAGCATGGCTTGTCCGAGGGCATCGCTCACGCGATTGGGGTCGACCATCACCGTGAGACTGTCTTTGAGTTTGCCCAGGAATTTTTCGATATCGTCGTAGGGTTTCACCTTCACATCATATTGCTTCAGGTGTGCCGCCACCTCATCGGTGATTTTTTCTTCATCCACGAAGAGCACGCGTTGGCTATCGCTCACAAAGGCAAAAGCAATTGCCACCGGCGTGTAAGCCACATCAGAGCCACGCACATTCAGCAGCCACGCGATATCGTCGAGTGCCGTGATAAGCAGCGCATCGGCATCCGCTTGCTCCACGGCATCCATCACACGGCTGATTTTGCTTTCTACGGTTTCGCCGGCAAGTGCTTCATCGTGTACAAAAAGAGGATTCATGGGTCGGGGCGGTCGATTGGTCCACACCGCCTCTGCGGCACGGAAATCGGGGGCAAACATAAAGCCATTTTGGGCACAAAACATTTCGATACGGTTAGCCTCCATCAGCGAAAACAGGCGACCATCCACGCCCAGCACCGCATCTTCATCCAAAGCCTCAGCCAGCCACTCCAGCGTGGTGGGCTGTCCGGGAATGTTTTCTTTATATAAAGTGAAACCCGAATCTGACAGTTGTTGTTCGGCTTGCAAAAAATAGCGTGAATCGGTCCAGAGCCCGGCATCGTGGAGTGTAACCACCGCCGTTCCATTGCTCCCGGTAAAGCCGGTGAGGTATTCGCGAAACTTCCAGTGGTCGCTCAAATATTCGCTTTGGTGCGGGTCGGTGCCCGGAATTATCACAGCATCAATGTGCTTGGTGCGCATCAAATTGCGCAACGCCTCCAAGCGAGGCAAAGTGTAGTTGCTCATTGTCGTAATCTACTTCAGTCTTCTGTGGAAAAAAAATTCATCAAGCCACCTCGCAAGCGAGCGGCTCCACAAAGATACAATTTTCCTGCGAAATAAAACGAAAACGGGGACGAAAACCACGGCCCTATCATTTACAGCTATTTTTGATAGCGGCTGCTTGATTTGGTGAGGGTGTGGAAGATGGGTGTTTTTCTTGCGAAAAATGGTTGGGAATTTTGTGGGTAGATGAAAAATTTGTAAATTTGTTTCCCGTATTCAAAGTAGCAAATAAAAGATGAAATACGGTTTCGACAACGACAAATACGTTAAAATTCAATCTCAACACATTAAAGAGCGCATCGCTCAATTTGGTAACAAACTCTATTTGGAGCTTGGCGGGAAACTATTTGATGATTATCATGCTTCGCGCGTGCTACCCGGCTTCAAGCCCGACACCAAGCTCGCCATGCTTCAGCAACTGAGCGACAGTGCTGAAATCGTGATCGTGATTAGCGCCATCGACATCGAGAAAAACAAAGTGCGCCAAGACCTGGGCATCACCTACGATGTGGACGTGCTCCGCTTGCGCGAAGAATTTATGAAGCGCGGTTTTTTGGTGAGTGGCGTGGTGATTACGCACTACAACGGACAAAGTTCCGCCGATGCCTATCGCCAAAAACTTGAGCGATTGGGCATTCGCGCCTACTATCACTACACCATTGAAGGCTACCCCAACAATGTGGAACTCATTGACTCCGACGAGGGATTTGGCAAAAACGATTATGTGCCCACCACACGCCCATTGGTGATAGTTACGGCACCCGGTCCGGGCAGCGGCAAGATGGCGGTGTGCTTGAGCCAACTCTATCAAGAGCATCGACGCGGCATCACAGCCGGCTACGCCAAATTTGAGACCTTCCCCGTGTGGAGCCTCTCGCTCAAGCACCCGGTGAACATTGCCTACGAGGCCGCCACCGCCGACCTCAACGATGTGAACATGATAGATCCCTTCCACTACGAAGCCTACAACAAGATAGCCATCAACTATAACCGCGATGTGGAAATTTTCCCGGTGCTGAATGCCCTTTTTGAAGGCATCTACGGCGAAAACCCCTACAAATCGCCCACCGATATGGGTGTGAATATGATAGGATTTTGCATCAGCGACGACGAAGTGTGTTGCGATGCCGCCAAACACGAAATCATCCGGCGCTACTTCACCGCGCTCAACGAACTGGCGGAAGGCGAAGCCAATGATAGCGAAGTGAAGAAAATAGCATTGCTCTTCAAGCAAGCCGGCATCAACACCGCCTATCGCAAAACCACTGTGGCAGCGCGTGAGCGCCGCGAGCAATCGTTGGGCATGCCCACCGCCGCCATAGAACTTGCCGATGGCACCATCATCACTTCGGAGCAGAGCGATTTGCTCGGTCCCAGCGCCGCGCTCATCCTCAACGCCACCAAACATTTGGCAGGCATCGACCACGGCAAAAAACTCATTCCTCAGAGTTTGATAGAACCCATACAGCACACCAAGATAGAATACCTGCGCGGACGCAACCCCCGCTTGCACACCGACGAAGTGCTGGTGGCGCTATCGGTGCTCAGCACGCAAGACGACGACTGCCGACGCGCCCTCGAAGTGCTCCCCATGCTCGACGGATGCCAGATGCACAGCACCGTGATGCTCAACGAAGTGGACCGCAAAATATTCCGCAAACTCGGTGTGGGGCTCACCTGCGACCCCAACCGCAAGAAATAACATCCATCAGAAAGGACAACGAATCAACATCCTTGCTTACACAGCTTAAACTATTCACATTATGATACTTGATTTTCTTACTTGGACGGCGAGTCCGGAACTCTATAGTGGAATCATTTCCATCCGCTGGTATGGACTCATGTTTGCCATCGGCTTTTGGTTTGGCTACGAAGTGGTGTGGCGCGCGTTTCGTCACGAAGGCGTGCCTGAAATATGGGTGTCGAAATTGTTTGTTTACGTGATTGTAGCCACCGTGGTGGGTGCTCGATTGGGTCACGTATTTTTCTACGATTGGGCATACTATAGCCACCACTTAGGCGACATTCCCAAGATATGGGAAGGCGGATTGGCAAGCCATGGCGGCGTGATAGGCATTATGGTAGCCATTTGGATATATAGCAAAGTGGTGACCAAGCGCCCCATGCTATGGACCTTCGACCGCGTGGTGCTACCCGTGGGCGTGGTGGCAGCGCTCATACGTGTGGGCAACTTATTTAACCACGAAATCTACGGCGGCACCACCGATTTGCCCTGGGGATTTCGCTTTATAGAAAACATACCCGCCTATTTGCAAGGCGCCGAGGCGCGATTCACCGCTCCCTGCCACCCCACACAGCTTTATGAGGCGCTCGCCTATTTGCTCACCTTTGCCGTGGTGATGTGGCTCTACTGGAAGCGCAATGCCCAAGAGCGCGAAGGCTTACTCTTCGGCGTGTTTATGTTAGGCATTTTCGGTGCACGCTTCTTGGTAGAATTTGTAAAAAATGTGCAAGAGCCTTGGGAAATGAGTATGCGTGCCGCTTGCGGTTTGGATATGGGGCAAGTGCTCAGCATTCCATTCATCGTGCTCGGCGTGTGGCTCATAGTGAGAGCAATGCGAAAGCCGCGGCTGCCACTGAAGTATCCCAACAAATTTGCCGACGAAAAGAGCAAAAAATAATTGCAAATCACATTCTTATTTTCTATTTTTGCAACATCAAAAAACCGCTAAACTGATTTACAAAATGAATAGGATACTTATTATGGCACTTGTGGTGCTGTTGCCGGCTATGATGCAGGCTTGTAAAGGAGATAAGAATGGAAAAGGAAAGGCTTCAGCCGAAGCGCAAAGCGCTCAGCCGGAGCAATTGGCAAATGTGGCATTTCTGAAATCGCTCGATTTGGACTTGAGCCGAGTGGCGATTGGAGCCACCTTCGACACCAAATTTTTGCTCACCGAAGAGGGCGAAAAGAAGAGAGTACAACTCAATGAACATCAAATAGATGCGCTGCTCGACGATGCGCCGGTAGACTTTGATGACGAATGCGCCGTGCCCTTTATTGTGGGCGCTAAAGCGTTTGGCAAGCATGTGATGCTGGTGTTTCGCATCGAAACCGGCGATGGCGCCGAACTGATATTTTCCACCTACAATCAAGCCGGAAAGATGGTAGACTTCGTAGCCACCGCTTCATGGGAAAGCACCTTCCTTTGGGATGGCGAAGTGGTAGGCGGGCATCCTGTGAGCTACGATTCATGCCATGCCACCTTCTCCAACCAAGCCTTCACCTTCCATCGAAAAGTGGGGCGCCATGCCGGCGGGGTGGTGCAATGGGAACAACAACGCACCTACGCTTATCAAGTGGGTGCCAACGGCAAAATCACACTTAGCAAAGTGGATGTGAAAGCCGTGAAAGGTGCGCCGTCGGGGCAATACAGCGACCCACTGCCCGAAATGCTCCAAATTCGAGACTTGAGTTATTACCCCTACTCCGACACTAATGTGCTGGCTGCTTTCAATGAAATAGCAAAAAAGCATTTCAGTAATGCCAATCTGAAAGAGACACTGCTAAGCGAAATGTTTAGACTCTACAATTCGCACAAAGACCAAGTGCTGCTCTACATTGACAATCACCCCAATTCAGCCATGACCGGTGTGCTCCACGAGTGTGTGAAGCAATCATGGCTGCCCAAGGAAGAACTCTACGACGACATCGACGACCTCCACAATTCCGCTCAGAAAGCGCGCTTGATGCAGCTCACCGCCCAATGGGGACCTGATGGCGCAGTAGGATAGTGACTATAGTGTTTTGTCCTAAAATAGGTTGACTTTTGGATTAGACCAAATTTTGGATGAACGGGAACAAAGGAACCGTCCGTTTGTTCCCGCGCCATCTTTGATGGGGATTTCGCTCTCGCCAATGTGATCATTATTTTTAATTCGTGACTTAGAAAAGAACAGCAGGCGCAGCTGTTTCTTCGTTGCACGCCACAAAAGCGGGCATTGATAACGATTTTAAATGAAAGAGGCGGGAGAAAAATTTGAAAATGTGGGGGCGGGATGATGGTGGTTTGGAATAATTTTTGTAAATTTGCAGCGCAAAATTGAAAGGAGGTTGATTTTTTAACCCACCGGATATACTGATAGATTACATATAACCATCTGATAGCAGGCAAGTTCCGCGTTGCCTTTGCTACACGAAAGCCGCTCAACCGAGAGGTGGATGCGTGTGTGAGCAAAAATGATTCTCTGCGGAAATCATTCATTTTTTGTGGTTTATTCTCCCCCACTGCTCTACAAGCAAATGTGGATGTATGGTGCTGTGGTGCCATAATGAACCCGAACAATAACGACAAACAACAAATAATTTAATAATACTTTAATTTTTTATCACAATGATTGTAGTACCTGTAAAAGAAGGCGAAAACATTGAACGCGCCTTGAAGAAATTTAAACGTAAATACGAAAAGACCGGAATCGTGAAAGAACTTCGCGCCCGTCAACAATTCGACAAACCTTCGGTAATCAACCGCAAGAAAAAAGCGAAAGCTATCTACGTGCAAAAACTCCACCAAGTGGAAGATTAATCGTATAACACGAATAGTGCATCAAGCCGTGACGCCCTTTTTGATTGGCGCCACGGCATTTTTTTTGGTGGAGTGAGAAAATATTGCTAATTTTGCGGCAACAATACGAAATGTGAGGTTCTCCAATTGGAGATTAAAAGGGAATCAGGTGAGAGTCCTGAACAGTCCCGCTGCTGTAAGTTTCCTCATGATGAGTATCGTTTCATAGAAATTATGCCACTGGTTTTTATTATTTCGCTCACGAATAGCGACTACATCATTACCGGGAAGGCTTGAAACGATGGAAACGAGTCAGAAGACCTGCCTCTGCATGTAGCCTTGTGATGGTTCACGTGGATATGAACCGAGGCCCAACACAAAAATGATGTAGTCGCCCAACCCTCGACACAATATTTTTTTCATTTTGTGCGCTTGCATCCACTGCTATGGGCGTGGTAATTGCATTTGGTGTGGTCGTCGCCACGGGAACTTTTATTGAACTCCGATTCTTGATGAGAAACGGGATGACTTTGAATTAATATTTTTTTAGTTATTCATAAATAAAAGTTTAAAAGCGATGATGAAAAGAATTTTTACTTCGATTTGCGCACTTGTGTGCGCTGCAATGGCAACTAACGGCGTGGCTCAAGGCTACACCGACGGCGTGTTTATCGTGAATGAAGACTGGTTTGGTCATAACTCCGGCACTGTGAATTTCTATTCCTACGCCACGGGTGGTATGCAATACCGCGTGTTTCAAAAAGAGAACGCCGGGAAAACACTGGGCAATACTACGCAATTTGCTGCTCAGGATGGTTCGAACATTTATTTTTGCTCCAAGCAAAACTATGGCAGCACCGGCGGTCGCTTTGATGTGGCAGACGCCAACACCTTGCTGCTAAAGCACAGCATCAGCACCTTTGATGGCGGTGGCGACACACGCGCTTGCTATCCGCTGAGCAGCACGAAAGTGTATGTGGGCACCAGCAGTGGCATCTATGTGTATAATCCCACCACTGCCGAGATAAGCAGCTCTCCGATTGAAGGCACCGGTGAGAGCGAACCCGGCGAGATGGTGGAAGCCAACGGCAAACTCTTTGTGTGTGCACAAGGCAAAGGAGTGTATGTGATTGACACCGCCACCGACCACCTTATTTCCACCATTGACGTGAACGATGCGGCTTGCACCATTTTTAAAGTGAACGAACAGGTGTGGGTGGCAGTAAACAGTTGCACATGGGGCACCCCGAGCACGTCGGACACCGAGCAATTTGTGGAAATAGACACGGAAAATTTGGTGGCAAAAACACCCATTGCCGTGAATATGGCATGCCAAAACCCGGCATGGGGCTGGAAAAAGACGTCGCCCGCTGTGGATGCGCAAAATAAGGTGCTCTATTACGGTCCTGCCGATGGCAAAAACTTCATCAGCAAATACGAGCTGGAAACGGGAGCGTTTACCGAAAACTTTATTACCTTGCCTGAAGGACAATATATGTATGGCCACGTGTGCGAACTTGACCCCAACACCGGCAACTTGATTGTGGTGACCTTTGAGCAATACGGTTCGCAAAACTATTACCTCCACTTCTACAACAAAAACGGAGAGGAAGTGGGCGAACAAATCCTACTCGAGTCCAACTACTGGTTCCCCGCCATGGTGATGGTGGCACCCACCAGTCAATCTACCACGGGCATTAGCGAAGCAACCGCCCACAAGAGCGTGGCATCGGTGAAATACGTGAACCTCGCCGGTGTGAGCAGTTCAGAGCCCTTCAGCGGTGTAAATATTGTGGTCACCACCTACACCGACGGCACGCAATCAGCCGTGAAAGTTATCAAATAAAGCGACTTAACGAATTCATAGTATTAATAAATAACACTTCAATGGCACCCATCCGCGATTGGACCGGTGCCATTACTATATCCCCCCTACCCTATTGCGAAATAGCGGCGGGGGGATTTGGTGTGGGGATTTGTTGTAGGGAAAGGGGCAAAAATCTCTATGTGATATGGTGGTGGAATGGGAAAAAGTTTGTAACTTTGCTGTATCGATTTGGTGTTGCGCCTATTAGAAAGCGCGCAATGAAAAGGGAATCAGGTGAGAATCCTGAACAGACGGAGCTGCTGTATGCTTCCACATTCAATCCCATCGCCTGTTCACTGCCCTGCTGAGGGTGGGAAGGACGGCGAGCCAACGGGGGAAGCGAGTCAGAAGACCTGCCAAATTTAGATTAAGACCCGTTCGTTCGATGTTGAAAAAAATTATCATATTCGTTTGTTTGGCTTGCTGCGCCCACTCCTTGTTGGCACAGCGCCGTGATAGTGCTCGGATATCTCGGCTTGATTCGATGCAATATTTGGAAAATGTGGTGATTTATGCCACCAAGCCCTACCGGGAAGTGATACCGGCTCAAACCCTCAGCGGCACGCGATTGCAGGGGCTCAACAGCCACAGTGTGGCAGATGCCATACGTTATTTTTCCGGGGTTCAAATCAAAGACTATGGTGGCGTGGGCGGTGTGAAGACGGTGGACATCCGTTCGATGGGCACCAACCACATGGGCGTGTTTTACGACGGCATTCAATTGGGTAATGCGCAAAACGGTCAGATTGACTTAGGCAAATTTTCGCTTGATAATATCGACGAGATATCGCTCTACAACGGACAGAAGAGCCAAATATTTCAGCCGGCACGCGATTTCGGTTCAGCCGGCACCATCTACATCCGCACGCATCGTCCGCGCTTTGAGGAAGGGAAGACCGATAATTTCAATCTCACCATGCGCACCGGCTCCTTTGGTTTGGCAAATCCATCGGTGCGGTGGGAGCATCGGTTCAGCCAAGCGCTCAGCATGAATTTCAACACCGAATACACCTACGCCACGGGGCAATACCATTTTCGCTATCGCAAGAAATTCAGCGATGGCACCCCTGCTTGGGACACCACCGCTGTGCGTAAAAATGGCGATGTGAAAGCCCTGCGCATAGAGGGCGGCTTGTTTGGCAACATTGCTCGAGGCGTGTGGAACTTGAAATTATACTACTACGATAGCGAGCGCGGCATACCCGGCGCCATTGTGAACAACGTGTGGAAAACCTCGCAACGCCAGTGGGACCGCAACTTCTTCGTGCAAGGCACATTCAATAAAGAACTGAGCACCCGCTACCAATTGATGGTGAATGCCAAATATGCGCGCGACTATATGCGCTACGTCAACCCCGACACCACCTTGCTCTATCTCGACAATCGGTTTTGGCAAGATGAAGTCTATCTGTCGGTTGCCAACAAATTCAACATACTGAAAGATTGGGAAGCCAATGTGTCGGTCGACTATCAATGGAATTATCTCAATTCCACCTTGGTGAATTTTGCCTATCCCAATCGCCACACCACCCTTGTGG
>SAMEA3663025__coassemble_708_pt1 | contig 19474 bp, 14 predicted proteins | sample SAMEA3663025__metabat2_low_PE_039 | metagenome-assembled genome bin SAMEA3663025 (sample SAMEA3663025) | pig gut metagenome | biome: pig gut; feature: pig-associated habitat; material: faeces | place: France | collected 2012
TCCCCCAAAAATGCCCACAGCCCCAAAAGCCCACAGCCTCTATATAATCTATAGCCTCTATATAATCTATAGCGTCTATAGCGTCTATAGCGTCTATAGCATCTATAGCATCTATAGCATCTATAGCATCTATAGCATCTATAGCATCTATAGCGTCTATAGCGTCTATAGCGTCTATAGCCACTATGCCCCGCCAATGCCCCCACCCAAAACCGCCATCGGAGATGGCGTATCGTGGACAACTCCATGCAAGCGCGGCTAACCCCGCGAGCCAACTAATAATTTTTTTATTCAAATAAATATTAATAACTTTGCATTCTATGAACAAATTTTCACATATTTTTTGCCTTTTTTCGCCCACAGGGTGGATGAAATGGCTTGTGCTTTGCTTGGTTTACTGCTGTGCTTCGTTCTTCGGGGCGCATGCTGCTCCTTCCATCGAGTCGCTCTATCTACAGTATACCAAAGCGCAAAACCCTCAAAAGCAAAAAATTGATCGTCAATTGCAAAAATTGCTCATTGAGGAGGAATATGTGGAAGCCGCGTTTTTCAACGAAAAGAAGTATGAAGACTACCACGATGCCACCATTCTTATGGGGGTGAGCAACTATTTCTATTATGCCGACCAATATGTAGCAGCGGAAAAAGTGGCATTGAATGCTATAGCGCTGCTCGATGGCGTGGAAAACGACCTCAAGAGCGACACCTACAGCATCCTGGGTTGCTCGGCTCAGCGGATGGGAAATTTGCCGAAGGCAATTGAGTATATGCAAAAGGGGCTCGAAATTGATACCAAAATCGGGGATAAAGAACGTATGGGTAGCGATATGAACACCATCACGGCCATCTATCTCACGATGAACGATGCCAAATCGGCGGAGAAATACATCTTGAAGGCTATCCAACTCCAAAAAAGTGTGCATGGCACTAAACCGAGCACGCGCTTGGGGGTTCAATTGGGAATGGCATCTGAGGTGTATCTGAAGTTGAAGGACTATAAGCAAGCCCTTAATTATGCCAATCAGGCACTGACAAACGACACGAAAATGGGTGAACCGGTGCCAATTGCCGTGCACCAATGCCAAGTGGCGGCCGCGCTCTACGAGCTAAAACGCTACGATGAAGCCGAAACTAAATTGCGGATGGCTTTGCCTGTGCTCACTGAGGCGAAGAAGAATAATTCGTTGGCTATCTGCTATGCGCAATTGGCGGATATTATGCGCATGAAGCATAGTGATAATGAGGCTGTTAACTATTATGCGAAGGCGCTTGAAATTTGCACCGCCATCGGCAATCGCTATTTGGAGCGTCGCTGCGAGCGGGGCATGGCTGAAGCACTGAGCGCTTCCAATCCTGCCGAAGCGGTGAAGCATTGGCAGCGTCACACGGCGCTTGCCGACAGCATTTTTAATGAAGAATTGGCGCGCCAATCCAATATCTTTAATGCCAAATTCAAAAATGAGGAACTCCAAGCGCAAAACGCCAAAGTCGAAAGTTCAAATCGGGTGTTTCGCATCGCCATCGTGGCTACTATCATTTGCTTGTGCTTGCTTATCGTGGTGGCGGTCACGCTCTATGTGATGTTTAAGCATAAGAGCCGTGCCCACCTCATCGCTCACCGATTGGAGCAAGCGCGCACCTCGTTTTTTACCAATATCACCCACGAATTCCGCACGCCGCTCACGGTGATTCTCGGGGCAAGCGAACGCCTTATGAAGGGCAATCTGGCGCCTGAAGAAAAGCCGGAAACGCTCTACGCTATGATTTTGCGCCAAGGCAAGGGATTGCTGCGTCTCATCAATCAATTGCTCGATATATCGAAGGTGAATTCCGAAATCGGCAACCCGGATTGGCGACACGGCGATGTGGTGCCCATCATCAGTATGGTGGTGAGCACATTTAATGATGCTGCCTATGAAAAGGGTATCCAACTCCAATTTGCCACCAAACAGCACGCCATTGAAATGGATTTCGTGCCCGACTATTTACAAAAAATTTTGAGCAACCTCATTAGCAATGCCATCAAATTCACAAACCAAGATGGCACTGTGGCAATTTCGGCTGAAGCCAAACGCCACGATATCTGCATCCGTGTGGCTGACAATGGCAGGGGTATTCCTAAAGAGGATTTGCCGAACATTTTTGATGCCTTTCAGCAGGCGTCGAATGTGCACGATAAGGTGGGTTCGGGTGTGGGCTTGGCTTTGGTGAAGCAAATTGTGAATAGCATGAAGGGCGAAATCAGTATTTCTTCCGTGGAGGGTAAGGGTTCGGTGTTTACCATCCTCTTGCCCCTTGACCAGGATTTGAAATCGCCTGCCAAAACCATCACGGGCGGTGCTATGGATATGGAACTCGACATCGAACTCGATGAAGCGATACCGCCCCACACTATGCCTCAAATTGAGAATAATGCCGAAAGGCCTTCCATTTTGGTGGTGGAAGACGATCCCGATATCTCTTACTACATCGGCTCGCAACTCTCTAATCATTTCCAAGTGCATTATGCTACCAATGGCGAGGAGGGTTTTGCGATGGCTAATGAGATAATGCCAAGCCTCATTGTCACCGACTTGATGATGCCGGTGTGCGATGGCTATGCGTTCTGCAAGCGCCTACAAGCCAGCGAAGCGCTCAACCACATTCCGGTGATTATCCTCACTGCCAAATCGGATGATGCCGAAAAAATCAAGGCGCTCCAACTCGGGGTGGACAATTTTATGGGCAAACCCTTCAGTAGCGAGGAGCTGGAATTGCGCGTGAATCACCTTATTCAGCAGCGTGAGGCGCTACGCCGCAAATTTAGTATGGCGCTCGCACAAGGCTCTGAAAGCGAGGTGCGTTTCTCGGAACCCGAACGACTCTTCCTCGAAAAATTCAACGCTATCATCGAAGAAAAAATGCAAGGTGGAGAGGTGGATATCGAAAGCATCGCATCAGCACTGTGTATGAGCCCCAAACAGCTGCGTAGCAAAATGGCTTCAATCACCGGCGAAACGCCCTCTACCTACGTCCAAAAATTGCGACTCAAAAAAGCCTGCCTTTTGCTTAAAAACTCCGACCTACAAATTGGCGAAATTGCCATGCAATGCGGTTTCGACGACAGCGCCTACTTCTCACGCCTTTTCAAACAAGTGCACAACCTCACCCCCACCCAATACCGTAAAAAATAACCCCGATTCCCACACCATCATCATCAGAGATGAAAAAAGAGAAGAACTCATCAAAAAAAGAAAAAATTAATCCACTCCCGCCCCACACATTATATAATACGGCAGTGCATCAAAAAAAACCAAAAAGCAGTTATATCATTCCTCCCTTCCCTTCAGGGAGGGGCCGGGGGTAGGCTTTTTCAGGGAGGGACCGAGGGAGGCGTTTTTTAAAATTTTAAAAATTTTCACTAATCTCTTGCTATTCAAACCACTATTCACTACCTTTGCAAAGAAATAACACAATAATTCACTTTTATAGCCTTTTCTCTGATTGCAACTCAAAATAAATTTCAAAATTATCATAATATGAATAAAATCAAATTTCTATTGGTAGCGTTGTTCATCACGCTCACAGCCACATTCACTTATGCCGTCGACGTTAAAGCCGTCGACTTCAAAAAAGATGGCATAAGTTATGAGATTAATGCCGACGGCAATACCGTCACAGTATTATTCGGACTTTATAACACCAATTTGGTGATCCCAAGCGCTGTGGAGAACAACGGAAAAACCTACACCGTTACAGGCATTGCTTCCATGGCATTCTACGAGTGCACCGACTTGAAATCCATCACATTGCCTTCCACACTCACTTCTATCGGCAATTCCACATTTGCGCTCTGCAATCAAATCACCTCCATCACTCTCCCCGAATCGCTCAAATCGTTGGGAGAAAAGGCTTTCTCCGGTTGCACCGCATTAACGTCAATCACCCTCCCCAATTCCGTTACTTCGGTGGGCGATGCGGCTTTCAAAGATTGTTCCAAACTAGCTTCCGCCACCCTCTCTAATTCGCTCGCCAAAATCCAAGGCCATACATTTCAAAATTGCGAGGAATTAACAACAGTAACCTTTGGCAATTCCATTACTGAAATCGGAAATGCCGCATTTGCCAATTGCACCAAACTACCATCTCCCGTGCTCCCCGGTTCAGTCACTACTATCGGTGATTCCGCGTTCTATGAATGCTATGCATTCGCTAATGTTATACTCCCTTCCGGTCTCAAATCTTTGGGCGCTTCGGCTTTCCACGGTTGCTATAATATGACAACTATCGCACTTCCAAACCTCCTCACTAAGATTCAAGACCGTACATTTTGTGGTACCCACTTGGAGACTATCAGCCTTCCCAACAATGTTACAGCCATTGGAAATGCAGCATTCCAGTCCTGCTATTATTTAACTTCCATCACCATTCCCAATTCTCTTACCTCTATCGGTGATTCAGCATTTTATGGTTGCTCGTATTTAACATCAATCACTCTTCCCGATGGATTCAAACATTTTGGCAAATCGGCATTTGCAAGTTGTCGTCGATTGACTTCTTGCACCATACCTAATTCTGTTACCACAATCCCGGAATTTGCTTTCCAAGGTGCCGGTTTGTCTTCTATCACCATCCCCACCAATGTCACAACGATAGAAAGACGGGCATTTGAAAACGGCAGAGCACTTAAGGAGGTCAATCTACACAATTCACTCAAGTCTATAGGTGATTCCGCTTTCCACAATTGCGATCATTTGAAGTCCTTCACCATACCTAATTCCATCACCACAATTAGCGAAGGACTTCTTTCAGATTGCGATTCTTTGACTTCCATCACCATACCCAATTCAGTTACTACTATTGAAAAAAAAGCATTTCGATATTGCAAATCACTCCCTACAATCAAACTCCCCAACTCAATCACCGCTATCAACGATAGCACGTTCATTAACTGCACCAGCTTAACTTATATCAACATTCCCGACAAAGTCACTACTATTGGAAGACATGCATTCGCAAGATGCACTGCATTGAGGTCAATCAATATCCCTAATTCGGTTACAACTATCAGAAGAGATGCGTTTGCCAGTTGTAGCTCTCTTTCCTCTGTTGTTCTGCCCGAAGCTGTTACAAAAATCGACACATCCCTGTTTTATAACTGCACGGGGTTAATAACCGTTACACTTGGCAGCAAAGTTACCACTATCGATAATAGTGCATTTCAGGGGTGTACTTCGTTGCCGGCAATCTCTCTGCCCGAAACGGTCAAAACGTTGGGTTATAAAGTTTTCTACAATTGTTCCTCATTAAAGTCGGTCAATATCCCCAACGGCATTACAACAATCCCCCAACATACATTTCGCGGATGTACAGCGTTAACATCCATCAACATCCCCAATAGTGTCACTCAAATTCATGAATCTGCTTTCTTCGAGTCTGGGCTAACATCCATCAATATCCCCAATAGTGTTATTTATTTGGGGTGGCTTGCAGTGTCCAGCTGCCCAAAGTTAAAAACGATCACCTTGAGCAAAAACCTCACGAGTATTGAGAGCAACTTTAATGTATGCTCGGAATTAGAGTCCCTCTATATAGGTCCCCGTGTCACTGATATCGGTACCATTTGTAAAAGAAATTACGCTTTGAAAACTATCCGTTGTGATGCGATGACACCACCAACAATCGATTCAGAAGCTTTTGACAATGTAACAATTAAAAACATCCAATTAAGTGTGCCCTCACCGGCAGTCAATGCCTACAAGGCAGCAACCTTCTGGAAAGGTTTCAAAATCGTTGGACACGACGACTACAACTATTTAGGTGATGTCGATGGTGATGAAGTATGCAATGTTTCCGACGTTACAGCACTCGTAAACAAAATTTTGGGAACCGCCACCTACAGCGACACCGTGTGCGACATCAACTACGACAATGTAGTCGACGTTTCCGACGTCACTGCGCTCATCGCCATCATCCTCGGAGGAAATTAAAAAAAACAAAAATATCACCCATCCCCAAGCGCCTACTTGCCCCAAAACCAAGTAGGCGATTCACTTATAACAACTACACATAAATTGCTGACTATCAAATGGTAGGGGCGCAATGATGTGAGACTGCTGATTTTATACCCGAAGTGCTTTACAGGCTTTGTGGGCTATCTTCTTTTTATTTCTCCATGCAAGCGATTGCGAAGCAGTCGCGTAGCTTGGAGAGACCTTCTTCCCTCCTGGGAGGGACTGAGGGAGGCCTTTCCCCATTTTTTTTAATTTTTTTCACTAATCTCTTGCTATTCAAACCTCTATTCATTACCTTTGTACGAAAAATGTGCAAAATCATATTACTGCATCCTTAAAGATGTTAAAAATTTCAAATTATCAGAATATGAATAAAGTTAAATTTCTTTTAGCCACGCTGTTCATCACCCTTACAGCATCTTTATCTTATGCCGCCGACATCAAAGGCACCGACTTCAAGAAAGATGGCATAAGCTATGAGATTAATTCCGACGGCAATACCGTCACAGTGTTATTCGGCCCCATTACCGGTAATTTGGTGATTCCAAGCACCGTAGAAAACAACGGAAAAACCTACACCATTACCGCCATTGCCGCCATGGCATTCTACGAATGTCCCGACTTAAAATCCGTCACATTGCCTGCCACCCTCACTTCTATTGGCAATTCGGCATTCGCACTCTGCAGCCAAATAACCTCCGTCACACTCCCCGAATCGCTCAAATCGATCGGAGAATCGGCTTTTTCAGGTTGTGCCGCATTAACGTCAATCACCATTCCCTCCTCCGTGACCACGATGGGCGATGCAGTATTCAAAGATTGTAAAAAACTGGCTACCGCCACCATCTCCGGTTCGTTCTCCAAAGTCAAAAACCATACATTTGAAAATTGTGCAGCATTAACAAAGGTGGAATTCTCCAATTCTATTACTGAAATTGGAACCGCCGCATTTGCCGGCTGCACCAAATTATCATCACCCGAGTTTCCGAGTTCTATAACCGTTATCGGTGATTCCGCTTTCTATAACTGCCAAGCTCTCACTACAGTTACACTCCCTTCCGGACTCAATTCTTTGGGTGCTTTCTCTTTTGAACAATGCAACAAAATCACCTTAATTGCACTCCCCGGCAGCCTCACAGAGATTAAAAGACGTACTTTTAAAGGATGTGTGGCTTTGCAGACGATCACCCTCTCCAACAGTGTTACTACCATTGGAGATTCTGTATTTTTTGAATGTGAAAAGTTAGCATCCATTAATCTTCCTTCCGGGCTTAAACATTTCGGCAAAGGAGCATTTGAATTTTGTAAAGCGTTAACCTCTATCACTATCCCCAATTCCATCACCACAATCTCGAACAGAGCATTTCATTATTGTTCCGCTTTATCCTCCGTCACAATTCCCAATTCTGTCACTTCCATTGGAGAGTATGCCTTTTGGGGTTGCCACGCTTTAACCTCCATCACAATTCCCAATTCAGTTACTACACTCAACTCTGGCGCATTTTTTGCTTGCGAGAATCTAAAGGATATTAGCCTATCCAATTCTCTGAAGTCAATAGGTAGAGCTGCATTTTCTGGTTGTGACGGTTTAACCACCATCACCATCCCCAATTCCGTAACAGAAATTGGAAGTTCTGCATTTTCTGATTCTGACGGTTTAACCTCCATCACCATCCCCAATTCAGTTACCAAAATTGGTTCCTATGCTTTCAAAGAATGTAGTGCTCTCTCTACCATCACTCTCTCTGATGAACTTACCGCTATCAGCGATAACATGTTTGAAAAATGCGCCAAATTAACATCTATCAATATCCCCGACAAGGTCACTTCGATAGGAAGAAATGCATTTAATAGTTGTTCCAATTTGTCCTCCGTCACCGTCGGTAATTCATGTAAATCAATTGATAGTTATGCATTTGTCCATTGCGAATCACTTACCACTGTTTCTCTCCCCAATTCTCTTACATCAATCGGAGAATCGGCTTTTTTTGGTTGTTCATCACTTCCCTCTATATCACTTCCCGATGGCGTCACATATATTAGACAGTTCCTATTCCATTCATGCACAAAATTAGAAACCGTCACCTTAGGTAGCAAAGTTGACACTATCGGTTATGGTTCATTTTATGGTTGTTCTTCCTTGAAAGCAATCTCCTTACCCAACACTCTGAAATTGATAGGTATCAAAGCCTTTATGAATTGCACATCTTTAGCCTCCATCACCTTCCCAAATTCTCTCACTTATATAGCTGGTCAAGTGTTTGAGAATTGCACTTCTTTAGCCTCCATCACTATCCCCAATTCAGTTACCAACATTGAAAGTTATGCATTTAACAAATGCACCGGTTTAAAAACTGCAACTTTGAGTAAAAATCTCTCTATATATGGTCATTTATTCTCGAACTGCACAAGTTTAGAGTCCGTTTATATTGGTCCGCGTACGACATCTGTAAAAAGAATGTGCCCTGGTTGTCCTAATCTGAAAAGTTTCCGTTGCGAAGCAACCACACCACCGGATATTGATGCGTGGACTTTTGATAAAGTAAATAAGAGCAATTTCACCATCTATGTACCTAAACCTGTTGTCAGTGCTTATAAGGCTGCTGAAATCTGGAAAGATTACAAAATCGTGGGCTACGACAACTACGTTATTTATGGCGATGTCGATGGTGATGATATCGTCAATGTGTCCGACGTTACAGCACTCGTCAGCAGAACTTTAGGCTCAGCAAGCTATACCATAGAACATTGCGACATCAACTACGACAATGTAGTCGACGTTTCCGACATCACTGCGCTCATCGCCATCATGCTCGGAGGAAACTAAAAAAAACAAAAATATCACCCATCCCCAAGCGCCTACTTGCCCCAAAATCAAGTAGGCGCTTTCTATGTGCGTCATTTTGTAAAAAAAATCCATAAAAAGGGCACAAAAATCCAAACTTTCCGCCCACAAAATCCCGAAATTTGCATTAGTAATTCACGCAGAATTTTCTGCTTCAATTTTTGACCCAATTTGGAGGAACTTTTGGATTTTGTAGAAATGAATAGAACGAATGTAAATGATGCGGTGGAAGCCACATTGCAGTGCGCTTCCACCTCGTTTGAAAAGGTGAACCAATTCATCAACGCTATCACCGCTCAAAACGCCCACTCTATTATCATTAGAGATGAGCAAAGAGAAAAACTCATCAAAAAAAGAAAATAATCTCTCACCCCTGCCCATCTCCTATTTTTTTATAATAGGGTAGCGCAATAGGTAAACGCGAATGCCGGTTATTCTGAATGCCACCACGTGTGAGCAGGTGTACAACCAACAAGAAAATGTTTAAAAAATAAAAATTCAAAAAAAATACTTCGATTAATTGCTTTATTCAAAAAATAATTTATATCTTTGTGCAGTGATAAGAGGCGAATTTTGCCAATAACTTACATTGACAGAAACCAAATCATTAACAAACAGACTTTTAGAGAACTAAACTTTATATTTTTACAAACAACTAAATCAATTGATTATGAAAGTAAAATTTTTACTCATTGCTGCTCTCGCAGCTGTTAGCATGAGTGCTTTCGCAGAAGACGCACCCAACACTTCTGCTCAAGACTCTGTTTACTGCAAAAGTTTGGAAATGAAGGTCGGTGAGCAAGTTACTGTTGACGTTTATTTCGCCAACCAAAATGCTTATGCCGCTGCTCAAGGTGACCTCTATTTGCCCGATGGCATTACTGCCGTTGAATACAGAACTGGCAAATGGTTCAAAAAAACTGCTGATGAACGTTACAACTTCCAAATTGTTGATCCTGAAGAAGACGCTCCTCACACACTTGCTCAAAGCAACCCACTTGCTAACACTTGGCGCTTCGTTATTTACCATGGTACAAACCTCAGATGGGGTGCAGGTGATTCTCCTATGATGACCGTTGGTATTAAAGCTGAAAAAGAAGGTACTTATGAATGTACTTGGACTAAAGTACACTGGTCTACCGGTATCGTTGGTGGTATTGGCGATGGTGATGGTCCTGACACTAAGTTTGTTGTTACTGTTACTTCTACCGGTATCCAAGATGTTACTTCTGCTAATGTAGTTAAGGCTCAAAAAGTTATCGAAAACGGCCAAATCTACATCATCGCAGGTGACAAGAAGTACAACGTGATGGGTGCTGAAGTGAAATAATCACTCTTCTCATTCCCGCGTCAGCACTTCTCTGACAAAATAAAAAATCAAGGTTGCTCCCAATAGAGCAACCTTTTTTGTCTGTCACGAAATCTCGATTTTCATTTTCATCCATTCGCTTGATTTACCCGATTCGTGGTCCAAAAATTATATTATCTGTGAGTACCGAGAAATCTGTGTAGGGCAAAGTTCGCCCACCATTTCGATGCCTTTGTTTATTTTGTGCCAAATCAAATCTTCGTTTGTCCGTTTTTTTTTGATATTTTGCCAAATATTTTAAATAATTGTATGGGAAACCCAAAAAAAATGATTACATTTGCATATTGGAATACTACATACTTACAAAATACAAACAAACTTAACATTCAAAACAATGAAACAAATCGTTAAAGGTATCTTTATTGCTTTATTGGCATCCTTTGCTTTCAATGCTATGGCACAGGAGCAACGGGAATTCAATTTCTACTTTAAAGATTTTGCAATTAAACCGGGTGAAACAAAGCAAATTCAGCTCTATTTGAAGAATAATTTCTTGGCTCGTGACTTCCAATTGCAAGTTTATTTCCCCAAAGGACTTAAGCCTGTACCAACCAAGCCCGGTGGAAAAATCTACTTTAAAGTCGGTGGCTATCTTCTTAATTATGACGAGGAAGAAAGACCTTCCCTTACCTCAGCTTATGTTGAGTCTCTTAATCGTCTTCGTATGATGTGCATTAATATGTCAGCATTGCAATTGTTTCCCCCTGGGGACGGCGCTATTGCTACTTTGAATGTGAAAGCCGACGAAAATTACGATGGCAAACAAATGATTGTGTTTGGCAACGAAGTGTATTCTGCATCCAACACGAACCCTTATATTAATAAGCTCAACTGCGACATTATTAACGAAGATGGCACAAAGGGTGTTCTCACTGTATCAGCTGAAGAAATTAGTTGCCCCGTTTATCCTGCCAAAACTATCGCTTGGCTCAATGCCAACGGCGTGGAAGGCGGCGAATATGGTATTGCCGACGCTGTGGCTGTGATGAATGAAGGCGCACTCGGCAAATTCGTGCAAGATGCCGACCACAATGCTTTCAGAGTGCAAGCTAACACCACTTGGAGCCTTACCGGTGCTGCCGCAGAAACCATCTGTGGTGTGTTCCACAAAACCAACGGTAACCCCTACATCGCTGTGGAAGATGGTAAACCCGCTCCCGATGCCGACGCTTCTGTGACCGGCGCCGTGAAGAAAACCACTCTCAACAATGTGCTCTTTAACCCCGAACCCAACGAAGTGGTGTCGTTTGGTGGCTACTATCGCGAAGCCGACAACACCATCTGCGCTTACAAAACCGGTGCCGACCAAGGTCAATGCATCGCTATCGATTGGTCGCTCTATAACGCAGTTTCGCCCGTGGAAGGCGTTGAATTGGCAACTTCTGCCGGTGTGGCCGATGGTTCTTACCTCACCGTTACCGGTCCGGTGCTCCAAAAAATGACTTGGGAAGAAGCTGAACAAACTGCCGGTATGACCGGAAAAGAGGGCCCCGGCGCTTGGAAAAACTATGTTATCTATCCCACTGCAATCAGCACCGACATTCCTACCGGTGTGGATGATATCAATGCAAAAACTGTGGCTGGCGTGAAGTATGTCAACACCCTCGGTGTGGAAAGTGCTACTCCGTTCAGCGGCGTGAACATCGTGGTTACCACTTACGCCGACGGTACAGTATCGGCTGTGAAGGTGGTGAAATAATCCTTGATAATTGACAAATTACTATAAATCAAAGCCGTAGTCCGGTAAAGCGGCTACGGCTTTTTTCTTTTTTTTAAATCTCTTGACTGATGGATGCTCCCATCTTTTCACACAAAACCCTTGAAGTTTATGAATTTGAATTTACCCCCCGAAAAGCAAAAGTGGTTAGAAGTGCGCCATAAAGCGCTTACCGATTATTTTAATGTGCCCCAATCCCAACAAGCCGAAGTGGATAAGGTGTTTGCCGACATGGCTGAAATAGCCAACCGATGCAACGACCAAGGCGAATTTGAAACCGAAATGCTTACCTCGCCTGTAAGCACCGCCTACAACAATCTATTCACCCTGCTCGCCCGCCACGTGAAGGCAGCACCGGGAACCGGTATGGGAAGCACTGTGGGCAATATTGCTAAGGGAACCGCAGCATCTGTGGCAAAACAGCAAATCCGCAATGGCATCTTCGGTTTTCTGGTAAACCTTCTCCCCTCATGGATTACCGACTGGTGGATTTACCGCAAGCACAACATACCCGTAGTGAGCGAAATAGAATCCGCTCGCAACATCCACGACCAATTCGCCGGAAGAGCCTCTCGAGCCTTCAAAGAAGTACAAAACCACAAACAGGAAACCCATTAACCCTCACCCAAACAAAAAATAATTCCCTCGCCGGTGGGGATATGCCTGGCATGTAATGGACGGGAATCACATGGCCTAAGCCAATTGCACCTCCCCCGTTGGCTTTCAATAACGCCATCGCCAATGGCGGCCGGAGGCGCAATGATTCGCTCAGTTTGGTTGCAAAGGGACGGTTCTTTTGCAATCATAGAATCGAGTTAAGATTTTGAAAATGAATGAACTATATGCGATTTGATTGCAAAAGAACCGTCCCTTTGCAATCAAATTGGGGTAATTGCCTATTTGTCAGTTCGCACTCATAATATGCCAAAGGCATGTCCCTACCGATTTTTGGAGGCGTTTTTTTTGTGGCGTTTTTTTTTAGGGGGGGCGTCGCCGGTAGGGACGGGCGCAAAATATTTATTCCTCGACCCACATACCATTAGAGTTTGCTTATAGTGATTGTTGTTTTTACCTCAAACCTTCAACCCACCACTTTTCTACTGAGTAGCTCTATGCTTTCTTGGATTGTAAAAAACAAAAAAAGGCACAAAAATAAATTTTGTGCCTTTTGCGCAGTCGGGATAACTGGATTCGAACCAGCGACCCCACGCCCCCCAGACGTATACTCTAACCGGACTGAGCTATATCCCGATCGCTGTCATTTGAGGTTTTCCCTCAAAAGCGATGCAAATTTACTACTTTTTTTTTATCCACGCAAATCTTTCCCCAATTTTTTCAAAAAAATCACATAAAGTCCCTTTTTTGACACGGGTTTTTCCTTTTAAACGGCTATGCCTGCCCGCTTTTGTGGCATACAACAAAAATAATGCCCCCACCGCCAAGCATAGCCAAGAATCCGTCAGACGTAGTTTCTTTTGGTGGAGCCGCTTTTTTCTTTTTCATATCTCCAAATCAAGCACTCGCTATCAAATCTGCTGTAAATGAAATAGCCGTGAAAACAATATGATGGCCTATCCATTGTTTTCTTTTTCGTTGTGTGAAAGGTGTGGGTGAAAGCAGCGGAGGCTGCTATCCCGGATGGGATGCAGCCTCCGAATATGGCTTGAATGTGGCAGGGCGCGATTATTCGGCTTTGCCGTCGCTTCCGAGCACTTCTTTAATTTTGTGGATATAGAGTTCTTCCATCAAGTCGCGAGCCGGACCGCAATATTTGCGTGGGTCGAATTCTGCGGGCTTTTCAGTGAACACTTTGCGCACTGCTGCGGTGAATGCCAAGCGAGAGTCGCTGTCGATGTTGATTTTGCAAACAGCGCTCTTGGCAGCCTTGCGGAGTTGTTCTTCAGGAATACCTACGGCATTGGGCAGCGCACCGCCGTTGGCGTTGATAATGTCGACATATTCTTGAGGCACTGACGAAGAGCCGTGGAGCACGATGGGGAATCCCGGGAGTTTTTCCATGATGGCGTCGAGAATGTCGAATGCCAATGGGGGAGGAACGAGGCGTCCGGTGGCGGGATCTACGGTGCATTGTTCGGGGGTGAACTTATATGCGCCGTGGCTGGTGCCGATAGAAATAGCGAGTGAATCGCAACCGGTTTTTTCAGTGAAGTCGATCACTTCTTCAGGTTTTGTGTAGTGCGACACTTCGCTCGACACTTCGTCTTCCACGCCGGCAAGCACACCGAGTTCGCCTTCCACAGTCACGTCGTGAGCGTGTGCATATTCCACCACTTTCTTAGTGAGCGCCACGTTTTCGTCGTAGGGGAGGTGAGAGCCGTCGATCATCACAGAAGAGAAACCGAAGTCCACGCAGCTTTTGCACACTTCGAAGCTATCGCCGTGGTCGAGGTGGAGGCAGATTTGCGGTTTTTCCCAACCGAGTTCTTTTGCATATTCCACTGCACCTTGAGCCATGTAGCGCAACAAGGTTTGGTTAGCATAGTTGCGAGCGCCCTTCGACACTTGGAGGATTACCGGTGATTTGGTGGTAGCAGCAGCCTTGATGATGGCTTGAAGTTGCTCCATGTTGTTGAAATTAAAGGCAGGGATTGCGTAGCCGCCTTTGATTGCCTTGGCAAACATTTCACGGGTGTTTACCAGACCTAATTCTTTGTAACTTACCATTTTGATTATTATGTAATTAATTTAAAAAATTTATTCTTTTTCAGTGGGCGGATTGATAAATCTCATTATCGATTACTAAATTCCCATTTGGGTACAAAGTTAGCGATAAAATATGAAAAATCATCATAAGTTCCCATTTTTTTTGTGGTAATTTTTCTGAATCGCTCTGCCCGACTTATTGGTAAAGTTTGTGTTGTGCTGCCAAGAGTGTGTTTTTCATCAGCGAGCAGATGGTCATCGGTCCCACGCCACCGGGCACGGGGGTGATGTGGCTGCACAGAGGAGCCACGCTATCGAAATCCACATCGCCGTGCAGTTTGAATCCGCTTTTTGTGGCGGTGGAAGGCAGACGAGTGGTGCCCACGTCAATCACCACGGCGCCTTCTTTCACCATATCGGCTTTCACAAATTCGGGTTGTCCGATGGCGGCAATCAGGATGTCGGCTCTGCGGCAATGTGCAGCAATATCTTTGGTGGCGCTATGGCAAATGGTAACGGTGCAGTTGCCCGGGTTGGCTTTTTGCAATAGCATTTGCGCCACAGGCTTGCCCACAATGTTAGACCTACCGAGCACCACACAGTGTTTGCCCGAGGTAGAAATATTGTAGCGTTCCAGCAGGGTGAGGATACCTTGCGGAGTGGCGGAGCGGAAGCAGGGTAGCCCAATCGACATGCGTCCCACATTGATGGGGTGGAATCCGTCAACATCTTTCTTATAGTCGATGGCTTCAATCACCTTTTGCTCATCGATGTGACGTGGCAGAGGGAGCTGCACGATAAATCCGTCGACATCGGCATCGCGGTTCAATCTTTCAATGGCTTCAAGCAATTCCTTTTCGGTTACATCGTCTTCAAATCGGAGCAATGTTGATTTAAAGCCACATTCGGCGCAAGCCTTCACCTTGTGAGCTACATAGGTTTCACTTCCGCCATCGTGTCCCACCAGAATGGCAGCCAAGTGGGGTTGCTTCATGCCGGCAGCCATCATTTGTTTCACTTCGTTGGCAATTTCCGCTTTAATGGTTTTTGCCGTTTCTTTTCCGTCAATAATTGTCATGCTTTTTTAATAATATGTGTATTACCTAAACTTCAACCGATTCAGCCGAGAGCTGCTCATCAGCCACCGACCATCCTCACTATCGTCTTAACTTCTTTAACTTTTGAAAAAAAATCAACTTCTGAAAAAATAGCAGAAAGGGCTTCTCGGCAGCATAGTAGCGAGAGGCCCTTTTATAAGAATTGCGCGTTATTTGCGGCGCATGCCCTTAATCATTTTCATCGGATTTTTCGTAGCCACGGAGTGCATCATTTTGCGGGTGGCATCAAATTGCTTCAGCAGTCGGTTCACTTCTTCAATTTTGGTTCCCGAGCCCACTGCTAATCGCTTGCGCCGGTGTCCGCTATCGCGGCCCGTGAGCAAACATTCCGGATGCTCCCGCTCGTAAGGCGTCATAGAATCGATGATAGCTTCAATACTCTTGAAAGCATCATCTTTAATGTCCACATCTTTGAGTGCTTTGCCCATGCCCGGAATCATCGATGCCAAATCCTTCAAATTACCCATCTTCTTGATGCTCTTGATTTGGCTCTTGAAGTCGTTGAAATCGAAGGTATTTTTACGGAGTTTGCGTTCCAGCTCTTTGGCTTTTTCTTCATCGTATTGCTGTTGCATACGGTCCACGAAGCTCACGATGTCGCCCATGCCCAAAATGCGGTCAGCCATACCTTGGGGGCGGAACGGGTCGAGCGTGTTTTTGTCTACGCCTTCGCCCGTGCTCACAAATTTGATGGGCTTATCCACCACGGCGCGGATAGAGAGCGCTGCACCGCCACGTGTGTCGCCATCCAACTTGGTGAGCACCACGCCATCAAAATCGATGCGTTCGTTGAATGCCTTTGCGGTGTTCACCGCGTCCTGACCGGTCATTGAGTCTACCACAAAGAGCGTTTCGGTGGGTTGGATAGCATTCTTAATGGCTTCAATTTCCGCCATCATTTGTTCGTCGACGGCGAGGCGACCTGCGGTATCCACAATCACCACATCGTGGCCGTTGGCTTTGGCGTGCTTGATACCGTTGAGTGCAATTTCCACCGGGTTTTTGCTTTCCGGCTCGCTATATACGGGCACACCCACCTTTTCGCCATTCACTTTCAATTGCTCGATAGCAGCGGGGCGGTACACGTCGCAAGCCACCAACAGCGGATGCTTTTTCTTTTCTTCTTTGAGTTTGTTGGCAAGTTTGGAAGCGAAAGTGGTTTTACCCGAGCCTTGCAAACCCGACATCAGCACCACGGCAGGTTTCCCCTCAATATTGAAAGGTGCTTCCACACCGCCCATGAGTTTTACGAGTTCCTCATGCACGATTTTCACCATCAATTCGTTGGGCTTTAAAGCGTTGATTACATTTCTGCCAAGCGCTTCATTTTTCACGCGAGTGGTGAATTCTTTAGCCACTTTATAGTTAACATCGGCGTCGACAAGGGCACGACGCACTTCTTTCATCGTTTCGGCTACGTTGATTTCCGAAATCTTGCCTTGACCTCTTAAGACCTTAAACGATCTCTCAAGTTTTTCAGATAAATTTTCAAACATATATTATTAATTGTCGTGTAGTCAAAATCATGTACTTATTTAATGTGCAAAATTAATACCATTTTGGCACTCCACCAAAAATTCGAGAAAATTATCGCCCGAAAATGGACGGCTCTTTCATTTAGGGTGCGAATACTGCTTTTGGTTAGAATGCGTTTGTTTTCCTTTGTGCCGGGAAACAAATCAAGCCGGAATTTGGAAATAACTTTGAAAAAAAAGCCATTTTCCCCAAAAAAATGGAGAAATATGTTACAAAACGTGCAAAATGTAACATAAAGTCAAAAAAAATTGGGTGTTTTTTTGATTTTATCGTTTATCTTTGCGCCAAAATTTAATGTGTGATTTTTCAATTTAATAACAACGCAATATGAAAAAATTAATTACTTTATTTTTTGTCCTTTATGTGGCGGCATTTTCCTCTTCGGCCACAGCTGGAGTGGGTGATGTGAACGCCGATGGCACCGTGAATGTGAGCGATGTGACCGCCCTTGTGAACCAAATTATCGGCTCGGGCTCGTATTCCGCACAAGCGTGCGACGTGAATGGCGACGGCGAGGTGAATGTGAGCGACGTGACCGCCTTGGTGAACCTCATTATTAATGGCGGTGGCGGCGAGAGCGAGAATCCGAACCCAACTTTCACCGCTAACGGCGTGAGTTTTGAGATGGTGAAAGTGGAAGGCGGCGTCTTCACTATGGGAGCCACCTCAGAGCAAGGTGGCGATGCATATAGCGATGAAAAGCCGACCCATCAAGTGACGCTATCTTCTTACTACATTGGTAAAACCGAGGTGACGCAAGAATTGTGGGAGGCGGTGATGGGCAAATCCGTGAGCCAAATAGCATCCGAAAATGGATTGAGCACGAATGGCGTTGGCTCTAAAAATCCGATGTATTATATTACTTGGGATGATTGCCAAGAGTTTATCACTAAATTAAACGAACTCACCGGGAGGAACTTCCGCTTGCCCACCGAGGCAGAATGGGAATATGCGGCACGTGGAGGCAACAAGAGCCAAGGCTATAAATATAGCGGTAGCAACACTATTAACGATGTGGCTTGGCACATAGGAAACAGCGGTAATATTTCCCACCCCGTAGGCACCAAGGCACCCAACGAGTTAGGCATCTACGATATGAGTGGAAATGTAATGGAATTGTGCAGTGATTGGTATGGCAGTTATAGTACCGGCTCTCAAACCAATCCTATTGGCCCTGATAGTGGGTCGGACCGCGTGCGCCGTGGCGGTAGCTGGTTCTACAACGCGAGGACCTGCCGCGTGTCGTACCGCGCCAGCCAAAACCCGACGTACCGCTCCGTCGACCTCGGCCTCCGCCTTGCCCTCGATGTGAATCAAACCTTCAGCGTGAATGGTGTGAGTTTTGATATGATAGCCGTGGAGGGCGGCACCTTCACTATGGGTGCCACCGAAGAGCAAGGCAGCGATGCAAAAAGCAATGAAAAGCCGACCCATCAAGTGACGCTATCTTCTTATTATATTGGCAAAACGGAGGTGACGCAAGCGCTTTGGGAAGCTGTGATGGGGAGCAACCCGATGATTTCCAAAGGAGCAAAATTCCCGGTGGGCTATGTAACGTGGGAAGATTGCCAAGAGTTTATCACTAAATTAAACGAACTCACCGGAAAAAAATTCCGCTTGCCCACCGAAGCCGAATGGGAGTATGCTGCTCGCGGTGGCAACAAGAGCAAAGGCTATAAGTACAGCGGCAGCAACACTATTAACGATGTGGCTTGGTATAAGGATAACAGCAAAAGCTTGATCCAAGCTGTAGCCACCAAGGCACCCAACGAGTTAGGTATCTATGATATGAGTGGAAATGTGGAGGAATGGTGTAGTGATAGGTTTGGCAAGTATAGTAGCGACTCACAAAGCAATCCTATTGGGCCTGATAGTGGGTCGTACCGCGTGTGCCGTGGCGGTTGCTACGGCGACGCCGCGCAGTACTGCCGCGTGTCGTACCGTGACCTCTACAACCCGGCGTCCAACAGCTACCACCTCGGCCTCCGCTTGTGCCTCTCCGAATAACGATTCTCCTTATTCTGTTTGTGGTTGGGCAGCGCGCCCATGCTGTGGCAAGCTGTAGCGCCACGAGCCGACGCACCCGCCCAACCACACGGTGCTTCAAGCAATATAACGCTGTGAGATTTATGGAATCCGTGTGAGGCAAATCCTCTCGTTCACCCCAAAAGAGCGCAACAATTGCAGTTTTTTTCGGTGAAGCCGACTTTTTCTTCGTGTGGCGGGGATGTG
>SAMEA3663025__coassemble_717_pt1 | contig 19220 bp, 17 predicted proteins | sample SAMEA3663025__metabat2_low_PE_039 | metagenome-assembled genome bin SAMEA3663025 (sample SAMEA3663025) | pig gut metagenome | biome: pig gut; feature: pig-associated habitat; material: faeces | place: France | collected 2012
AAATACTTCCGTGCCACCGACAACAATGTGCTTGCCGACGTGTTTACCGAAATCAATAAACTGGAGAAAACGAAAATAGATACTAAGAATTTCAGCCTCACCTACGACAACTACCAACCCTGGGCTTGGGCTTTGCTCATCGTGGTGATGCTGAATGTGGTGATGCAATACACCGTGCTTCGACGCATCCCGTGACCGCTATGCCGCACCACCCTATCCGTTTTTCTACATTAATGATAATATTTGAAGTAAAATAATTTACTCACTATGTTCAGTTTTGCTAATCCGGAATATCTCTACTTGCTGTTGCTGCTTCCCGTGGTGGCAATCCTATATAGGCTTGCGCAGAACGCTAAAGCCAAGAAAATTGCCAAATTCGGGCGAGCCCAAGTGGTGAAGCAGCTTATGCCTGAGCAATCGCGCTACAAACCCTGGATTCGACTTGGCGTGGAACTCGCCATCGTGGCTACCATCGTGGTGATGCTGGCTCGACCCCGAGGCGCCGCACAGCAAACCAACACCACCCTGAAGGGCATAGAAGTGATGATTTGCCTCGATGTGTCGAATTCTATGAACTCTGCCTGTGCCAACGATATGCCTGAAGTGAGCCGACTGCAACGCTCGAAGCAAGTGCTCGAAAAACTCATCAACCGCCTCACTGGCAATAAAGTGGGGCTTATCGTGTTTGCCGGAAATGCTTATATGCAAATGCCGCTCACAGGCGATGCACAAAGCGCCAAAATGTATCTCAACAATATTTCCACCGACATAGCCCCCACACAAGGCACAGCCATTGGCGCCGCCATCAATATGGCTTGCCAATGCTTTTCGCAAAACCCGCACACGGTGAAAAACATTATCGTTATCACCGATGGCGAAAATTTTGAAGACGATGCCACCTCGGCTGCCAATGAGGCGCAGAAAAACGGTATCGCTGTGAATGTGGTGGGTATCGGCTCGGTAAATGGAGCTCCGGTGGTGGATGCCAATGGTCAGGTGCTGACCGATGAAAGCGGCAACCCTGCCATTTCCAAACTCAACGAGCAAGGCGCCATGGAAATTGCTAAAAGCGGCAAAGGACAATATGTGAATGGCGCATCAAATAGCGCCGTCGACGACCTCCAAGAGCAATTGATGAAACTCTCTAAAGCCGACCTGGAGAATGTTACTTATTCGCAAGAAAGCGAACTCTTCCCGGTGTTTGCTTGGATTGCTTTCATACTCATCATTGGCGAATTATTTATCATCAATCGCAAAAATCCATGGCTCAAGCGCTATAATTTCTTCACTAAAAAACCACAAAAGAAATGAAATCATTCTTCTTTATCATATTCGCTTGGCTCTTTGTGGCTTGCCTTTCTTCATGTGGCAATGAAGATAAGGATTTGTCCACCAAGTCGGAGCGCAATGCTATCGTGGAAGGCAATCAGTATTTCCATGATGGAAAATTCTCTGATGCCGAAGCCGCCTACAAAAAGGCGTTAACCGATAATCCGAATTCACAAATGGCTGCTTTCAATCTCGCTACCACTTTTCTGCGGCAAGCACCGGAATTAAAGAATGATTCCTTCCCTAATCCTCAACAGCAAGGCGGTGATGGGAAAGAACCACAATTGAGCCAACAATTGAATTCGGCAATTGAAATACTCCAAAATTTGGCACAAAATAGCCCAAACCCCGCAATCGTGAGCTTAGCAGCCTACGATTTAGGAAATATTGCCTACCGGCAGCAAAATTATCCACAAGCCATAGAATGCTACAAAGAAGCGCTACGCAAACAGCCAAAATTCAACGACGCCCGCTACAACCTCAGAATGGCACAACTCAAAAACAAAGACAATCAAAAAAATCAAAACAAAAACCAAGATAAGGATAAAGACAAAGACAAAGATAAAGATCAAAATAAAGACAAAGACAAGGATAAGGATAAGGATAAGGATAAGGATCAAAACAAAGACAAGGATAAAGACAAACAGAATCAGAATCAGCAAAACCAGCAGAATAAGCAGCAGAATAAGAATGGCATGAGCGGACAGAATATGGAACAAATATTGCGCTCTATGCAGAATCAAGAAAACGCTACCCAGCAGCGTGTGAATGCCGCTCGAGCCAAACAGCAAGCCGGCGAAAGAGCACGTACGCAAAACAAATGGTAACGGTTGCTGTATTCCCTACAGTTTCATCGCCTAATGGCGGCTACACAATATTTTGAAAATGAAAATACTGAAACATATTCTCTTCATAGCATTGGCATTGCTTGGGTGCATCCCGGCTTTTGCCCAGCAACTCACATGCACGGGATGCAAAGATATGGGTGGGGGCAAATTCCAACTTACCTATGAATTGACCAATGCAACAAGTGCGGGCAAGATTACCGCACCGGTAGTAGACAATACTACGCTACTCTGGTACACCGACGGAGAACAAAAAAGTGGTGTAGAAGTGACTGTTGTTAACGGAAAAGTGGTAAAAAATCGCCGTAACACCTCATTCGTGTATTATTGCACCTATCGAGCACGCAAAATGGGCAAACTAAAAGTGGGTCAAGCCTCTGTGATGGTAGGAAAGAAAAAAATCACCTCTAAGTCCACCACCATCACCATTGAGAAAAATTCCGGCGCCCATAGCATGAGAAGCAACTCGATTGTGGGTCAATTAAAAGGCAGAAGTGTGGACCCCACCAATCCGTTCACGCAAGGTGTGGACAAAGATGTAACCGCCAACGATTTGTTTGTGAAAATCGAGCTATCGAAGCCGCGTGTCTACGAACAGCAAGCCGTGGTGTGTACCGTGAAACTCTTCACCAAATTCCCCATCAAGGAATTTTTCCCGCTTCAGCAACCTGAATACAACGGCTTCCTCATAGAAGACATCACTCCGAAAATGCCTGCCTCAGCTCCCGTGGAGCAATACAATGGTCAGAACTACTACACCGCCATCCTTCGCAAAAGCATTTTGTATCCACAAAAATCGGGCACACTTACCATCAATTCCGGAGAATTTGATGTGCTCCCGGTGAAGCGACAAGTGTTTGTGGGACTCAATGTGGCGATTGCCGTGCCGGTAGACGGCAACAAACTACGCATCAAGAGTAATGCTGCCTCTGTCAACATTATGCCGTTGCCCTCGCCTCGCCCCGCCGGGTTCACCGGTGCTGTGGGCGAATTTTCCATTTCCGACGCCATCACGCCGAATCAGCAAAAAACCTTTGCCACCGGCACCTACACCCTTAAGGTGAGTGGTAGCGGTAATATCAAATACATCAAAGCGCCCTCTATCGCTTTCCCAAAAGAATTTGATACTTTTGACCCACAAAATAAAATCAACACTTCGTCGGATGGCAGCGATGTGAAAGGCGATGTTACCTTCACCTATCAGTTTATTCCGCAGCAAGTGGGACAATTCGCTATTGGTCAGGGCGAATTTGTGTATTTCAACCCCAACACCGAAAAATACGAAACACTCACCCTCCCCGCCCACACTCTCCATATAGCCAAGGGGAAAGACCAACCATCGAACACTGCCGACGGTGCCAAGAAAATGACCGATATCTATCCCGTGCATAGCGGCGATTTACATTTGAGCAAAACCCACACACTATGGCTCGATAGATGGACCTACTGGACACTACTACTCTTGCCGTTTGCCTTCTTCACCGGCATTCTTGTATACTACCGCAAACTCGTGAAGGAGCGTGCCAATGTGCAACTGATGCGAGTGAAGCGTGCCGGAAAGGTGGCGCAAAAGCGCTTGAAGCAAGCTAAGCAATATATGGACCACCACCTCGACTCTGAATTCTATGCCGAGGTGCTCACCGCTCTGTGGGGCTATTTGAGCGACAAATTGGGCATCCCCGTGTCGGAACTATCGAAAGACAATATTGATGCCGAGCTCCAAAAATATGGCGTGAGCGAAGTGCTACGCAAGCAATTGCTACAGCTCTTGGAGCAATGCGAATACGCCCAATACACGCCCGAATTGAGCCGGGTGAACAAGAAAAGCGTATTTGAAGAAGCCGCTAAAGTGATGGAAGATTTGGAAAATGTGAAACGTATTAACCCCTCCTCGAAATGAAGAAATTAGTATCCGTGCTAATGATTTCCGTGCTTTCTGCCGCCGTGGCATTTGCCGCTGCGGAAAGCGCCGATAGTGCCTATCATCAAAAGCGCTATCAAGATGCCATCAAAATATATGAATCACAGTTGGAGCAAGGCACCTCCTCGGATTTATACTACAATTTGGGATGCTGCTACTACAAGACGCAAGACATCCCCAAAGCCATTCTCTGCTTTGAGCGCGCACTCGTGCTCGATGCCGCCAACGATGATGCGCGTAGCAATCTTTCCTTTGTGCGTCAAAAATCAAAAATCGAAGAAAATGAGCCGGGTGGTGTGCTGGAAAACATCCTCAAAAATGGTGTGGGTATGCTCTCGAGCAATGCTTGGGCTTTGCTCGCCGGCATCACTTTTGTGGTGATGCTCCTTGCCATTGCCGCCTACATTTTTATGGACAGCATTTTGTGGCGAAAAGTGGGATTTTTCGGCGCCGGATTGCTGCTGGTGGCATTCATAACATCAATGGCATGCGCGTTCTATCAGCGCGCGGTGGTGAAAAGCCACCGACAAGCCATTGTGATGCCACAAAATGCCACGCTGAGCAAAGCGCCACACACGCCGTCGGAAAAAGAAGTGGCATATCAGCTGAAAGGTGGCACCAAAGTGTGTATCGTGGATTCGGTGGTTTCCAACCTTGAAAAGAAAGAAACTTGGTATAAGGTGGAAGCCCCTGCCAAAGAGGATGCGTGGATTCTGTCGTCTGATACAGAAAAAATCTGATTTTATCACCTGCAAGTATGTTGCGATATTTATGCTCACCTATCTCCAACAACTCGACGCCTCACTTTTGGTAGCCATCAATGGATGGCATTGCCCCTTTGCCGACCAATTGATGTGGCTCATTTCCGGAAAATTTTCTTCAGCGCTCATCCTCATCACGCTTTTAGCGCTATCCCTACGCAAAGGAAATTGGAAAAAAACACTCTTCTTGCTCATCGCCATCGCCATAGTGGTGCTCATCGCCGACCGCGTGTCGTCGGGCATCATCAAGCCCTTGGTGGAGCGCCTTCGTCCCTCCCACAATCCCCAATTGCAAGCGCTGGTGCATGTGGTGAACGATTATCGAGGCGGCAAATTCGGCTTCGTGTCGAGCCACGCTGCCAATATGTTTGGCATTGCCGCCTTTGTGGCAATGGTGATGCACAATCGATATGCTTGGCTTTGCCTGCTTTCGTGGGCGGCAATCGTGAGCTATAGCCGCATTTATTTGGGCGTGCACTTGGGCGGTATGCTCGTGGGCTTTGGTGCGGCATGGCTTGTGGCATATCTCTGGAAAAAGACGCAAAATCGGTGCCGAATCCCGGCTATGCACACCATCTTTTGCCGAACCGATGCGGCATGGCTAAACCTTGCCGTGGCTACAAATTTGGTGCTAATTATCGCCATTGCGGCGGTGCAAACCCTATTTTAAGTCATTTTTCGAAAAATATCGGCGCAAATATTTTGAAATTAGCAATATTTGTAATAATTTTATAGCATTAATTAATAAGTAACTCCATTTATTAACTATTTAATTTTACATAATCATGCCAAAAACAATTCCTTTTAAAGAACTTCGTCGGATTAAAGATAGTTTGCCGGAAGGTTCAATCCACAAAATTGCTGACCAACTCAATATGACCGACCAATCGGTGCGTAATTACTTCGGTGGCTCTAATTATGAATACGGCATCAATATGGGCGTACACATTGAGCCGGGTCCTGACGGTGGTTATGTGGTGCTCGACGACACCAAAATCTTGGATATGGCCCTCGAAATTCTTGGAGAAAAGGAGGATGCCTAAAAGGTAACAACAAGAAATCACAGCATGGGGCCCACACGCACACTAATAGCAACTTCGTGAGGTTCCATGCTTTTTTTATTGAGAAAACTTACGCTTTTTTATCACACACTTTTTTCTGACCTACCATTGTAAGATATGAAACACTCCAACGATCCCAATCGCCTCATCACACTTGCCATTCACACCTACGAGCATGCCGTGGTGCTGAAATCGCAACTCGAGCAAGCCGGTGTTACCGCAGTGCTCCACAATGTGAATTTGTCGGAACCGGTGGTGTCGGCAGGGGTGCGCGTACGCATCCGAGAAAAAGATTTGCCACAAGCCTTGGCGGTGGTGGAAAGCCAACAACCACATGCCAATGCCTCTTTCATCCCCAAAAGTTTGAAAGTGCTTATCCCGGTGGATTTTAGCGAATATTCCATCAAAAGTTGTATGGTGGGCTTCAATTATGCCAAGCGCTACAATGGCACTGTGGTGCTGCTCCATGCCTATATGAATGGCGAGCGAAAATTTGCCCTGCCTTTCGGTAGCGACCTCTATGAAAAAATCGGCGATTCCGATGGCGCGATTCGCTCTAAAGCGCTCTTGGCTATGAAGGATTTTCGGTCGAAACTCGAAAAAATGATTGTGGACCAACAATTGGCGAATGTGTCGTTTGAAACCGCCGTGCGAGAGGGCGTGCCGGAGCAATGTGTGCTCAATTGCGCCGAAGAAGTGCAAGCCCGACTCATTGTGATGGGCACTGCCGGCACCAGCCAGAAAGAGCGTGCCGCACTGGGGAGTGTTACGGCTGAAGTGCTCGACGCTTGCCGCTTTCCCATTATGGCTATCCCCAAAAATGCCGATGCCTCGCGACTTGGGCAAGCAAAAAATGTGGTGTTTTTCAGCAATCTCATCCCAAACGACTTGCTTTCCTTCGACCTCTTTTCTCACACCCTTTCGGTGAAGGGCATGAAGGTGAACATTGTGCCGGTGGTGGAAAAGAAAAACAATCCGAAATACACCGAGGAGGCGAAAAAGCAATTGATGAACTATTGCCAAGAGCATTATCCACAATGCGAATTCACGCTCACCGAAGTGGCTCTTGAAAAGAATCTCGATGCGTTTTGGAATTTTACGCAGCAAAATGAAATCGACCTCATCGTGATTCCTAACAAAAAAACCAACATCTTTGCGCGCTTGTTTAATCCAAGCATTGCACACAAGGTGCTCTTTACGAGCGACATTCCTCTATTGGCAGTGCCGGTGTGAGGAATGCCGCAGGCTTCAGTGCTATCCGCAAACACACAATTCACATACAGTTCTTTACACTATTTCCTTTGCAATGAATTTCAAATCTATTTTCCATATCGCCCTCCTCTGCGCGCTGTGTATGACCGTGGGGGATGGATTCGCACCCATGGCGGCTGCCGCCCAAGTGGCTCACTTCAGCAAAGACAAACGAGCTTCCCACACCAAACAAATGCAACGCGTGTTTGCACTCTTGGGTAAGGGCAATTACACTGCCGCTTGGGCGGAACAGCAAAAACTCGAAACCATGATGCGCGCCAATCGGAGCCAATATGAAGATGCGCTTTATCCGCTCTACGACTTGTCGATGGCAATGTTTCTCTGCTGTCCGACTCCGCAAAACCCGGGCATCAATACCGACCCTTGGAAAGCAGAGCAATTGGTGCGCAACATTTTCGTGCGCAACATCGGCATCACCGAAGCCAATGCCTTTCTCTCTCATCCCGACATTCTGCTTTCCACCGACCTCATCAAAAGCATAGTGGAAAAGGCACTGGTGAAGCACGTGAAGGAGGCACACTCACTGAACCAGTATCATCAACTCCTTTCCGTGCTCAATGAATCTAACCCTGCCTACCAAGAGGCTTACCGCCAAGTGGAAATCATGGAATTTGAAGCCAATTGCGGCACTATTGAGGACTGTAGGTTTTATCTGACGAACTATCCCAACTCGCCTTTGATAGAACAAGCCAAACAAAAATTGCTCCATCTGGAATTTGCTCGAGCCCAAAAAACTAATGATGAGCTCACTTGGAAGAAGTTTATAAGCGATTATCAATTTGTGGGCATGGCTGCCAAGCAGGTGGAAGATGCCAAAGCAGCTCTCAAGCGTCTCCACGAACAGCAGCTCTGCAATGCCAACGTGAACCTCGCCGATTTGGACGCCTATGCATCACAACAAAAGCGAGCTGTCGACAACCCGGTGTTTGTGATTTACGACAATCTGATTAATCTGCCCACCCACTCCTATCGCTTTATGAGCCTCAAACTCAATTTTAATGGCGCTGTGGGCAAGGTGGAAGAAATGGTGAAGGAAAGCACAGGCACCACCACTATCAACCGCTACACGTTTAACGCTCAAGGGCTGCTCACCGAGGCTTACAATGGCTACTCCCGCACCCTCACGCAATACACCTACGCCTTTAGCAACACACACGGATTCTACCCCGTGAAAAAAACGGAGAAGGGAAAAACCTATACTTATAAATGCTACTACAATGCCTTTGGGCGGTTGAGCCGACTCACTTGCAGCGATGGCGACGACTTTCATTTCTCCTACGATGCCGATGGGCGAATCGTGGAGCGAAACGAAAAATTGGCGAATGGAAAAACTCGCGTTTCTACCTTTAAATCCGGAAAAATCAGAACCGAAAAAACCGACAACACGCTACTCAAATTTCTTCGCTACGATGGCAGCCGTGCCACTATGATTACTTCGGAAAAGGGTGGCAAAAAATATGAGTGGACCTACACCTACACCACTTCCGATAACGGGGCATGGAAGCGTGTGGATGCCGCCCTCAATGGCAAGCACCGGATGACTATCACGCGCGACTACCGCTAATCTTACTTATTTGATTGCGGTGAGGATGAGAAGCCACACCGGGCAAAGCACAAAAAACACGGCTGAAAGCAAGAAAAATTGCCTGCGAATAAAAGCCCGCTCCGGCTTTTGAAATGCTCCGTTGAGCAGGGTGAAAGCCGACATAAACAAGAAAAAGTCGTCAACAAAGCCCAGCCAGCCTACGCGGTCGAAATCAATGGGCATTGCCACATAAGCGATAGCCATCAACAGATACACCACCGCTGCTATGCGGGTGAATTTGAGTTTCCCCGGAGAAATAGTTTGATTCATTGCTATGAATTAGTTTTTGAATATTATTATCGCAAGTATACCCTAATAAGGTGTGCTACCCGTATATAGTGACCGCCTTTTTTACTGCTGCACGCCCTTCATAGAGAGGGCGATACGCTTACGATCAAGTTCCACCTCTATCACACGCACGCGCACATGTTGCCCGATGCGCACCACCTGTGAAGGGTCGGTCACTCTGCGGTCGGCAAGGTTGGAGATATGCACCAAGCCATTTTCGTGGATGCCAATATCCACAAATGCACCGAATTTGGTGATGTTGGTCACCTTGCCATTCAGTTCCATTCCTTTTTGCAAATCTTTGATATCGGTCACCGAATCGTCGAATTCCATCACTTCGATTTCGCTTCTGGGGTCGCGTCCGGGCTTATTCAATTCGCTCATAATATCTGCCAGTGTGGGAATTCCCACTTGCTCACTCACGTAGTCTTTGATATTAATGGCGGCGCGCTTTTGTTTGTCGGCTATCAAATCAGCCACCGTGCACCCGCAATTGGCAGCCATGCTTTGCACAAGGGCATAACTTTCGGGGTGAACGGCGGAATTGTCGAGCGGGTTATCGCTCTCGGGCACACGCAAAAATCCGGCTGCCTGAGTGAATGTTTTTTTGCCCATTTTCGGCACCTTCAGAATATCGGCACGCGAGTGGAAAGCACCATTTTCAGCGCGATAAGCCACTATGCGCTCTGCCAATGCCGGACCGAGGCCTGCCACGTAAGTGAGCAATTCTTTGCTCGCTGTGTTGATATTCACGCCCACACTGTTTACACAACTTTCCACCGTGAAGGTGAGCGCTTCTTTGAGCTTGGTTTGGTCCACATCGTGTTGATACTGCCCTACCCCGATGGATTTCGGATCGATTTTCACGAGTTCGGCAAGCGGGTCGAGCAAGCGGCGACCAATCGACACGGCGCCACGCACCGTCACGTCGTGGTTGGGAAATTCGTCGCGCGCCACTTTCGAGGCGGAGTAGATGCTGGCGCCATTTTCGCTCACCACATACACGTCCACTTTGCGGCTATGCTTTAAGCGCTTGAGGAAGCGCTCGGTTTCGCGGCTGGCGGTGCCGTTGCCTAAGGCGATGGCATCGATGGCATATTTTTCCACCAATTGCTTCACGGTGTGCGATGCGCCTTCCACATCGTAGTGCGGTGCGGTGGGATAAATCACATCGTGATGGAGCAAATTTCCGTTTTCGTCGAGGCACACCACTTTGCATCCCGTCCTGAATCCGGGGTCCACTGCCAGAATGCGCTTGTGTCCCAAGGGCGGTGCAAAGAGCAGTTGGCGTGCATTTTGGGCAAACATTTCAATGGCTTCGTGGTCGGCTTTTTCTTTTGAAACGGCAGCAAATTCGGTTTCGATGGAGGGTTTTATCAAGCGCTTGTAGCTATCCACTGCGGCTTCTTCCACCAATTCCGACGAGGTGCCTTTGCCTCGCACCACTATGCGGCAAATGTTGTCGATGGTGCGGTCGTCGTTCACACTGATGCTCACCTTCAAAAAGCCTTCCTTTTCGCCGCGTCGGATGGCGAGCAATTGGTGCGACGACACACGGCGCAGGGGCTGGCTGTATTCGTAATAATTTTCGTAGTTGCGTCCCTCAATTTCTTTTCCTTTCACGAAGTGGGAATTGAGCACGGCTTCGTGGCGAAAGGCTCGGCGCACGCAATTGCGCACGGCTTCATTTTCCGAAATCCATTCTGCCACAATATCTTGAGCGCCGGCTATGGCGGCATCGGCATCGGTCACGGCATCGGTAATGAAGCGGCGGGCTCGATTGTGGATATCGTCGTAGCGCTGGCTCATCAGCATTTTTGCTAAAGGTTCGAGTCCCTTTTCTCGTGCCACTTCGGCGCGAGTGCGGCGTTTGGGTTTATAGGGCAGATAGATATCTTCCAGGGTGTTGGCATCCCAGCAATTGAGGATGCGTGCCGAGAGCTCTTCGGTGAGTTTGTCTTGCGCTTCTATGCTTTTGATGATGGTGGATTTGCGCTTTTCAAGCTCTCTGTAGTAGTTGAGCTTTGTATCCACCCACTGCACAGCAAGCTCATCCAATCCGCCGGTTGCTTCTTTGCGATAGCGGCTAATGAAAGGTATGCTATTATCGTCGCGGAGCAAATTCACCGTTCCCTCCACTTGATGAAGGGGGATATTGAGTTCTTGCGAAATGAGTTGGGATATTTTGTCTGCCATAGCCTAATGGATATTGGAGGGGTTAATGATTGGATTTCTTGAGGGTGATTACGGTGATTTCGGGCTTCACTCCTATGCGCATCAGCATGCCCACTTCGCCTATGCCGGTGTTCACATACAGCGATTCATCGCCTTTTCGATAATAGCCGCCCCAGTAGGAATGGATGAAGCGTGCCGGAGAGATGGTGTGACCGAAAAGGGTGATGGCGGCTTGCATGGCGTGGGTATGGCCCGAAAGAGTGAGGTCTACGTGCGCTGAGTCGGTGTAATTGTCCCACACGTAGGGCACATGCTGGAGCAGAATTTTGTAGATGTGAGGGTTTTGAATTTGGGGATACACTTGCCGCAAATTTTGCGGAATTTTCCAATGTGGGGGTAGGAAATTGCGCAAGCCCACCACCACAATGCTGTCGGATTGGCGTCGAATAGCAAAGGCGGAATCATGGCACACGGTAAACCCCATGCTGCGCTGTAGACTTATCAGGCGGAGCGAATCGCTTTGCCATTGCTGAGCACACGCCCAGGGATAGTATTCTTTATAGTCGTGATTGCCTTGAATCGCTACCATGCCGTCGGGAGCGTGCAAGCGCGAAAATGGCTTTACAAAGGGCGCTGCTTCGGCGGCGTGGCGGTTCACCATATCGCCTGTGAAGCAAATTAAATCGGGATGCTGCGCATTGATGCTGTCCACATATTCGCTCACGAAGGTGGTGTCGGTGCCATACGTGCCCACATGGGCGTCGCTAAATTGCACGATGCGGTAGCCGTCGAAGGCGGCGGGCAGATGGGGGCTGCTGATGGTGATGTGCTTCACTTCTATGGTGTAGGGCGTAACGAAGGCGGCGTATGCCACCATCGCCACCAATGCCACAAAACCGATGCCCGCTATGCTTCTCGCCACACGCTTTGCCCGCGCCGATACGCACCGCAAATAGGTGATGCTGTAGATGAGGAATGCCACCATTTTCGGCCCTTGAATGCCGTAGAACACCAAAAACAGGTACATGGACAAGCGGAATAGGCTGTCGGAGGGGTGGCGCACAAAAGCAATGGCAAATGCGAGTGGCACATAGAGCAGAGCAGAAAGCACGGCATAGACGGGAGCCACCCACCGGGGTAGTCCCTTTTTATGCTTTAATTTCCGATACACCACTATATCAATTGCCAAATGAATGATGAGGGCAATCAATAAGGGAATCCAATGTAGGTTCATGCGCTGCTATGTATGGCTTTCTGCTACAGGTAACTTACTTGAGTGCTTCGAGTTGATTGGTGAGCGGATTGGAATACATTTCAAGCATGCACTTATACATGAAGTTGCGGTCAAGGTCGTTGTAGGGCACCTTCACTTTTGCAATTTGTCCGTCGAGATATGCCTTGAAGGCTTCACATTCTTCGGGGGCGTATTTGTCGGCAAAATCTTTGTTGTCGAAAAGGATATCGTGAGCGATGTAGTTGGTTTTGAAAATCTTATAATTGGAATGGATTTCGTGGTCGATAATGGCGCACACGCGGCGAATCATCAGCAACTTGTCGAGGTCGGCAGGGATGTTGTTGAGCTTTTCGTTGATGCAGGGCACAAACGAGTAATGTATCTTTCCCTTGTAGCCCATGATGCCGGTTTGCATACTCACCAAATCGTCTTCTTGGCTCTTCTTGAAGTTGGGGTCTTTGCTCTTGAGGAGGAATTCGGTGGCTTTCAGATAGTCGTTGGGATCGTATTCATAGCTGATGGCAATGGGGGCGATGTTGAGTTCTTTGAGGCTTTCAAGCATCGACACGTCGCGGTTGCCGTAGGTGAGCATTTTCAGGAGGCTTTCTTGCGTGCGGTCGTTGCTATCTTTGCAGCGGCCTTCGCGCTGTGCAAGCCACACCGAGGAATGCTTTTCTTTGATGGCAAAATGAATGTAGCGCGAGAGCTGGATGGCGGCGGCAAGGGTTTGTAAGCGTCCCAAATTGCGCTTCACGATAAAGCTCTTATTCAGGCGTACCAATTTGGTAATCCACTCAAAGATGAGCAAATTGTTGCCGATGGCGATTTCCACAGTGTCTAAACCTTGGCTGGCTAACAAATAGCTGAGCTGTGCAGAGTCGAGCACGATGTCGCGGTGATTGGTGATGTGCAGATAGGGGGTGTCGGCATCCAAATTTTCCATTCCGCTGTAGGTGAGCCCGTCGCTGGTTTTGGCAAGGATGCCTGCCACTAAGGGCGCCATCACTTTTTGCTGAAATTCCAGTTTGGAATTGAGCGAGAGGAGAAGGGCGCGAACGTCGGAAAACTTGTCGTCGGGCATCACAAATTTCACCACTTGTTGAAACATTGGTTTTTCTACCAAAATCGACATTTCATTATGAAAGTCCTTATCGGAGATGGGACAAATATCGGCAAACTCCGCGGGGATTACGAGATTCTCTTTTTCCATATTGATGATGTTCATGAATGATTTTTAATCCTCCAAATTTAAAAATAAAAATCCATCTTGCAAAACCTTTAAAATATTTTAAGCATTAAATCGAAAATTAATACATTTTTTATTATGCCAAACACGGCTCTTTCATTCAAATTCTGCTGAGAGCCATCCACACACGATTCCGGCACATTTTTTTTTCGGCGTAGACGGTTTATTCTTCCTTACAATTCATAAGCGGTTGCAAAAAAAGATGCGAAGATGGTGCGATATTTGAAATAAAATGCCTAACTTTGAAAATGCTTTTACTTGCATAACCACCTTTCGATAAAAAACAGCTTGAAACTACGATATATACTATACAGTGAAGTACTTACAGCTCCCTATATCCGAAACTCGCATTTTGCCTTTTTATTTGGCGATGGAAGAGTATGCGGCGCGCATAATTGGCGATGACGACATCTTTTTTATGTGGCAAGTGAGCCCTACGGTGATTTTCGGTCGTAACCAATTGATTGAAAATGAAGTAAACATTCCCTATTGCCGGGAGCATGGCATTGCCACCTATCGACGAAAGAGCGGTGGCGGTTGTGTGTTTGCCGATATGAGCAACATTATGATGAGCTATATCACGCGCAGCGATAATGTGGAGTTTACCTATCGGCGCTACACGCATGCCGTGGTGGATGTGCTTCGAAAATTGGGACTGAATGCCTCCGACAATGGACGCAACGATATTTTGATTGACGGTCTGAAGGTGAGCGGCAATGCTTTCTACCACCTGCCGGGGCGTAGCATCGTGCATGGCACTATGCTTTTCGACACCGACATGGCGCACATGCAGGGCGCTATCACGCCCTCGCCGGAGAAATTGGCTTCGAAGGGGGTGAAGAGCGTGAAGAGCCGTATCACCACCCTGAGCGAACACTTGGCGGGAAAAATGGATATTGAGCAATTTAAGGCTTTTGTGAAGCAAGAACTTTGCGATGGCGAAATCTTTCTCGCTGATGCCGACATCAAAGAAATTGAAACCATCACGCAAACCTATCTCACGCCCGAATTTATTTATGGCAATAATCCTCGATGCTCGAAGGTGATTCACAAGCGTATTGAGGGGGTGGGCGAATTTCAAATCAGCATTTCGCTGGACCATAATGTGATTAAAGATTTAAACATTGCGGGCGACTTTTTCTTGGTGGGCAGCATCGATGAGTGCGTAATCAACGCGCTGAAGGGGGTGCCCTACACCGAAGATACCATTGCCGAAGCCCTGAAAGGGCTGAATGCCGGCGAGGTGATTGCTAACCTCACTACCGAACAACTTATTCACACAATCATATCTTAAAAAAAAACAACTATTATGAGCGAAGAAATGAAACTAACTTGTCTGCACGAAAAGCACGTGGCTTTGGGTGCATTAATGAGTCCGTTTGGCGGTTTCCACATGCCTATCCAGTATAAGGGCATCGTGGAGGAGCACAATGCCGTACGCCAAAATGTGGGCGTGTTCGACGTTTCGCACATGGGCGAAGTAGACATCACGGGTGCCGAAGCCGAGAAATTCGTGAATTATATCTTCACCAACGACATCACCGATGCGCCTGTAGGCAAAATCTACTACGGGATGATGCTCTACGAAAACGGTGGCACCGTCGACGATTTGTTGGTGTACAAAATGGGCGACAACCATTTCTTCTTGGTGATTAATGCTGCCAACATCGACAAGGATGTGGCGTGGATTGAAGAGCACGCTAAGAATTTCGACGTGAAGGTAGACCACCAAAGCGATATCTACGGTCAGCTCGCTGTGCAAGGGCCGGATAGCGAAAACGTGCTGAAGAAGGTGCTTGGCATTGATGCCTCCAATTTGGTGTTCTACACCTTTGAAACATTCTCCTACGATGGCGAAACCATTATCGTGAGCCGCACCGGCTACACCGGAGAAGATGGATTTGAAATCTATGCCGGCCACGCTGCTATTAATAAGATGTGGGATTTGCTCATTGACGCCGGGGTGCAACCCTGCGGATTGGGCTGCCGCGACACGCTTCGCTTTGAAGTGGGATTGCCGCTCTATGGCGATGAACTGAGTGCGGAAATTTCGCCGATTGAAGCCACGCTCGGTATGTTTGTGAAACTCGACAAACCGGGCGGGTTCATTGGACAAGAGGCTTGCGCTAAGCAGAAGGCGGAAGGGAGCCCGAAGAAGTTGGTGGGTCTTGAACTCCACGACAAAGCCATTGCACGCCACGGCTATGAGGTGCTGAAAGACGACAAGGTGGTGGGCTACATCACTACCGGCTATCGCGGCATTTCGGTGGAAGGAAAGAGCTTGGCTTTTGCTTTGGTGGACCGCGCCGTGGGCAATTTGGGCGACGAACTGTGCGTAAAAATCCGCAAAAAGGTGTTCCCCGCCACCATCGTGAAAAAGAAATTCTACAAAAAATCGTATAAAAAATAATTGGAGCCGTTAGCTATTAGCCGTTAGCCGTTAGCTTTCGTTTGCTATTTTGGGCTATTAGGTTTTTAGCCATTTGGGCTTTTGGAGATGGAGAAATATATTGTAAAATTTGATAAAAATCTATTATGCGAAATTTTCGAAATTTGGAGATTTGGAAACGAGGCATGAACATTTCCAAGGAAATATACCTCATTACACAAAATTTTCCAAAGGAAGAAAAATTTGGTCTCCAATCGCAAATTCGTCGTGCAGTCACATCAATTCCTATCAACATAGCTGAAGGATGTGGAAGAATCAGTGCTACCGATTTTGCAAATTTCCTACGATATTCAGAAGGTTCGGCTTGCGAAGTGGAAACGGAACTTCTATTAGCAGCGAGCCTTGGATATCTTAGCCAAGAAAGTGCAGAAGCTCTTATCTCTGAACTGCAAGAAATCCAAAAGATGCTAAGTGCATATCGGCTTAAGCTAAAAGAAGGTGAATAATCAAAGAATTGAATCAAAAAAAAAAATTAAATATTGTATTAACATTGCCGATAGACGTTAGAGTTATCCAATGCTAAAAGCTAAAGACCAAATGCTAAATGCTAAAGGCTAAAGGCTAAAGGCTAAAAGCTAAAGGCTAAAGGCTAAAAGCTAAAGGCTAAAGGCTAAAGGCTAAAGGCTAACGGCTAACGGCTTAATAAGAAACGACATGAGTAAAATTATTGAAGGCTACTATTACAGTGAATCACATGAATATGTGAAAGTGGAAGGAAACGTGGGATATGTGGGTATCACCGACCACGCTCAACACGAATTGGGCAATGTGGTGTATGTGGATATGCCTGAAGTGGACGACGAAGTGACTGCCGGAGAAGAATTCGGCGCTGTGGAAAGTGTGAAGGCTGCCAGCGACCTGTTCTCGCCCGTGAGCGGTACCGTGCTGGAAGTGAACGAAGCACTGGAAGATGAACCCGGATTGGTGAACCAAGACCCCTACGCCAACTGGATTATGAAGGTGGAATTGAGCGATTCCTCTGAACTCGACAATCTGATGGACGCTGCCACCTATAAAGCTCTTATTGGGGAATAATTCCACTCCTTTTTAAGCATCATCACACCATTTGAGGGTGCTGTTGCTCCATATAGAAGCACCCTCTATTATCTTATAAAACATCTTGTTATGAGTTATAAATTTTTTCCTCATACCCCCGATGATATTCGCGCTATGCTCCACACCTGCGGAGAGCAATCAATCGACGATTTGTATAAGGATATCCCGGAGGAATTGGTATTGAAAAAAGAATATGGATTGCCTGAAGGATTGAGCGAAATAGAAATTCGGAAGTTCTTCAACAATCTTGCCAATGGCAACGAAACGCTGAAGTGCCTTATCGGCGCAGGTTGCTACGACCACTATTCGCCTTCGGTGGTGAACAATATCGTGGGCAGAAGCGAATTTCTTACCTCCTACACGCCCTACCAAGCCGAAATTTCGCAGGGCACGCTGCAATACATCTTTGAATATCAGAGTATGATGGCGATGCTTACCGGTATGGAAGTGTCGAACGCATCGATGTACGATGGCTGCACTGCCACTGCCGAAGCGATGATGATGGCTGTGGCTGCCGCCAAAAAGCGCAATAAGGTGCTCATCTCTGCCACGGTGAATCCTATCGTGCGTCGCGTGGTGGAAACCTACGCCAAATTCAATGGCGTGGTGCTTGACACCATTGCCGAAACCAATGGCATCACCGATAAGGCTGATTTTGAGGCTAAAGTGGGTGCCGACGATGTGGCAGGCGTGATTGTGGCTGCACCTAACTTCTACGGCATTGTGGAAGACTACTCCGGATGGGCAGACTTCTGCCACGCACACAAGTCGCTCTTGATTATGAACTGCGTGGCTTCCACCCTCGGCGTGCTGAAGAGCCCGGGTGAATGGGGCGCCGACATCGCCGTGGGCGATGGACAAAGCCTGGGCATACCGATGAATTTCGGTGGCCCGTATGTGGGCTTTTTGTGCACCAATAAAAAACTGATTCGCAAAATGCCGGGTCGCATTGTGGGCGCTACCACCGACTTGGATGGTAAACGCACTTTCGTGCTCACTTTGCAAGCTCGCGAACAGCATATCCGTCGTGAAAAAGCTACCAGCAACATTTGCTCCAACGAGAGCCTGATGGCACTCTATGTGACCGTGTATATGGCGCTTATGGGTAAAGAGGGTTTGAAAGAGGTGAACGAACTGGGCTACAGCGGCGCTCACTATCTGGCAGAAAAACTTTGCGAACTGAAGGGCTTTAGCCTCTCCCATCCCGACCAACCCTTCCTCAATGAATTTGCCATCAATTTCGACGGCGATATCGATGAATTGCAAAATGTGCTGCTCGACTATAGCGGTGTGCAATTTGGCTTGAAGATTGCTGAACACACTTTGCTGCTTTGCGTGACCGAAACCATTAGCAAAGATGACCTCGACGAAGTAATATTAACTTGTAAAGCTTTCACGGAAGGAGACAACAACAATGAATAATACCTACTACGGAACGCTCATTTTTGAGTTATCGAAACCGGGGCGTAAGGGCTATTCCCTTCCCAAAAACGAACTGAGTGAATATTCCTCTTCGGCGCTGCCTGCACACTTGCTGCGCGAGAAAGCGCCTGCGCTGCCTGAAGTGGACGAACTCTCTGTGGTGCGTCACTACACCAATATGAGCAACAATAATTTCGGCGTGGACACCGGATTCTATCCCTTGGGCTCGTGCACCATGAAGTATAATCCGAAAATCAACGATGAAATGGCGGCTCTTCCACAATTTACCGGCTTGCACCCACTGCAAAATGTGGAAACCGTGCAGGGTGCTTTGGCGGTGTACTATCATTTGCAACGCAGCCTGTCGGAGATTGCCGGAATGAGCGAATTCACGCTTAATCCTTTTGCCGGTGCACACGGCGAACTCACCGGATTGATGGTGATTCGTCGCTATCACGAAAGCCGCGGCGATGCCAAGCGCACCAAAATCATTGTGCCCGATAGCGCTCACGGCACCAACCCTGCAAGTGCGGCAGTTTGCGGGCTCGATGTGGTGGAAGTGAAGAGCAAACCCGA
>SAMEA3663025__coassemble_718_pt1 | contig 19213 bp, 23 predicted proteins | sample SAMEA3663025__metabat2_low_PE_039 | metagenome-assembled genome bin SAMEA3663025 (sample SAMEA3663025) | pig gut metagenome | biome: pig gut; feature: pig-associated habitat; material: faeces | place: France | collected 2012
GCCGACGAAAAAAATGCCATCAGCCATCGCGGCAGAGCAGTGAAAAAGTTGGTAGCATTCCTCGCTTCGATCGCTTGAAGTTGAAGAAGATAGAAATTCTTAGAAGAGCCGATTGGTGATTCCTTTTTGCTCATCCCATTTGCCACATCCGGCAATGCAGTTATCTATTTCAAGAACTCCAAGTAGTTGTCGGGATTCACCACATTGAAATCAGCTCCGGTGTAGGTTTTCATAAATCCCGCAGGGGCTTTAGGTAGCTTTTTACCCCACTTCATTTCGTAGGCATTGATTACTTCATTTTTTTCTTCAATCAAATCTATTTCTTGTTGGTCGTATGTTCTCCAAAAATGAAATTGACAGTGAAGCAAATGGTTTTGGTTATCTTTCAATTTTTCGGTGATAAAGAAATTTTCCCACAGTTTTCCCATATCCATCCTGCTATTTGCATCTTTAAAATCGCCAATAATGGCATTTCTGATACCGTTGTCGTAGAAATACCATTTTCTTGCTTTCGACACTTCTTTGCGCATGTTTCTGCTAAATGCGCCCAATTTGTAGACCACAAACACTTTTGAGAGTAAGTCGAGATACTTTTCCACCGTTTCGCGGTGCATTCCTAATTGTTTTCCCAATTCCTCATAACTCACTTCGCTCCCAATTTGGAACGCCACTAGTTGTAGCAATCGGTTCATCTTAGCCGTATTCCTCAGTCCATCGATGGCAAGAATGTCTTTGAGCAGATATGCGTTCACAATATCTCTCAGGTATTCCTCCTTCATGGTATTGCTTGTCATTCCCACCACTTCAGGATAGCTGCCATATACAATTCTGTTCTCCAAATTTTGCCTTAATTCCATTCCATTTTGCTTTTGAGCAATTTCTCTGATGGAAAACGGCGTGAGCAAAAATTGAGAGGCGCGCCCCACAAGAGGTTCACCAATTTTGTTGAGTAAGTCGAACGACGAAGAACCTGTAGCAATCACCTGAATATGAGGTATTTCATCAATAATAAGTTTTATCACCGACCCAATTTCAGGAATGGACTGTGCTTCATCAATTGCCAGCAAATTCATGCCCTCAAACAATTGGCGGTAGTGATGCACAGAGCGATTTTGAAGCATGTTCTGCACATCCATATCTTCACCGATGAGCAGCATTTTTTTTCCTTCAATTTTATTGAATATTTCCTTTAGAAGAATCGTTTTTCCCACGCGGCGCGCGCCATAAATGAGCACTGCTTTTCCGGGAGCCAATCTTTCTTCAATTTTTGCTTGTAAAGTTCGTGCTATGAAGTCCATACCTTTAGCTATTAAAAATGATTGATGATACAAAAATAGTAAATTTTGCGATTATAACCGTATTTTTTACGTAAATTTTGCGATTATAACCGTAAATTTTACGTTTTTTTGGTTCAGTAGAAAAAAAACAGTGGGGATGACTGCTTGGCGATATGCCAAAACACTTGCCACAACCGACCCGAGGCTCATCTTTGGCGAAGTAATGGGTGCGTAAAACGCTCCAAGATAAGCGATTCACCTACAGTTAACGCGCTGTCCTATAGCGAGTTTTTTCGCATCAATTATCTGCCGGTGGGTGTGGCATCGTTCTACAGGGGGGCGGAAGGTGTGTGGCCCTACTTTTAGGCGTTTAAAATGAAAGAACTGTGTGGGTTTTTGTTGATTTTGGTGATGTAATTTCTATTGTGTGGTAAAAAAATGGTATCTTTGCAGCGTATATGGAAATTAAGGGAAAAATATGTGTGTTTGGCGCTTCGAGCGATAGGATAGAAAATACCTTCACCGAAACTGCCTACGAACTTGGTGCACTGATGGCGCAGCAAGGGTGGGCTTGTGTGAATGGTGCGGGTAGCGCCGGACTGATGCGCGCCGTGAGCGATGGTGTGCTCGACCATGGTGGTTTTGCCACCGGTGTTATTCCACAATTTATGGTCGACAATGGTTGGGCTTACAATCGCCTATCCGAACTCATCGTTACGCCGGATATGCACACGCGTAAAGAAAAAATGGTGGAAATGGCTGATGCCTTCATTGTGCTTCCCGGCGGTTGTGGCACTCTGGAAGAGGTGATGGAAATTTACACTTGGAAGCAGTTGGGCATCATCAATAAGCCCATTATTTTGCTCAGCACGGTGGGCTTTTATAAGCCATTGGTGGAAATGATAGACCGCTGTGCCACGTTAGGCTTTATGCAAACAGCGCACACCCGCCTGTGGAAGGTGGCGCGCACACCCAAAGATGCCCTGCTAAAATTGGAAAAAGAATTGAAAGAAGGTCCACAACCGGTGGAAAAACTTCGCGATGTGACCCATGCCTAACACCCCCGACACCATATCATCCACCCCCGATAGTGCAGTGGTGCAATTCACCCCCGCCTACCCCACCGGCATTCCGGCTGCACAGCAGTTGGATACCGTGGTGCAGCGAGTGGAGTCGTTGCCCGTGATGGAAACACCCAAGGTAAGCGCCCCCACCATTCACAGCCGCGGACCGCTCTACGACACCGGTTCGATGTCGCTGTTGCTGATGAGTATGCTGATGATAGTGGTGAGTTTTAGAAGCGGCTACAAATATATCGAAAACTTAGGTAGCAACCTCTTCTCCGTTCGTAAGCGCCGCGAAAATGCCTTCGCCACCCACACCATGGGCGATATGCGAATGATGATGGCATTGGTGCTCAATTCCTGTGTGCTTCAAGGCATCCTCCTCTTTTATGCCATCGGCTACTTTTTGCCCCAATTGCGTGCCGAAATGCAAGCGCATGTGTTTGTGAATGTGGGCGTTCTCAGTGGTGCATGTTTGGCGTTTCACCTGCTTCAAAACATTTTTTATGGCACCTTAGGATATGTGTTTTCCGACAGTTTAAGTCGCAGGTTGTGGCTGATTGGTTTTCGCGCCTCTCAATCGGTGTGTGGCTTGCTTCTATTCCCCGTTACCGCCTTCCTGCTGCTCTTTCCATCTGCTATGGAAATGCTTTTGATGCTCGCCGCCGGCATCTATTTGCTCGTGAAAATAGTGTTCATCTTAAAAGGATTAAGAATTTTTTTCAATAAAATATCCCTCACTTTCTATTTTATTTTGTACCTTTGCAGCGTTGAATTTGTGCCCCTTGTGATATTTGCTATTTCACTGGTGAAAATATGCACACTATTACAGTCATAAAAATTTAGACGAGTGAATATTAAGAGAATCTTGGTTTCCCAACCGAAGCCGGCGAGCGACAAATCTCCGTATTACAATCTTGAGAAGAATTTTGATGTAAGCGTCGAATTTCGCCCCTTTATTAAGGTAGAAGGTCTTTCCGGAAAAGAATTCCGTCAGCAAAAAATTAATATTGCTGACTACACTGCCGTGATATTTACTGCTCGGACCGCTATCGACCACTATTTCAGATTGGCAAAAGAACTGCGCTTTGAAGTGCCCGAAACAATGAAATATTTCTGCATCTCGGAAGTGGTGGCTCGCTATTTGCAAACCTATATCGTGTATCGCAAGCGCAAAATCTTTTTTAGCGAAAATGGTAAGGCTGAAGGACTTATTCCGCTCATCGAAAAGCATAAAAATGAGAAATATCTCTATCCCGTGGCTGATGTGCACGATTCAAAACTCAACCTTGAAGAACATAATTTGCCCAACACCAAAGCGGTGATGTATCGCACGGTGAGCAATCCTTTTCCAAAAGATGAGGAATTTAACTACGACATTATCGCCCTTTTTACTCCTTCCGGAGTGAAAAGCCTGCTGCAAAGTTTTCCCGATTTCAACCAAAAAGAAAACGGTAAACTCCTTGCTTGCATGGGGCAAAAAACCATTGAAGAGGTGAAAAATTCGGGGCTTACACTCGATATTACCACCTCGCCGGAATATCCCTCGATGGCAGCTGCCATTGCACACTACCTTGAAGGAGTGCGTAAAGAAGAAGAAAAGGCAGCGCGTAAAGCAGCTCGCTTAGAAAAAAAGCAAGCTGAAGCCGACAAAAAGAAATAATTTCCCGCAGCGTTTGGTTGAAGCGTATTTGATTGAAATCATGAATGTTAAGTTTGTGATTTAAGTTCGTATGCGTTTTTTTGTCCGAATTTTGTGGATGGATTGGTGGCTTGGGATGGATGAAAGAGAAATAAAGTCGGGGGGCCGTGGGTGGCATTGACGCTGTGGGTATAAAAATAAAAGTGCACTTTTTCACAAAAGCACACCTCTATCATAACCAAAATTCAAGTATATAATTTTTGTTAGCCTTTCTTGCTGTGATCATATTGCAAGCAATATGATTCACAAAAGATGTCAATAGTATTGAAAGTTATTTAATAGTATTGTATTGAAGGGTATTTATCAATAATCTTTTTGTTTCACGGTCCAAAGTTACTACGAAATTTTGGATTAAAAACTAAAATAACGTAAATAATCACTAACAAATATTAAATTTACGCTTAAATATACACTTTTAATCCCTTTTATTCCGAATTTAACTATCTTAAACACATTTCCACACTCTTATACAAGTATAAGCAATTTGTATTTGAGAGCGTTATTTGGCGTTTAGACGTTTGATTGTTTTCACTTCTTCCGGGTCGAATGGTGAGGCGTCTTGTCGGAGGATATCGTGGAACCAGAGCGTTGGTTCAATTTTGTCGGGCATTTTTTCGTCCCAAGCAAAAATGGTGTTGGTTTTTCCTGCCACAAATCCCCAGTTGATAGCCATCACTTTTTCCTTTTTGAATATCGGCATAATGGTTTGGAACGTGCTACTGTGTTTGCGTGCCATATATTCGGTGCAGATGAGCGGACGGTTGAGGGGTCGCAGCGAGTCGATGCACGCCTGCGTGAGTTCGGCATTTTTGTAGCAGTGAAACGAGATAACGTCGGAGTTAGCCACTTGAAAATCATTAAATTCTTTCAATTTTTGGCTCCAAATTCCCGAAGTGATAGGTTGTGACACGTTCACTTCACGTGCCCATTCAAATGCCAGTTTCAGCAGCGCCATCGATTGTGGTTGTAGGGCAGCAGGGATGTTGCCCGGCTCATTGTAGAGGTCCCAGAGCAGCACGCGCGAGTCGTTGGCAAAATGGCGCATCACGTCTTGCATATATGCTTTGAGCACGGGATAGAGCGATTCGGGTTCGTTGCGCAGACTCAGCGAAGGGTCTTTCACCCACCCCGAATTATGTACGCCCGGTTTGGGGAGTGGTTGAAGTCCGTAGGTGGACTCTTCATTCCAGCAATCGTCGAAAAAAACCAGCATGGGTCGGATGCCATGGCGCTGACAAATGGTGAGGAAGGTGTGAATGCGTTGCTTAAAGCCGATGGGGTCGTTTTTCCACACCACACTGCTGAGAAACACACGCATCGTGTTGAATCCCAGTTCTTCAGCCCATTGCAGTTCTTTATCGATTTGTGCCGGATTAAAGGTTTGCGGGTGCCACATTTCAATTTGATTGATGGCGCATGCGGGATTGTAGTTACACCCCGACATCCACGGCAGCGATGCATACCATTCATTGGCTTTTTGTTCGCTCCATCTGCTGCCGGCGTATGCCGTTAAAGCGCAGCACACAGTCACCACAGCGATTGCAAATTTGAAAAGTTTGTTCATAATTCATTAATGTATTAGAAGATGAATAATTCGTTCGGAAAGGAAAACGATTTAAAATTACACCAAATAGTTGAAACCACCAAATCATTTTTTAAGTGTGCAGGGGTGTGGTAGGCGTTTCCTCTTTTAGGGATTGGATGTGGGTGTGGAGGCGGGCATAGAAGGGGTGGCGACAGAGGGTGGCAGCGGAGGCAAGGATGATGATTTTCATTCGGGCTCGTGTGATAGCCACATTCATGCGACGCAAATCGCGCAAGAAACCGATTTCCCCTTGTTCGTTGGCACGCACCATACTAATGAGCACTACATCGCGCTCCTGCCCTTGGAATCCATCCACAGTGTTCACTGATATCAGGTGACGGAAAGGTTTGAAAAACGGAGTGCCGCGCAGCAGTTTGCGCAGCAGTTGCACTTGCGCTCGGTAGGGCGAAATGATAGCCACATCAATGCGTTCGTCGAGCACATGCTGTTTGCCGATTTTGGTGAAATAGGATTGTAGGGTTTGGAGCGATAGAATGGCTTCATCGGTGTTGATGCGTCCAAAATTTTCGCCCACGAATTGTTCTTTAAAATCCAATTCAGAGGTGTCTATCCACTCCATCGGCGTGTCGAAGTCGAGGATGCTACGGTGCTTCACTTCGGGGGCGGATTGCACCTCTCCGCCATAGAACCAATCGCTTGAAAACTTCACGATTTGCTCATTCATGCGATATTGCACCTTCAATAGCGACACCACTTGCGGATTGCTTTTTGCGATGCGTTCCATCAGCGTAACGCCCAAGCCGCCTTTCAGCGCTTCGATACTTTTGATGGTGGGCGGCAATTGCTGATGATCGCCGGCAAATATCACCCGGTTAGCCTTTTTGATGGCAATCCAGCACGCGGCTTCCAAGGCTTGTGCCGCTTCGTCGATAAAGAGCGAAGCAAATTTCATACCGCTCAGCACCTTGTTGGCGCTGCTCGCCAGCGTGCATGCAATCACCCTTGCGCTGCCAAATAGAGCGGCATTGATACGCATTTCGAGTTCCACCGCTCGGCTATTGAGCCGGTCGATTTGTGCGTGAACACTTTGTTTGTCGCGTTTACGCTTAGCTTTTAATTCACGAATGGCTTTGCGCATAGCCCACAATTGCGGATAATCGGGGTGAGCCTCAAAAGCGCGTTCGTAGGTGAACGACAGCATTTTATCGTTCACCTTCGTGGGATTTCCGATGCGCAGCACCGCCACGCCTCGGTCCACCAATCGTTCGCTAATCCAGTCGACCGCCATATTGCTTTGTGCGCACACCATCACCTGATTTTCGCGATGAAGCGTTTCCACAATCGCCTCCACCAGGGTGGTGGTTTTTCCGGTTCCCGGAGGACCGTGCACCACAGCCACATCCTTTGCCCAAAGCACCTCATTCACAGCCTTTTGTTGCGATGCATTCAGCCACGGCAATTGTATGGGAGCAAACGAAAATTTCTGAATATCAGCGTGTTGGTAAAAAATGGTGCGCAGATATGCCAACCGATTATCCTTAGCGTGCATCACATCGGCAAGCGCGCGGAGCATCAGTTGGTAGGTGGTTTCATCAAACGATAATTGCACGCCCAAATTCGGTACATCCATCAATTTTTCGGCGCACCCGCTATCGGGCAGTGCCACTACCATACGAGTGGGTTCGGCATAACTCACCGTGGCGGAGAAGGAGAAATACCGGATTTGATTGGAAGTATCAATTTGGAAAAACATCAGTTTGCGTCCAAACTCGAAATTGTGTTCAATGTCGGTGTCCTCGTTGCGAAACACCTCCACCACAAATTGATTGAGCGAATTGTAGTATGCCTTGCCCAGTCGCACCGGGAGCCAACAATCGCCGCGCTTCACCTTTCGGTGAATGCCCACCGCTTCCGTTTGTCGGCGAAATTCTTCCTTTTCCGCCTCGTATTCAGCCATCAGCAATTGCCGCTGCCGCTCCATCATCAATATCACATTATGCACTTGCTCCATTCCCTCTCGTTGACTTGTAGATTTTGCAAAATTAGCGAATTACCTTGAGAATAAATGCATATTTCATTAAAATCTTTGGTTCATATCCACGGCTCTTTCATTTAAAAACGGATATGATTGCAAAAATCCGACGGCGGAGATGGCGTATTGTGGCGAGCCCCACCAAATCCCTCATCCATCCACCAGGATGAATCTATAGGGGCTATAGCTGCTATCTACTCCAAAACAAGCAACATTCCCTTTAGGTCATGCACCCCGCCATACTATCTTTGCCAAAGCCTTATTTTCATCTTTAAATGAAAGAGCCGTAGGATTGATGTTGTAGAGAATAAAAAGTGCCTCGTGGCGGCGAGGACACGAGGCACAGGGGATGGAGTTCTTTTAAATCCTATCTGCGGCCGCTCGTATGCGGTCAGAGAGGTCGTAGAGTGCCATCTGCAACTGCTTGGCTTCTGCGGGGCTGAACTCGCCCTTGCCGCCGTTGCCATCGATGCCGTCCATCTTGTGGTACAGCCAGCTGCTCGACTTGCCGAAGTAGCGGTGGGCGATGTCGCGCCACGTGATCGAGAGCAGAATGTCGTTGAGTTTTGTCTTCATTGTTGCCATATCTCTTGCTTTTAACATAGAAATCAAAAGAAGTTCTTTTAAAGAACCCCGCCGCTTGTGACGGGGTTCGGACGTTTAATCGTCCTCTGGCGGCATTTCGACCAACTTGTCGAATAGTTGTTGAGCGTACCAGAGCAACTCTTCGTAGCCGTTTGGATAGGCTCGTCTGAGATTCCGGATTGCCTCTATCAACTCAAGCTCCGCAGAATTTAAAAGAACTTTGTCCATAAACATATCGTTTAAGTGAACACTGCAAAGGTAGTACGAATTTTCGTATTAATAAAGTATTTGTACGAAAAATCGTATTGCGTTAAGACTGTTTAACAGAAAAGCCCCACAAGAGATGATTCTTGTGAGGCTCAAACTCCTAATTGAGGAGGTGTTCTTTTAAATTCTTGGTGCAAAAATAACTCTAATAATCAGAGCCACCAAATATTTTAATGAATATTTTCATCACGGCGCTTTCATTTAAAACACCCACACACAATGCCCATAGGTTAGGACATGCCAATGGTATATTCCTACCTGTAGGTGGCTTGCGTCAAACTGCCCTCTCTGATGGTGGATAGGTGGGGAATAAAGGGTTGGTTCTTTTGTTATCGCTATAGGTTTTGGAGGATGGCGGCGAGTTGGGTGGCGGTGTGGAGGGTGTCGGGGGCGGTTTCGATGTGGGTGGAATCGAATTGGAGTTGTGCTTGGCTGTAGAAAGGAGTGCGTGCGGCGAGTTGGGTGGTGATAAACGCGTGAATTTCTTCGTCGGTTTTGTTGGCAATCAGCGGTCGTTTTGCTTTTTGTTCGGGCAGGCATAGCCTTGCTGCAATTCTTTCCACCTCTGTGGTGAGCCAAATGGTGATACCCGTCCGATTCATCAGTTGCATATTCCCCTCAAAGCAGGGCGTACCGCCGCCGCACGCCACGATGCAAGGCATGGCTGCCACTTCGCGCAGGGCTTGCTGTTCTAATTGTCGGAACGCGGTTTCGCCCATGGTGCGAAAAATTTCGGTGATTTTGGCTTCACATTTTTCCTCAATGTAGTCGTCGAGGTCGATAAACGGCACATTCATCACCGATGCCAGTGCTGCTCCGAGGGTGCTTTTTCCACACCCCATATATCCTATCAAAAAAATGGTTTGTGTCATTAATAGTGTTGTGGTTACCTTGTGCGGTTTTGGCGTAGCCGCTGCCGCACATTCCGATTTGCAAAAATAGGGATTTGCCTTCAAAAATGCAAATCGCACGAAATTTCGCGGTTGCTTTTTTGCCAACGCCGGTGCACGATATTTGGTGCTATCAGTGCGAATTTCGACAAAAAATTGTAACTTTGCTATCCTAACCAACGAAGCAGTGAGCAATGACGAATAGCAAAAAGTGGTATGTGGTGTGGGAAGGCACCGAATCGGGCATTTGCGAAACGTGGGAGGAGTGCTACCTGCGCACCCACAATCACCCCGGTGCACGCTATAAGGCGTTTGATTCCGCTCGAGATGCCATCGAGGCATATCGAAGGGGGTTGGATGTGGCAAACGACCCGTATGCCATGATTCGTGCCATTGTGCATGCCGAAACTTCGGAGGTGAATTATGCCAATTTCCCTGACATCTACCCCGGCAGTGTGGCGGTGTGTGCCTTTAGCGCCGATGCCGGCAGGGTTGGGTATCGAGGGGTGGATGTGTGGTCGGGTGCCGAACTCTTTCGCTTTGGTCCGATAGCCGGCAGTGCCAACACCGGCGAATTTTTGGCAATTGTGCATGCTTTGGCGCTTTTGCACGGGCAAGGCAAATTCCGCACTGCCATTTATTGCTCTAATGGGATTGCCCTTTCGTGGGTGAAAAAGAAAAAGAACAATGCGCAAATTCCACAAACACCCGCCTTTGAACAAATGGCACAACTGCTTGCACGTGCCGACCGATGGCTTCAAACCCACGATTTTCAGAATTTTGTGCTGAAATGGAAATCCGATGAATGGGGCGATAACCCTGCCGGTGCGGCAAAAGCAGAGCAATAATCGCTTCTCATTTTTTTTGAACAAAAATTATGGCTAAGAGCAAACAAAAATATTATGTGGTGTGGGTGGGCACTGTGCCGGGTGTCTACACTTCGTGGGAGGAGTGCAAGGCGCAAGTACATGGTTTTCCGAAGGCTAAATACAAAGCGTATAGCACTATGGAAGAAGCCACTGATGCTTTCCATGCCGGCTATCAGTCTCCGGAACCGGATAAAGCAAAACAAAAATCAAGGGCAAAAGAGCGGCTTTCGCTCGATGAATTGCTCACATTGCCCATCGACCATCACGCCATCGCTGTGGATGCTGCTTGTAGCGGCAATCCGGGGCAAATGGAGTATCAAGGTGTGTATGTGCTTGCCGATGAGCAAATGCCGCCCATTTTTCACTTCGGTCCCATTCCCGGCACCAATAATATTGCGGAGTTTCTTGCCATTGTGCATGCCCTTGCTTGGCTCAAGCAAAAGGGCGACTGCCAAACGGTAATCTATTCCGATAGCCGAAACGCCATGCTGTGGGTGAAGAATAAAAAATGCAAAACCACCCTCGCCCACACGCCCCGCTTCAGCAAAGCCCACGAAATGATTGCCAGAGCAGAAAAGTGGCTGCAGCAAAACGAGGCGCCAAATAAGGTGCTGAAGTGGGAAACGAAAGAGTGGGGACAAATCCCCGCCGATTTCGGCAGAAAGTGATGCATAATGCTTAATTCATGATTCACAATGCATAATTCATAATGCTTAATGCATGATTCATGATTCTTCTAACTTATAATCTCTAACTCTGCAATCTCTAACAGCTATATATGCAATTATGAAAGTAGTATTGATTAATCATAGCGATTCGGCAGGCGGGGCGGCAGTGGTGTCGCTCAGGCTGGTGCAAGCCCTTGCCGAACAAGGGGTGGATGCGCGTATGCTGGTCACGCATCCAAGTCTGCCGCCCTCTAAACAGGTGGGGCAACTGGGTTCGCCCTTTGCCAATAAGTGCCGATTTTTGGCTGAACGACTCCATGTGATGCTACACAATGGCTTCAACCGACGCACACTTTTTAAAATCGACACTTGCCTTTTCGGCGCACCTATGGCATCGCACCCGTGGGTGAAAGATGCCGATGTGGTGGTGCTGGCGTGGGTGAATCAAGCCACGGCATCGCTCCACGGCATTGAACAATTGCACCGTATGGGTAAACCCATCGTGTGGGTGATGCACGATATGTGGAATTGCACCGGCGTGTGCCACCATGCTTTCGATTGCGAGGGCTATTTGAATACGTGTTCCGCATGCCCTTTAACAGGCAAACGAGCACACGACCTTTCCACCGCCACTCAAGCGCGCAAAGCCCGGTTCTACGAGCGGGTGCCTATCCATTTCGTGGCAGTGAGTCGATGGTTGGAGGGGGTGTGCCGCAAAAGCAGCATCATGAAAAATGCCGATGTGAGAATGATTTTCAATGCGTTCCCGGTGCACGATTATCACTATGAGCGCCTCTCGGAACCCTATCCCGGAGTGCCGGCAAATAAAACGGTGGTGATAATGGGTGCGCGACGCTTGGATGAAGACAATAAGGGTTTTCCTGAAATGGTGGAAGCCACTCAATATATTGCCCGGCATCGCCCGGAATTGGCAGCGCGCCTGCATTTCATTCTTTATGGAGATATGAAAAATGAGGCGTTGCTACACCAAGTGGCGCTTCCCTACACCTGGGTGGGGGTGGTGAATGCTTCAGAACTCAATCGCCTCTATCGCCACAGCGATATCGTGCTTTCCACTTCGCTCTACGAAAATTTGCCGGGCACGCTCATTGAAGGACAAGCCAGCGGTTGTTTGCCCGTAACCTTTGGCAAAGGCGGGCAGCGCGACATCGTGGACCACATGCACAGCGGCTACATTGCCGAATACAAGTGTGCGGAAAGTGTGGCTGACGGTTTGGAGTGGGCAATCCAACACCCCGTGAGCCGCCAATGGCTCCACCAAGAAGTGGAACGAAAATTCTCCGCCAACGTAATCGCCAACCAATTTATAGCCCTGTTTAAAAAAATCAAAAATTAAGCATCATGCATCATGAATCATGCATTATGAATCAAGCATTAAGAATTATGCATCATGAATCATGCATCAAGCATCATGAATTAAGCATCATGAATTAAGCATTATGCATCATGAATTATGCATTATGAATTAAAAAAAACCAATTATGGAATCAATAAAAGAAATATATAAGATTGGGCATGGACCTTCAAGCAGCCACACGATGGGGCCTCGCTTTGCCGCCGAACAATTTGTGCAGATGGTTTCCGGAGTGGCACGCTTTGAAGTGGTGCTTTATGGGTCGCTTGCAGCCACCGGCAAAGGCCACCTCACCGACGTGGCAGTGCTCGAAATCCTGCAACCCGTGGCGCCCACTTCCATTGTGTGGCGCCCCGATGTGTTTCTGCCTTTTCACCCCAATGGCATCACCTTCAAGGCTTTCGATGCCGCCGATGCCTTGCTGAAGGAGTGGACGGTGTATAGCATTGGTGGCGGCAACCTTGCCGAAGAAGGCAAAGCCAAGTTCCAAAAAAAGGTGTATGATATGAGCACCATCAAAAGCATCTTGGAGTGGAGCGACAGCACCGGAAAATCGTTTTGGGAATACGTCAACGATTGCGAGGGCGAAGCCATCTGGCATCATCTCAAACGGGTGTGGGAAGCGATGAAGGCCTCGGTGAAGCGCGGTTTGGAAGCCGAAGGGGTGTTGCCCGGACCGCTCGGCGTGCGACGCAAAGCCGTCACCTATTATATGCATGCCAACGGCTATTCCGGCAGTTTGAAAAGTCGCGGTCTGGTGTATGCCTATGCCTTGGCGGTGTCGGAAGAAAATGCTGCCGGCGGCGAAATCGTTACGGCGCCCACTTGTGGCAGTAGCGGCGTGTTGCCTGCCGTGCTCTATCATCTCTACACCAGCAAGGAATTCAGCGAAATGCGCATCTTGCGCGCCCTTGCCACCGCCGGGCTCTTTGGCAATGTGGTGAAAACCAACGCTTCCATCTCGGGAGCCGAAGTGGGCTGCCAAGGCGAGGTGGGGGTGGCTTGCGCCATGGCGAGCGCAGCGGCGTGCCAACTGTTTGGGGGTACTCCTTCTCAAATAGAATATGCCGCCGAAATGGGGCTGGAGCATCACCTTGGACTCACCTGCGACCCGATGTGCGGACTGGTGCAAATCCCGTGTATTGAGCGCAATGCCTACGCCGCAGCGCGTGCCCTCGATTCCAACCTCTACGCTTCGTTTTCCGATGGCAAGCACCGCGTGAGTTTCGATAAGGTGGTGGCTGTGATGAAGCAAACCGGCAAAGACCTCCCATCGCTCTACAAAGAAACTGCCGAAGGTGGATTAGCGCTATTGCAGTAAGGATGTGTTTCCCTCAAAACAAAAGCGGCACCATCCACGGGGGTAAGGACTTTGGTTTTGGGGGATTAGTAGTCGCTGAACCAGCGGGGTTTGATGAGCAGGCCGATGCGTAGGCGGGAGTGGAATTTGTTGTAGTCGAGCAGGTTTTCGCCGTAGCCGTTGTAGTAGTGTAGCATAAGGAATTGGTTGTCGTGTTTGCGTATGCGAAATCCGATATCAATAATGGTGTTACCATTGAGGTTAAACCCCTTTCGCTTCACGAAGGTGCCGCTAAAGACCCATTTTTCGTCGTTGCTCAAAATTTGGATACCGGTTTGGTAGATTCCGTTGTAGTAGAGGATATCCTTATTTTGCTTGCTATCGATGTAGGTGAGCCAATATTTGGCGTGAATCATAATGTTTGGCGTAACGTAGATATTTCCCGCCAAAGAGAGTTTGTTCCAACTTCGGTCGTACATTTTGTCGCGTCCGTTGGATTCGTGTTCCAGCATAAGTGTGAGTTTGCCCACCACCCGGTTTTTGTTGATGAGCACCTTGGTGATACCCAATCCGGGATTGAAATTAAAATCGTGCATGGGTAGCGACTTTTCAAACACATTCCACATACATTTTTGCGAATAAAACAAAAACGCGTAGGTGTTGAAAGGCAGCACACTATTGGTGAGGCGTTGTGCGATACTCACTTGAAATTTCACGTCACTATTGTGGCTGTCGGGCTTAGAGCCAATGGCTGTGCCGCCCACGAAATAGTTGTCTTTATAAATTCCGAAAAATGGGCCTTTATCAAATTCGCGCAACACACTGTCGGGATTGGAGCGTCGTTCTTGCTCAATGTCCACAATTTGTGCTTGTCCGGCAAAGGAGACAAGTGCAAGCAGGAGCAGTGTAATCAAATATCGAGTTGTCATATATAGATGGCAGATAGTGGGGTGGAATGATAATGATGCAAATTTAGTGTTTTTTTTGCAATTCTTTTCTATCTTTTTTCGCATATAGTGGTCCGATTAGGAACGACGGTTGCGCTTTATTTGTTCTCTCCCATCCCACCATGATTCCAAAGGGACGGTTTTTTTGCAATAAAAAATGTTGTAATTCGTTGTTTTCAGGGTGTTGATGGGTGATTTTGGAAGGATTTTTCTTTGAAATTTTTAGATGCGGAAAATCGCCAATAAAATATTGGAAATGAATGGATTATGCAGAAAATGATTGCAAAACCGTCCCTCTGCAATCACCGCAAAAATTTCCTTACCACGACGCTTTCAGCGTGAATATTTCGGGCGTTTTGTGAAATAAAATCGCAAAATCCACCATAATTTAAGATTAAATAATAATGTGCTCAATATTTGCCCATACCTTATATTATCTTTGCAATCTGATTTTCACAAAGGAATGCTTAAAAACATACGATGCTCTTATACATTATTTAAAAAAAATCGTAATTTTGCAATTCAATATGCGTTCGCGCAGACAAAAGACCGCCCAATGTAAGTATAACTTATATCAACATATTAAGTAACTTCCTTGTAGTCGCATAAGGTTTGGTCGCCTGTCTGCCTACACGGGAGTTCTATTTGTCAAATAATGAGACATAATTATAATCTCGGCTTCATATCTGATAATGATATTTTCGAGCATGTCAAGTTGACCGTTGAATCGTACAGGCGCGAAATCACTTTGTTACAATTCAACGAAAATATTGTTGACCCTATCAAACTTACGTTTGACTCAAAGGTCTATGGCAAGACTATCCAACAAGCGATTGAGGATGAATGCTTCCGTCAAATAGACAAAAGTAATTCTAATCGAATCGGTTACTTCCATCAGAATATCTTTCGGTACGCCGGAAACGGATGGGTAGTGCCTAAACAAGGTTTTGATGTGGAGAACGACGAGCGTCATATTTATGTAGAGTTAAAAAATAAGCATAATACAATGAACTCTGCATCTTCTCAGAAAACTTATATGAAGATGCAAGCTAAGTTACTTGATGATGATCAGGCAACTTGCTATCTTGTGGAAGCTATTTCCACTAAAACAAAAGATGATACGTGGCGAATCACCTTAGACAAGAAGCCCCGTTCCCATAAACGTATTCGTCGTATGTCGATGGATAAGTTCTATGAACTTGTTTTCGGGGATCCAAAAGCTTTCTATAAGCTTTGTATGGCTCTGCCGCAAATCATCGAAGATGTTGTTAGCGAGAACGAAGCTCTTGCTCTCAACAACTCCGTTTACGAAGAACTAACCAAAGAACATGCAGACCTTCTTACTGCGCTTTATCTTTTAGCATTCTCCACATACGAAGGTTTCGATCAAATTGCAGCCAAATAAAATGCCGGGTAGAACAATCTCTATTAATAATTTTGCCGACCTTCTCGGAGTATCAAGAGCCACTGTTGATATATGGATTCGCAGTGGCAAATATCCAGTGCATACTCTTTCGGATGGTAAGCGTTATTTCTATCTTGACGATGTCAAGACAGCACCGGAAGTCGCAGCTATGTTGTCGACTAAGTGGAATGACGAGATAGACGTTACTCCATCTTGCGACTTTACCTCTGCTGAACTTTTCGCAGGTGGTGGCGGTTTGGCTCTTGGAATGGAAAAGGCCGGTTTTCACCATGTCCTCTTAAATGAATTTGACCATAGTGCTTGCGAGACACTGCGCCGTAATCGTCCAAATTGGAATGTTATTGAGGGAGATGTTCACGACATCGACTTTACTCCTTTCCGTGATAAAATCGATTTTCTTTCCGGTGGTTTCCCTTGTCAAGCTTTTTCGTATGCTGGAAAACGTCTTGGTTTTGAGGAAACAAGAGGCACTTTATTTTTTGAGCTCGCTCGTGCGGTTAAAGAAATTCAGCCTAAAGTTTTTATGGGCGAGAATGTCCGTGGATTGTTTGAACATGATAACGGACGTACCTTACAAACAATTAAGGATGTTATAGCCGAATTAGGCTATACGCTTATTGAGCCTCGTGTCCTACGTGCGATACAGTACGATGTTCCTCAAAAGAGGGAGCGTCTTATTCTTATTGCTATACGCAACGACATCGCACCTCTTGTAGATTTCAAATGGCCTGATGTTTGTTCTTCCGTAAGAACCCTTAGGGATGCATTTTTTGCAGGCGAGCTATTCAATACAGATGTTCCGGTGTCTGAAGGGCAAAAGTACTCAGAATCTAAATACAAAGTGATGCAACTTGTCCCGGAAGGTGGCGATTGGAGAGATCTTCCCGAGGAAGTGGCTCGTGATTATATGAAAGGTAGTTATAATCTTGGCGGTGGTAAAACCGGAATGGCTCGTCGGCTTTCTATGGATGAACCCAGTCTTACCCTAACTTGTGCCCCCGCACAAAAGCAAACAGAACGCTGCCACCCAAAAGAGACCCGGCCTCTTACTGTTCGAGAGTATGCTCGTATTCAAACATTCCCGGACGACTGGCAGTTCTGCGGTAAATTAACTGCTCAGTACAAACAAATTGGAAACGCAGTTCCTGTCAACCTTGCGTGGGCTATTGGTCGTTCGCTGATAAGACTCTTTAATGATATAGCTAAGTTAGGTCTAATCAGCGAAGATATTAACATAAGTTCTACTCGCCACTACACCAAACTTCACGGAATTTTTGAGGGTATGGTTTGTGATAAGAAAGCAGAGTATTTAACTACTTCGCAAAAATAATGGTGATTGCAAAGGGACGGTTCTTTTGCAATCAAAAATGTTGTAGTTAGTTGTTTCTCAGTGTGTTGACTGGTGATTTTGGTAGGATTTTTCTTTGAAATTTTTAGCTGCGGAAAATCGCCAATAAAATATTGGCAATGAATGGATTATGCAGAAAATGATTGCAAAAGAACCGTCCCTTTGCAATCACCGGATGGATTCATGCCACAACCGACCCTCCGAGGCTCATCGCTCTCACTTCCCCGCCCTTTTGTTTTCTTCCATCCCACCCAAGCCACCATCCCACGCAGCCTCACCAAAAGCAAGCAGCCGCTATCAAAAATAGCCGTAAATGAAAGAGCCGCGGTTTGGTGAGGGTAAATTTGTTGAGGGGATTTGTGGTGTGGAGAAAATTTTGTATTTTTGCCCTTGATGATACTTCAGAGCATTTCCATACTCAATTATAAAAATATTGCGGAAGCCACGCTGGCGTTTTCGCCGAAGGTGAATTGCCTTATCGGCAATAATGGGATGGGTAAAACCAACATACTGGATGCCATCTACTATTTGAGTTATTGTAAGAGCAGTAGCGGTCAGATAGATGCTTCGGTGATTAGGCATGGAGCGAGCGATATGTTGCTACAGGGACGCTACAGCAGGCGTGATGCCGAGGAGCAGATTGCCATTGGTATGCGCCGTGGTCAGCGAAAAGTGGCGCGCCGCAATGGCAAAGAATATCAGCGCTTGAGTCAGCACATTGGGCTGCTGCCATTGGTGATGGTTTCGCCCTCCGACACCGACCTTATCCGTGGCGCGGGCGAGGAGCGCAGGCGGCTGATGGATATGATTATATCGCAAGGCAATCCCGAATATTTGAGTGCCGTGATAGGCTATGGAAAAGCGCTTGAGCAGCGCAATGCGATGATTAAGCAAGGCATTCACGATGCCGTGCTCTACGAAGCCGTGGAGCATCAAATGGCGGCAGCCGCGCAGCTGATACATCGCGTGCGTGGCGAATGGATAGCCGCTTTCGAGCCCTTATTTGTGCGCTACTACGAAGCCATTGCCGGCGAAGGCGAGCAGGTGCACCTGTCGTATAAAAGCCATCTGAATGATGCCGATATGGCAGCGCTATTGGCGCAAAGCAGGGAGCGCGATTTCATTTTGGGCTACACCACCCGTGGCGTGCATCGCGACGACATTGAAATGCTGCTCGGCGATTATTCAATGCGCAAAACCGGTTCGCAGGGGCAGTGCAAAACCTACACCATCGCCTTGCGATTGGCGCAATTCGACTTCCTGAAATCGTTCACCGCCATCACTCCCCTATTGCTGCTCGACGACATATTCGACAAACTCGATGCCACGCGGGTGGAGCATATTGTGAAAATTGTGTCGGATGCACGGTTTGGTCAAATTTTTATCACCGACACCAACCGCACCCACCTCGACAAAATTGTGAAACAACTGAGCGGCGACTATGCCATGTTTGGCGTGGAAGATGGCGTTTACACGCTTGAAAATCAACCCCTCAACACTCCCTAACGATGAAACGAACCAATGCCAAATCGGTGGGCGAAATCATCACCGAAGTGCTCCGGAAAGAGCGTCTGGATCTCAAACTCGATGAGCAGCGCGCCTTGGCGCTGTGGCCGCGCTTGGTGGGCGCCGGCATCGACCAATACACCACCGCGCGGTCGGTGAAAAACGGTGTGCTCACCTTCACCATCAGTAGTGCGCCCTTGCGCAACCAACTGATGCTGTCGCGCACCACCCTGATTCAGCGCATCAATAGCATCATCGGGCGCGAGGTGATAAAGGAGATAGTGTTTCGGTAGAGGGAAACTCATGGTTTTTTTCCGGGCGGCTTGGTGTGCTTTTGATGTATGGAAAAGAACAAAAACCTGCCATCGGAGATGGCGTATCGTGGACAACTCCATGCAAGCGAAAGGCGTA
>SAMEA3663025__coassemble_730_pt1 | contig 18970 bp, 15 predicted proteins | sample SAMEA3663025__metabat2_low_PE_039 | metagenome-assembled genome bin SAMEA3663025 (sample SAMEA3663025) | pig gut metagenome | biome: pig gut; feature: pig-associated habitat; material: faeces | place: France | collected 2012
CCCATCCCACCCAACCTCACCAAATCAAGCAGCCGCTATCAAAAATAGCCGTGGGTGCGGTGGCGGTTTTTTGGGGTTTTTCTTTGATAATTTGTGGCGATGTTGTAAATTTGTTGACTTACAATAAAAAGCACTATTGATGAAGATGAATTGGAGTCAATTGATATGCGACAAGCGTTTGGGTTTGGAGCATTATCAAAGTCATAAAGGAGGCGTGAGGAGCGATTTTCAGCGCGATTTCGACCGCTTGGTGTTTTCCTCGCCATTTCGCCGTTTGCAAAATAAAACGCAGGTGTTTCCTTTGCCCGGCAGCATATTTGTTCACAACCGCTTGACACACTCGCTCGAAGTGTCGTGTGTGGGCAGGTCGCTTGCCGCCGAGGTGGTGTTGATGCTGATGGAGAAATATGCCGGCGATGCTTGTGTGGCGCGTATGGATGCCATTCCCGAGATTGTGGCAGCTGCTTGTTTGGCTCACGATTTGGGCAATCCTCCCTTTGGTCATTCCGGCGAAAAAACCATTGGCGCCTATTTTAGTGAGGGTAAAGGGGAGCAGTTGCGAGCCCATTTCACCGAACAGCAGTGGGCGGATTTGGTACATTTTGAAGGGAATGCCAATAGCTTTCGCACGCTCGTGCATCAATTCAAGGGGCGCCGTGAGGGCGGTTTTGCGATGACCTACAGCACCTTGGCTTCAATCGTGAAATATCCCTATTGCTCGCTATATGCCGGCGAGAAAGGAAAGTTTGGCTTTTTCACCACGGAGCAACGCGATTTCGAACTCATTGCCCGTAGGTTAGGGCTGATAGAATTGGGCGAGGGGAAGTTTTGTAGGCATCCCTTGGTGTATTTAGTGGAAGCTGCCGACGACATTTGCTATCAGGTGATGGACATTGAAGACGGTCATAAACTCAAGATTATAGGCACCGAAGAAACCGTGAATTTGCTATTGAGTTATTTCTCTGCCGAGCAGCAAGCTCATAGCCGAGAAGTGATGAGTAATTTGGAAGACCCCAACGAAAAGATTGCTTATCTGCGTTCCGGCGTGGTGGGGCTTTTGGTGCAAGAATGTGCCAAGGCTTTTGTGGCAGGTGAAGACCTGATGCTTGAGGGACGCTATGAGGGATGCTTGATAGAGCATATTTCGCCTCTTCCGGCAGAAGGATATCGGAAATGCAGCGAATTAGCGAAGCGCAAGCTCTACTGCGATGGCTATGTAACGGATGTGGACCTTGCGGGTAATCGCATCATCAATTTGCTGCTCGATAAGCTGATAGATGCTGTGATTTATCCGGAGAGGAATTATTCGCAATTGCTGCTCAACAAATTTCCGGAGCAATACGATGTGAATGCCGGCACACTTTTTGAAAAGATTCAAGCTGTGCTCGACCACATTAGCGCTATGACCGATGTGTATGCGCTGAACCTTTATCGCCAGCTCTGTGGCATTTCTTTGCCAACGGTGTAGGGTGGTACGGCTCTTTCATTTAAACACACACCCACACACAATGCCCACCCACATGTGGGGAAATGCTTTGGCGTGTGATGGGTGCGAACCCACAAGCGCCCGGAATATTGCAGTCTCACCGTATGGGTGCAATAATTTGCCCCATGCCGCCTAAAATCGCCATCTCCGATGGCAGGTTTACTCCTCTCTTCGCTTTCTCCGATGGCAGGTTTGCCCTTCGTCGCCCGAATAAAAAGTCGGCTTCGCCGAAAAAACACCGCTTATAGCTTGCAGGACAGGATCGTGTTCGTAGACCAGTGGGTGAATTGCCTTTTTGGGTGTTTTGCGCACCCATTTTATGGCTGAGGTGTGTGGGTACCGATTTTTCTGGTTTTGTTCGGATTTGGACCAAAACCGGGCGGTTTTCTGGTCCAAAAGCGAAATGAAACAGCTGAAACACCCGAAACACTTGAAACACCTGAAACACTGTCTGTGGATGTTCGGATTGCTTTTTTGTCAACATTTCAATGAACTCGTTGGCAAAGTTAAGGATGGCGTTCATAGAGGGCAAGACCAAAAGGGAATGTTGCTTGTTTTGGGGCACGAATTTTTTTGGGGATTTGTTAAAAAGGTTGTACATTTGTGGCGAGCAGTGGTGCTTTTTGCTTTGCACCCTGACTTTTACCTTTTTATATAACTTAATGCTATACTCCAATGAAGCAAATAATTACCCATTTAACCGACAACGATGCCTACACCTTCAGTTGCCTTTACTACATTCTTCAAAAATATCCACGTGCGGAAGTGGAATACACTTTTTTTGACCGAAATCACACTCGTTATCCCGAGGGCTTTGCCGATTTGCTCCAAGAGCAGGTGAATTATATGCCCACCGTGCAAATCACCGACGAGGAGATTGACTTTATGACGCGCAAAATGTATTACCTTCCGTTGTGGTTTTTCACGTTGCTGCGCGGCTATCGCTTTAATCCTGCCGAAGTGAGCATCAGCCAGGATGAAAATCGCGAACTTCATATTTCGGTGAAAGGCAAGTGGTTTTCCACCATTATGTGGGAAATGGTGTTGCTTTCGTGCATCAGCGAACTCACCCATATTCTCAACGGCGATGTGGAGAAATACGATGCTGCCTTGGAAGAGGAGCGCAGTCGCGAGAAAGCACGCAAGGCATTGCGAGGAGGGCTCACTATCAGCGACTTCGGCCAGCGCCGCCGTTTTTCGAAATCGCACCACGATATGGTGGTACGCACCTTCAAGGAAGAATATTTGAAAGGCGGCTACACCGACGAAAGCGGCGAATTTCACCCTTGGGAAGGTGCTTTTACCGGCACCAGCAATGTGTACCTTGCTATGAAATACAACCTCACGCCCATCGGCACGATGAGCCACCAGTTGGTGTCGTTTGAAGAGAATGTGACCGGCGTGTTTGAATGTAATTTCAATGTGATGCGCAAATTTAGCGACGTGTACGACGGCGACAATGGCATCTATCTTTACGACTGCTTTGGCGACAAAGTGTTTTTCAGCAACTTATCAAAGCGGATGGCGATGATGTATAAGGGATTGCGCATCGATAGCGGCAAAGAAGAAGAGCAGCTCGAAAAAATCATCGAAAAATATCAATCGTTGGGCATCGACCCCTCCACCAAACAAGTGGTGTATAGCAATGGGTTGAACCTCGACCGAGCTATCGAATTGCATCGCTACACGGCAGGGCGTATGATGGACAGTTATGGCATTGGCACCTACCTCACTTGCGACGTGACCGATTGCCGCCCCTCCAACATCGTGATAAAACTCACCCGCAGCCGCATCACCGAACTGCGTGAATGGCACGACTGCATCAAACTCTCGTGCGATAAAGGTAAAACGCTCGGCAATTCCGAGAAATGTCAATACATTCTTAAGCTGCTTGCCTCTGAATAAGGTCAGCTGAACTCATTATTAGGTTTGCGCAAATTTTTTACCAAAATAAATGGGAGCCCCGGTGTGCGGGACTCCCATTCGTGTTAGAATATAGAGTTGAGTTAGGAATTAGTCGCGTCGTGGTCCTTTACCGCCATCGCGTCGTGGAGCGCGGTTGCGTGGTCCGCGGTCGCCTTGTGGACGTGGACGGCGTTCCTTCTTTTCGTCGGCGTAACCTTCCGGCTTTTCTTGGAGGGCACGCATGCTCAGACGGAACTTGCCGGTTTTCTTGTCGATTTCGATGAGCTTCACTTGCACTTCGTCGCCTTCCTTCAAACCGCTGGCTTCCATGCTTTCGAGGCGATTCCAACTGATTTCGCTGATGTGGAGCAAACCGTCGCGACCGGGCATAAATTCCACAAATGCGCCAAATTCGAGAATGCTACGCACCTTACCGGTATACACTTTATCCACTTCCGGTACTGCCACAATCGCTTTGATGCGAGCCACGGCAGCTTCAATTTTTTCTTTTTCGGGTGCAGCGATATCGATTTCACCTTTGCCGTCGATTTCGTCGATGGTGATGGTGGCACCGGTTTCTTCTTGAATGGCTTGAATCACTTCACCACCCTTGCCGATGATAGCGCCGATAAATTCCTTATCCACCGTCATGTGCACGATGCGAGGCACGTGGGGCTTATAGTCTTCGCGCGGAGCCGGGATGGCTTCGTTGATGAGGCTTAGAATGTGGAGGCGTCCTTCTTTTGCTTGGCGAAGGGCTTGTTCAAGAATTTCGTAGGGGAGGCCATCGCACTTGATATCCATTTGAGTGGCAGTGATGCCATCCACAGTGCCGGTCACCTTAAAGTCCATATCGCCCAAGTGGTCTTCATCGCCGAGAATGTCGCTCAGCACAGCGTGCTTCACGTTGCCTTCGTCGGTAATCAGACCCATAGCGATACCCGCCACGGGTTTTTTCATTTTCACACCGGCATCGAGGAGTGCCATGCAACCGGCACACACTGTTGCCATAGAAGACGAACCGTTGGATTCCAAAATGTCGCTCACGATACGCACGGTGTAGGGGAGGTCTTCCGGAATCATGCGTTTGAGGGCGCGGTGTGCCAAGTTGCCGTGACCGATTTCACGACGGCTGATACCGCGTCCGGCTTTGGCTTCACCGGTAGAGAAGCCGGGGAAATTGTAGTGGAGGAGGAAGCGTTCGTTGCCACGATAGAGCACGTCGTCCACAAGTTTTTCGTCCAATTTTGTGCCGAGTGTACAAGTAGCGAGCGATTGTGTTTCGCCACGTGTAAACACAGCGGAGCCGTGAGGACCGGGCAGATAGTCGGGCCAGCAAGTGATGGGGCGAATGTCGGTGGTTTTGCGGCCATCGAGTCGCAATCCCTCATCGAGGATGCAACGGCGCACAGCGTCGCGCTGAATTTCGTCGAAATAGCGCTTCACCATCATTGCTTTTTCTTCGCGTTCTTCTTCCGGAATGGTTTCCACGAAATCGTCGAAAGCTTTTTGGAAGGATTCGTTGCGCCATTGCTTGTCGGCGCAGCCAGCCTTAGCCACTGCGTAGCACTTAGGATAAACCTCGGCACGCATACGTTCGTGAAGTTCTTCGTCGTCGGTTTCGTGGCAGTATTCGCGCTTAACGACGCCAATTTGCTCTGCAAGTTCCTTTTGAGCCACACACATAGGCTTGATAGCGTCGTGTGCTGCCTTGAGGGCTGCAATGAGGTCGTCTTCGCTTACTTCGTCCATTTCACCTTCAACCATCATAATATTGTCATAAGTTGCACCTACCATCAGTTCCATGTCTGCGTTCTTCAGCTGCTCGAAGGTTGGGTCGATGACGAATTCTCCGTTGATGCGAGCTACGCGCACTTCGGCAATAGGTTCTTCAAAAGGCACGTCGCTCACTGCGATAGCTGCAGAAGCTGCGAGGCCTGCGAGTGCATCAGGTTGGTCCTGACCGTCGCTTGAGAAGAGAGTTACGGTAACGATAGTGTTGGCGTGGTAGTTGCTTGGGAAAAGAGGGCGCAACACACGGTCAACCAATCGTGCAGTAAGGATTTCGTAGTCAGAGGGGCGACCTTCACGCTTAGTGAAGCCACCAGGGTAACGGCCTACAGCCGAGTACTTCTCTTTGTATTCAACTTGAAGGGGCATAAAATCTGCGCCTTCTTCGGCTTCTTTAGCCGAAACTACTGTGGCAAGGAGCATAGTGTTGCCCATGCGCAGTTCAACCGCTCCATCGGCTTGCTTTGCAAGCTTTCCCGTTTCAAGGGTGATCTCACGTCCGTCACCCAATACGATGGTTTTTTTAGTAGGTGTAAACATATTTTTTTATTATCTGTGTAAAAATCGTGCAAAGATAGCAATTATTTTTCACATTTACAACGAAATAGACGCTGTTTTGGCGGCTTTTTGCACGATTTTCGCTTGATTTTTTATTTTTCCACTTTGTAGGTGGCACCGCCGGGCGTGGTGATGACCAGTGATTTCCAACCATTGGGGAGCAAGGGTTTGTGCACCTGCGCTATGCCTTGGTCGGTGATGTCGAGGCCTGCGAAGCCGTAAATCACTGCTTGAAGCATGCCGCCTGCCCCTGTGGCAAAGTAAGGATTGCTGGAGGTGGCAGTTTCGGCAAACACGCCAAATGGAGGCCGCATATTGGGGCGATAACTCATTCTGAACGCCTCGGTGGCACGATCGCGGTCGCCAATGCGTGCATAGAGTGTGGCAAAGATGCTGTGTGCCATAGCAGGGCCGTTTTTCTTGTCGAGCTTATGTTCGTAGTAGAGCATATCGGCGTGTATTTGCTTCTCGTCGGTGATGAGTCCCAAAGGATAGGCAAGCAGGTTGGCATCGGTTTGCTTAATCATTTGCCCCTGGTAGCCCTCGTAGTCGGCGGTCACGCCATTGTCCATCTTCGGAATGCGCAGCCTGTCGGCAATCTTGCTCCAAAGGGCTGGTGCCTCTTCGCCCACAGCGATGGCTGCTTTCACGGTGCTTCGCAACGCCACGATGGTGGCACCGTTGGTGAAAGCATTGTCGTCGACACCGGTGGCGTATTCGTCGGCACCCACCACATTCTTGATGGAATAACTGCCGTCGGCGTTCTCGGTCACTCTGCTCACCCAAAATTCCGCAATGGCTTTCATCATCGGGTAGCCCTTTTCGCGAAGCCATTTGTCATCGCCACTCATGCGATAATAGTTCCATGCGGCGATGGCAATGTCGGCACTGATGTGGTGCTCAAGTGGACCAGTCAGCGCCCACGATGGCGTGGACTCTTGCCCCATGTCGTCGCTTTCCCAAGGATACATGGCACCGTCGTAACCAATGGTGGCTGCACGTTGGCGAGCGGCATCAAGTCGGTCGGTGCGGTAGTCGATCATGCATCGCGCTATGTCGGGGTTCATGACAAGCATAGGCGGCATCATCCACGTTTCGCTATCCCAGAAAATATGACCATTGTAGCCTTTTGACGAAAGTCCCATAGGCGAAATGCTCAACCCTGTGCCACGGCGGCAGAAACTGTAGAGGTTATAGAGGGCAAAACGCACCACACGCTGTGCCTCGTCGTCGCCCTCAATGGTGATGTTGCCACGCCATAGTTTGTCCCAACAGCGGTCGTGGGCAGCCAGCACCTCGGTGGGCTTTTGCTTCAAGATGTAGATTACCTCACGCTCCACCTCGCTCCAAGGGTCGGTGAAATCGCGCGTGGTGCACACGCTTGTGGCGAGCGAAATGGTGGCTTCCTCGCCTTTCTGTAATTGGATAGTTGCCGTCTGTGCAGTTCCGCCAGTGGGAGGCAGCACTGCCCATACACCTTTTTCAGGCACGAATAGTGCTTCAGCCACGGCTTTATAGCGGCCATGCGAAGTTTCGGCACAAGCCTTCAAGGCTGGTTTGAAGCCATTTTCTATGCGCAATTTGTAGGCGGTGCATTTGCTGCCGTCGCGATAGTCGTCGGAAGGGATGTTCATCGTGTTGGTCAATGCCACAGAGGCATCTTGGCGCGCTTTCACTGTGATACGCATCATGGCGGCGTAAGGCATGTTACGCAATGCCACTATCGTGTAGCGCACATCAACCTTTCCACACGCCAGAAATTGGGAGTTGTGCCGAGCGTGGCGCATGTCAATTTCCTGGTTCCATTTCGCTATGTTGGAGCTGGTCACTTGCTGGTCGTCGACCATCATGGTCATCCCCATCGGGTTGATGCCGGCAATCACACGGTTCACACCTTTCTTTTCGCTATATTCAAATATGTGATTTAGAATCAGGTGCTTCACGCTGAAAGGTTCTTTCCACGGAAGGATGCCGATGGTGCCGTTGGCAACGGGGGCACCAGTGTAGGCGGCATTGAAGTTGTGGCAGTGGAGTTTCCACCCGTCACCAGAGGGTAGCCCTGCTTGCATCAGAGGGCAGAACGCAAAGATTGCGCACCATAAAGATAGAAATAGGCGAGTCATACGAAAAATAAGATGGGGGAGATTATTGTTTCACTTTTTCGGCGAGTTCGGCGCTGGGCTTGAATTTCACCACTTTTTTTGCTGGAATGGTGATGGGTGCGCCGGTGGAAGGGTTCACGCCTTTGCGCTCCGCCTTTTCTTGCACAGCGAGTGTGCCAAATCCCACGAGTGCTATTTTGTCGCCTTTCACGAGAGCGGTTTCAATCACTTTCACGGCTGCTTCAAGAGCAGCTTTGGCTTGCACTTTGCTGATGCTTGCTTCAATGGCAATGGCGTTGATGAGTTCGGATTTATTCATAATAATGGATTGAAATTGGTGTTACGTAATATCGATTATTGGAAGCAAAATTACGGAATTGCCGTCGGAGTAGCAAGCGGGAGGGCGTAAAAAAGAAAAAAAGGCTTAAAAATGTGGTGAATTTTCACTGAGGTGGCAGATAGATTGCAGTATTTTTATTAATTTTGTTATTCTATATCCATTTGCTTATGCGGAGTGTGGCTCAATGCGGCGAAGCGCTTTGCGCAAAGGCATTGTGAAAAATATTATAAATGATATACGTAGATACACTATGAGTTATTTTCAATCATCTCGCAGTAATTCATTTTTAGGGTCGCTTCCCGAAGTAACCAAAAATTTGCTCATTATCAACGTGCTGGTGTGGGTTGCCACCATGATATTTAAGAGCAAAGGCGTCGACTTTAATCAATATTTGGCATTGCACTTTTGGCAAGCCGATAGGTTTATGCCCTGGCAGTTGGTGACCTATATGTTTATGCACGATAGCAGTTCGCTTGGTGGCGGCTTGCTTCACTTAGGTTGCAATATGTTCAACCTATTTATGTTTGGCGCCCTCTTGGAGCGTGTGCTTGGCACCAAGCGCTATTTGCTCTACTATATGGTGTGTGGCATTGGTGCCGGTTTGGTGCAAGAAGTGGTGTGGCAATTCACTTGGGAAACGGAGTTTGTTTCTAATTTGCGTACTGCCGACGGCGCGGTGCCCTCAATGGCGATAGTGCACCAAGCCATAGCCAACGGCGATGCCCATACAGTGGAGATGATGAAAGAATTTTTGAATTTCGGGTTCCTCACTGTGGGCGCATCAGGTGCGGTGTTTGGCTTACTGTTGGCATTTGGTATGACCTTCCCCAACCTCAAGATGTACGTCATTCCCTTCCCCTTCCCCATCAAAGCCAAGTGGATGGTGATAGGGTATGGCGTGTTTGAATTGCTGTGTGGCACCACCGGAATGATGTCGGGTGTGGCGCATTATGCCCACCTGGGCGGCATGCTGTTTGGCGTGCTTCTATTGTTGTATTGGCGACAAAAAGGGATGCTTCCCAAAGACGGCTGGTATGATTATTAACGACCTATATCGCAAATTTGCATCATGTCATGTGCTGTGGCGCCTCATTTTGCTGAATGTGGGTGCGATAGTGCTGTTGCGACTGGTGTGGATTGTTTCGGAAATGTGTGGGTCGCCTGCAGTGAATTTGCTCCAATGGGTGGGTGTGCCTTCGCAAGGAGGCTTGCTGCTTAGCCGACCTTGGACTCCGCTCACGTATATGTTTGCCCATTTCTCTTTGATTCACATCTTTGTGAATATGCTGTGGCTGTATTGGGTAGGCAAATTGTTTTTGCACTATTTCAATACCAAGCAGTTGGTGGCGCTGTATGTGCTCGGCGGCTTAGGTGGCGCCCTTATTTATGTGGGAGGGTATGCCTTATTGCCCATTTCCAATGCAATGTCCACGCCTTTGATAGGTGCCTCGGCTTCGGTGTTTGCCATAGCATTGGCGATAGCGGTGTATGCACCGAATCACAAAATCAGGTTTTTTTTCTTCATAGAGCCATTTTCGCTCAAATGGCTGGTGGCGGTAATGGTGGTGATGATGTTTTTGGGCAATGGCACCGAGATGGTAGGCTCTCATTTGGCTCATTTGGGCGGTGCCTTAGTGGGCGTGCTCTATGGCTGGCAGATGCAAAAGGGACACGACATCACCGCATGGCTCAACCAATGCTTTGATGCCATTGCCAATATGGCAAACCGCTTTAAGCGCGCTCCCGGGCAACCCATAGGCGGCACTAAATTTCGTGGCAGTGCATCCGCTTCATCGGCTTCATCGCCCCGACAAGCACCCTCCGAACAAGAAATCGACATCATATTGGCGAAGCTCAAGCGCTCGGGCTATGGTGCGCTCACCGAGCACGAGAAAGCTATCCTTTTTCAAGCGTCGCAAAAGTGAAACAAATTTATATGATTGATGAGATGAAAGCAGGAACCAAAACCTATATATTACGAATAGTAAAGACTGTGGGCATATTGCTCACCGTGGTGCTATCTTTGGTGATGATATATGCCGCTTATTGTGGTACCACTCATCCCGACGATAGCAAAATTGCCCCGTTGGCAGTGCTGGCATTTCCTTTTCTGCTGGCAATAGAAGTGGCGGTGGGCTTGGCGTGGCTGATTGTGCGTATGTGGCGATGCTCGCTCATTGTGTGGGTGTCGATGCTCATAGCATGGCCTTCGGTGAGTGTGGTGTGCCCGCTCAATATGTTTCCCCACACCTACACCCCGAAGGAAGATTCCACCAAATTTAAGGTGCTTACCTTTAATGTGGAGAACTTTAAATTGGCATACTATACCGATAAAGAAAAAGAGCGCCGCGAGGGCGAAGCCACTGCACGCTACATTTTGGAGCAAGATGCCGATGTGGTGTTGCTCCAAGAGGCTTCGCTGTCTGCCGACTTCAATGAATTGCCTTTTATGGATGCGCTGAAAAAGGTGTATCCCTACCGTGACCACGGTTACCACGATCAAGTGATTCTCTCTAAGCATCCCTATCAGCCGGTGGTGGACGACTCGATTAAAAACGGCTTTGCCTCACCCGACAACCCGCTCAATAGCTACCACTTTTATTGTCGTGCCTTCGATGTGCTCGTGCCCGGGCATAAAGTGAGATTTTTCAATGTGCATCTCCATTCGCTGAGTCTATCGCACAACGATAAAAAATTTTATATGGATTTAACCAATTTGAAAACCCAAGGCGAAACCGCTCAAGCCAAAAAAGCCGGCAAGAGTTTGGTGAGCAAAATCAATAGCGCATTCCGCGAGCATGCCAAAGAAACCGCCTTGATTCGGCAAGTGATTAATCAGAGCGATGCCAATGTGATTGTGTGTGGCGACTTCAATGATGTGCCCCTCTCGTATGCCTACCGCACCGTGATGGGCAACGACCTCACCGATGCATGGGTGAAATGCGGTTTTGGCCCCACCACCACCTACAACAATAATCGACTCTTCTTCAAAATCGACCATGTGATGTATAGAGGCGATATGGAGGCGGTGGAAATTCACCGCCACAAAGCGGGGGCGAGCGACCACTATCCTTTGGTCACCACCTTTGTGTGGAAGCGATAAGTGAACTAAAAGAATAGCGAAATCATAAAACAATATTGAAAGATGAAAAAAAGTGCAAGTGTAGTGTTTTCCGTACTGCTTTTGGGCGGTATGATGGCGTCCGGTGTGATGAATGGAGCCCGAATGGCTTCCGATTATAATGATTGGGTGAATGATACCGTGGCAGTGGATTCCATTTTTGAAGATAGTGTGGCCCTGATTGATTATTCCGATGAAGTGACCGACGACTATGATGTAGACCCTTCTGCCGGCAATGTAATTGAGGTGAGTGGCGACGGTGGCGCCTATTTTAAATGCGTGGTAAATGCCGACGGGCGGACTGTGACCCTTGTGGAAGGCAATGCCAATGGCTCGTCGGAGCTCACGATTCCATTTTTACTGGAAGATGATGACTTCACCTATTACCTTACAGGCATCGATGGCAATGCGTTCCGTGCAGATGCAGCAGGCAAGCATCCTCTAAGCGGAGTGAAGCATTTATACATTGCCAACGGGATAGCGTATGTGGGGAAGAATGCGTTTGCCGATGCCCCCGATTTGCAAACCGTGAGTTTACCCTCTTCGCTGAAAAGGATATCAGCAGGTATGTTTCTCAACTGCAAGCAGCTGGTGGCTGTTAGCATTCCAGTTGATGCAAATCTGGATGCGATAGAAAAGCAGGCATTTGCCGGGTGTAGCGCACTAACATCTTTTGAGATTCCCGCTTCTGTAAGCGAAATTGAAGAAACGGCATGGATGGGCTGTACTTCATTGAAGGAATTTTTGCTTCATGACGAAAATAGCTGCTTGCACGTAGACCATGGTGCTCTATATAATTGCCACGGCGTTTTGCTCCATTATTCGGCAGCTAAAGCCGACAAGCGATATGCAGTGCGATTTGGAACGCTAAGGGTGGGCAGTGCGGCGTTTAGCGGTAATCCCTACATTGAAGAAGTGGAGTTGCCAATCACTGTGGATTTGATTTCCGATGGTGCATTTAAGAATTGTGCTTCGTTGCGAAAAGTGCAGTTTGCCGGCGCAATCACTGCCATCGGTCGCCATGCTTTTGAGCAATGTCCCAATTTGGCGAAAATCACCTTATATGGCAATCCGGATTTCACTGAAGGCTTTGATGCCCACACCAAGGTGGTGGTAGCGCCCCAAGAGCCTCGCATAGTGCTGCCTCAATTGGAGCAAGGCGTTTTGGCTTCGGCGCTCGAGTATGTTTCCACCTCAAGCTGTTTGCTTACCGAAGAGATAGCAAACAACGAAAACTATGGTTTTCCGGCAAGTCTTGGCAAAGGCAGGTGGGCTGTATATGGCAATTCCAGACCCAAGAATGGAGTGCTGAAAGTGCTTGAAGCCATCCCCGCCGATATGCTGGCTTTGAAAGCCGATTTTGCAGGCCACAAAGTGCTTCGCGTGTATTTGGATAAGAGCGATACGCTCCATCCGAAATTGCTTTTCTTTACTGCAGGCACCGGTGGCAACGACCTTATTTTGGCATATTTCGAAGATGGCAATTTGCAAGAAATTGAGAAAGAGATTGAGAAGATAAAACAAGATATCGGGTCTTGATACTTTTGGCTCAGAAGCTCAGAAGAAGCGCAGAAGTGAAGACTAATGTGGCGTTCTTTAGCTTTGATATGAAACTTGAAAACAAATTTTTAATTTACAATAAGATATGAAAACTATTATTTTATCCATCATTGCTGCGGGGTGCTTGGCACTGCCGGCAGCAGGAGCAAAAAAGAAAGCTGTGAAACAAGAAAATCCGTTTTTGGCGCCCTATACTGCCAAGTATGGGATACCGCCATTTGAAGAAATTAAAATCGAGCACTATCTGCCGGCGCTTGAAATTGGTATCAAGCAGCACAACGATGAAATCAACGCTATCGTGGTGAAGCGCTCGCGTCCCGATTTCGAGAACACCGTGCTGGCATTGGACATGAGCGGCGAAGTATATAATAAGGTGTCGAGCGTGTTTATGGCGCTGAGCGAAAGTAATGCCACACCGGAAATGCAAGAGCTGGCAAAAACACTATCGCCTATGCTCACCGCACACGCCGATGAGGTGTATATGAACGCCGAACTCTTTAAGCGCATCAAAGATGTGCACGACAATGCCGACGCCCTCGGACTCAACCCCGTGCAAAAGCGACTCACCGACAAATACTACAAGCGATTCGTGCGCAATGGCGCCCTGCTGAGCGCTGCCGACCAAGACACGCTCAAGAGCATCAACTCGCGTTTGGCTACACTCCAACTCAATTTCCTCACCAATGTGATGAGCGAAATTGCCAACAACTATGTGGTGGTGGACAAAGCAGAACGCCTTGCCGGACTTCCACAAACCACCATCGATGCCGCCGCTAAATTGGCTGCCGATAAGGGTATGCCGGGCAAGTGGCTCTTTACCGCATCATCATCGTCACGCTTGGCTGTGCTTTGTGGTGCCGACGACAGAGGGCTTCGCGAAGAAATGTATAAAATGTATATGGCTACATGCAGCCGCGGTAATGAATTCGACAATAGCGCAAACATCAACGAGATTTTGAAACTGCGCCAGCGCAAAGCAAAATTGCTGGGCTTCGACACCTTTGCCGACTATGCCATCGACCCGGTGATGGCAAAAACCGTGGAATCGGCAGAAAATCTGTTGCTCTCCATTTGGAAGCCTGCCATCAAAAAGGTGGAAGAAGAAGTGGCTGACCTTCAAGCCTATGCCGACAAACACGGCGCCGGTATCACCATCCAACCGTGGGACTATTACTATTATGCCGAAAAGGTGAAAGCAGAAAAGTTTAGCTTTAGCGAAGACGATGTGCGTCCCTATTTCCAAATCGATAATGTGGTGGAAAACGGGCTCTTCTATATCGCCAACAAACTCTATGGCCTCACCTTTACCAAGATGCCGAAGGCTCCGAAGTATTATCCCGAAGTGAACGTTTACGACGTGAAAGATGCCAAAGGCAACCACGTGGCGGTGTTTATGACCGACTATTTCCAACGTCCCATCAAGGCGCAAGGCGCATGGATGATGGAATTGAGCCAAGGCTATAATTTCGATGGTAAGAGCGAACGCCCCATCGTGTATAATGTGGGCAACTTCACCGCGCCTACCAAAAACATGCCATCGCTGCTTTCGCTCGACGAAGTGGAAACAGCATTCCACGAATTCGGACACGCTCTCCATGGTATGCTTTCACAAGCTGCCTACAAGGGGTTGGCCGGCACGAGCATCGACCGTGATATGGTGGAACTCCCTTCGCAACTCAACGAACACTGGATGCTCGTGCCTGAAGTGCTGAAAAATTATGCCAAGCACTACAAAACAGGTGAAGTGATTCCACAAAACTTGGTCGACAAACTCATTGAATCCAGCAAATTCAACCAAGGATTTATGACTACCGAATTGGTGGGTGCAGCCTTGCTCGACATTGAATGGCACAAGGTGAACTGGTGCGACAACATTGATGTGAAAGCCTTTGAAAAATACATTTCAAGAAAATTGGGCAAACCGTCAGTGATTGAATATCGCTACAGAAGTCCTTACTTTAAACACATTTTCGGTAGCGACGAATACGCTTGCGGCTACTACACTTACCTCTGGGCACAGGTGCTTGAAGCCGACGCCTGGAAGCGATTCGTGGAAGAAGGTCCGCTCAACGTGAACACTGCCACCGACTACAAAACCTACATCCTTGAAGCCGGCGACACTGAAGATGCAATGACCCTCTACAAAAAATTCCGCGGGCACGAGCCCGACGCCGAAGCCCTCCTCCACCAAAGAGGCCTGAAATAAATTCAAGAAAGAAATTAGATTTCTTATTCTATAAATAACAAGTGCTGAATTTCGCGTCAGAAATTCAGCACTTTCTTTTCTTTACCACCCAATTGAATAGTTGTTGGCTATTTGTTTTCTTCTTTCTCGGTCATTTCGCGCCACACTTCTTCTGCCAAGTATTTATCGCTGCGGCAGTGGAGGTCGGCCACACCATCTTCAATCAGGGTGAAAGTTTCGGATTTATAAAACATATCCATTGCTTTTTCTAACGAGATGTTGTGCAATGCGCTGATTTCCGATATGATGCGAGAATATTTGCTCTCTAATATGGCATATAATGCTTCATCTTTGTCGTTCATAATTTTTTACTGCTTTTGAATGTTAGAAAATCATTGATGACGGCTTGACTGCGAATACAGATTTGCATATTAGGTTTTGTGTACACAAGCCTTTTAAGGGCTTCTTGCTTACTGATATAGCCTGCAAAATACAAATCAACTGTGCGGAATATCTGGTCGTCGGCTATGCCTCCAATAATGATGTCGGCATCGTCGGGAATGTCGCCAGAGCGGCATGCCATAATATAGTCGAGCCATCGCTCATCGTAAGCTTCAAATTTAGTTACTTTCCGCTTGCTATAGTTGTCAGATAGTTCATAAGTGTTTATCCAAGCTTCTTTACCTCTTCTTGAAAAGCGTTCGGCGTATTTTACTGCTTGTTCGGGAATGATAGTGACATAGAAGCCTGGTCCGAAATCCAAATATTTTCGGGAATGTGAAGTGTCGGGGGCTGTGATCTCGGTGTATGATGCGTGATATACTATCATTTGATTACTCCTTTCTCTTGCATGTAATTGGTGAGGTCGTCCATCAAGTATTCCTTGCTGAAAGAGTGTAGCACATCGTAACCGGGAATGATGTAGTCGGAAAGTATGTTGGAAGTTTTCAGCTTCTGATAAACTTCTTTTTGTGGAATGCCCAGCCTTCGGGAGAGGTTGCCGATGATGTATGTTATGAATCCAATATTTGCCGTGTTCATAGTAAAATACTTTAGTATGAGCAAAGTTAATGAAATTTCTGACAAAAGTGGGTTTGGGGATAGGTTTTTTTGTTGTATTTTTGTGGCGATTAGTGATTGATTACTATAAATAATGTTCGATATGAGAAAAAGGTTGATTGCTTTTTTTGTGGCGGTGATGGCTGTCGCTGCCCAGAGTGTGGCTTGCACGAGTGTGATTGTGGGTAAGGATGCGAGTGTGGATGGCTCGGTGATGTGTACTTACAGTTGCGACTCGTATGGCACATTCCACCCGATGTATCATTTCCCTGCTGCGAAGCATGAGAAAGGGAAGATGCTGAAAATTTACGACCGCGACACCCGTGTGTATCATGGCGAGATTCCTGAAGCGCCTATCACCTACAATGTGGTAGGCAATATCAATGAATGGCAAGTGACTATCGGCGAAACCACTTTCGGTGGCCGCTCCGAGCTCATCGACACCACCGGCATTATGGATTATGGCTCGCTGATGACGGTGGCTCTGCAACGTGCAAAAACCGCCCGTGAGGCTTTGCAAGTGATGACTTCTGTGGCAGAAACCTATGGCTACAACAGCAGTGGCGAATCCTTCACTGTGTGCGACCCCAATGAGGCGTGGATTTTGGAGATGGTGGGCTGTGGCGCCGGTAGCAAGCAAGTGGCTTGGGTGGCTGTTCGCATTCCCGATGATGCCATTAGTGCCCATGCCAATCATTCACGCATTCACCGCTTTAATCAAAAGGATAAGAACAATGTGATGTGGTCGAAAAATTGCATTTCATTTGCTCGCGAAAAGGGATGGTTTAGCGGTAAGGATACAGAGTTTAGTTTTTCGAAGGCTTATTGCCCGGCAGATTTCGGGGCTTTGCGCTATTGCGAGGCTCGTGTGTGGGCGTTTTTCAACCATTTCCAACAGGGTTTTGAAAAATATTTGCCGTATGCAATGGGCGAAACCCCCAATGCCGAACCGATGCCTTTGTGGGTGGTGCCGGACAAAAAACTCGCGTTGCAAGATGTGGTGAATGTGCTCCACGACCACTATGATGGTACGCCTATGGCGCTGGACAACGACCCCGGACAGGGCATTTATGAAGCCCCTTATAGGCCCACACCGCTTTCGTATGAGATGAATGGGAAATCGTACTTCAATGAGCGCCCCATTTCCACGCAGCAGAGCGCTTTCGTGTGGATAGCGCAGATGCGTGCCCACATGCCGCGCGAAGTGGGTGGCGTGCTGTGGTTTGTGAACGACGACGCCAATATGGCGCCTTTCACACCCGTGTATTGCGCCAACACCGATGTGCCTGAGTGCTATAAGGAGAAGAATTGTGATGCCGTTACGTTTTCTTTTGAAAATGCTTTTTGGGTGTGCAATTGGGTGAGCAATATGGTGTATCCGCGCTATAGTATGATGATGCCCACCTTGGCAGCAGTCCGCGATTCGTTGCAGACCGATTTCTTTACCCGCCAGCCTCAAGTGGAGGCGGAAGCACTGAAATTGAGGGCTGAGAATCCGGAGGCTTGTGTGGCTTTGCTCACTTCGTATAGCAAGCAAAAAGGTGCGCAAATGCTCTCGGCATGGAATAATCTTGCCAAAAAACTGATTGTGAAATTCAACGACGGCATTTGCAAGGTGGAAGAAAATGGCAAATTCGTGAAAAAGAAGGGCAATTTCGTGCCGAAGTTCGTCCGCCCGGGCTATAGCGAAAAAGTGAAGAAATTTATGATTCAGCACACCGGCAATCGGTTTGAAATTCCCCAATGGGGCACTTCCGAGCACTAATCCGGCAGAATTGAATTGCAAAAAAATCGGCAGAGGAGGGATTCTTCTTCTGCCGATTTTGATGATTGTGTACTGATGGATGGGTGCTTTTTCCCTACCAAGCGAAGATGGGGTAATCTTTCATAATGGAGTTCACCTTTTCGCGCACGGAGGCGATGTTGGCATCGCTTTCAGGATTTTGGAGCACGGTGTCGATGAGTTCCACGATTTCGGGCATCAAATCTTCTTTTGCACCACGGGTGGTCATGGCAGGTGTGCCTACGCGCAAACCGGAGGTTTGGAATGCGGAGCGTGAGTCGTAGGGAACCATATTTTTGTTGACCGTGATATCGGCAGCCACGAGCGCATTTTCTGCCACTTTACCGGTGAGTTCGGGAAATTTGGTGCGCAAATCGATAAGGATGCAGTGGTTTTCCGTTCCTCCGGAGCAAATTTTGTATCCTTTGTCGATAAATGCCTGTGCCATCACTGCAGCGTTGGTTTTCACTTGCTGTTGATAAGTTTTAAATTCGGGTTGGAGTGCTTCGCCAAATGCTACGGCTTTGGCTGCAATCACGTGCTCGAGCGGTCCGCCTTGCACGCCCGGGAACACGGCTGAATCGAGCAACGACGACATTTTTCGAATCACGCCCTTCTTGGTGGTTTTGCCCCATGGGTTGTCGAAGTCTTTGCCCAATAGGATGATACCGCCTCGCGGACCGCGGAGGGTTTTGTGGGTGGTAGAGGTCACGATGTGGGCGTATTCGAGCGGGTTGTTGAGCAATCCGGCAGCAATCAGCCCGGCAGGGTGTGCCATGTCGATCATAAGCAGTGCTCCCACTTTGTCGGCAATTTGGCGCATGCGCGCATAGTCCCAGTCGCGGCTGTAGGCGCTGGCGCCGCCAATGATGAGTTTCGGGCGCTCGCGGAGTGCCACTTCCTCCATCATATCGTAGTCTACCAGTCCGTCGGCTTCTTTCACATCGTATTCACAGTCTTGGAACATCATGCCAGAGAAATTCACCGGGCTTCCGTGTGAAAGGTGTCCGCCCATGGCAAGGTTGAGCCCCATAAACTTATCTCCCGGCTTGAGGCATGCCATAAACACCGCCATATTGG
>SAMEA3663025__coassemble_753_pt1 | contig 18510 bp, 15 predicted proteins | sample SAMEA3663025__metabat2_low_PE_039 | metagenome-assembled genome bin SAMEA3663025 (sample SAMEA3663025) | pig gut metagenome | biome: pig gut; feature: pig-associated habitat; material: faeces | place: France | collected 2012
CGTCTATAGCGTCTATAGCGTCTATAGCGTCTATAGCGTCTATAGCGTCTATAGCATCTATAGCATCTATAGCCTCTACCGCTATCAAAAATAGCCGTAAATGAAAGAGCCGTGCTAAAATATTTTGCTCTTAACATTTGAATCGTAATTATTTATCGCTATATTTGCAAAATAATAGTAGCATTCTATTATCGCAACCTCTCGCAAACAAACATTTAAATTATATCATTATGTCAGCAAAATTCAATTTTTCACTTCATCGATCGGCATGGCTATTGGCCTTGTTGATTATCACCTCGGCATTGCCAGCCCATGCCCAAAACGAACTAGACGCACCATTCCATTACGAACTAACAGAAGACGGAAGCGGTTACATAATATCCCCAATCCAAGATTTGCGTTACGATAATGTGTTGTTTGTGCCGGCAACACGCGAAAGTGATGGTCTTCCTATTGTAGGCATTAAAGGGTTTTCTTATAACAACTATATCTTGGGTATCGAATTTGAAGAAGGAAGCAACTTGAAATATATTGGTCCCGGGTGTTTTCAGGGATGTACAGGTATTCAGTTTATCCAATCACTTCCCGAAAGTGTTGAATCCTTCGGTGAACACGCATTCAGTGGCTGTTCTATGCTTGAGGATGTGCCCCTCAACAGCAACCTGAAATATATTGGCATATCCTGCTTTGAAGGCTGCACAAGCATCCGGTCGATTAAGTTGCCGAAAAGTTTGGAAACAGTGCGTGAAGCAGCATTCAAAGACTGCACCGCACTCGAGAGTGTTGAGTTTGAAGATGGAATAAATTGCTATACCGACAGCGGGTTCTTTGGTGGATGGGTTTTCGCCGGTTGCACAAACCTCCACTCTGTAAAACTGCCTAATAATGCTCCCGGAAAAATTAGAATCCATGAGTGTACTTTCTACAGGTGCCCAAACCTTAAGTCAATTGAGTTCCCTGCCAACACTTATATGATCGGTCAAATGGCATTCTGTTATTCCGGCCTCAAAAGTCTTGACTTCACTACAATCACATTGGATGAGTTTTTCTTGGATGGCTATTACACATTTTCTAATTGCGATAGTTTAAAAAGCGTAAAAGCCAATAGTAATTTGCGATTTGCCACCCCTGCTCTCTACAACTTCCAAACCTGCAAAGCGCTCGAAACCTTTACTATATCCGGCTCAGGAGACGACTATACTATCTTTAATCCCGATGTTTTTAGATTTTGCGACAACTTGAAGTCGGTGAAGGTGCATCGCCTCAAGGGAACGGGTGAGAATAATGAAATGGACAGCGTTTTCTACGGTTGTAAAAATCTCAAAGAGGTTATTTCAACTTGCCCCCCCGTTTTATCAAAAATCGGTTTTGCCTGCTTTGAAGGTTGTGAGAGCCTTGAAAGAATAGACCTTCCGGAGGAAAATCCCTTTGTGGTTAGCGGAACCGCTTTCAGTGGCTGTGCCTCCTTGCAGAATATCAACTTAGCAAATATCACATCCATCGGCACCAAAGCGTTCGCCGGATGTAACGCATTGGCATCCATCAGTATCAAATCCGCAACAAATAATCCGCCCTCCGTGGGAAGCGATGATGCCTTCGATGAAGGGCACTATAATAACACCCTGATTGAAGTGCTCGATGAAAAATACAGCGATTTTGCCTCCGACGCATTCTGGAGCAAGTTCCGCAAAATCAAACACCCGTCGATATTTGCCTATTCCGACGTGCCCGGCGGATATGCTGTTAGCAAATCGCAATATGCGCTCGAAGAAGACATCCCGGAAATGCTCGATATTCCCGAGCAGTGTGATTCAGTGCCGGTAGTGGCTATCCCTGAAAACGGATTCCGTGACCTCACCATGCTCACCGGCATTACTCTCCCCGAAGGATTAACCTCCATCGGCAGTAATGCGTTTGCCGGCTGCACAAATATCAGAACCGTAAACAACAAAACCGTCGAGCCTCTTTATGGCGATAATTGCCCAAATAACGCCTTCGACAATGAGATTTATCAGGGTCATCTCTATGTGCCGTTTGGAAGCTACGATGCATATCGTTCATTTGCGCCATGGGAAAATTTCAGCGATAGAATCAAGGAAGGATTCGGTGAGCGCAATCTACTCGCTCCGGAGGCTTCTCGCAATTCGGGCGAATTTAATTTGCCTTTCGAGTTGTCGCTCTCCAATAGCAACACGGATGGTGACATTTACTATTATATCACCACTCCAAATGAAGCGGGTGGTTATGAAGGAATCAATGAAGTTCACCAAATCTACCGTTACACCGCTCCCATCCAAATCACTAAATCTTGCAAAGTGTGTGCTTATGTTACCAATGGCACCAACTGCTGCGATCCTATCTCTTTGGAATTTACGCTTAATCCCCTCAGCACCGAGGTGGGTCTTGACAAGGTGTTGAGCGCAAATCCCGGTGAGGCTTATCTCATCGTTCCAAATCTGTATGGACATTATCACGACGGAACATATCTCTATGCCTCCACAGAACTCAACACCGGTTCTTCGAAGAACACCTTCAACGAGGATAAGAAATCGGCAGAGCTGAGCGACAAAGAAAGCAACTTCCACCAAGACGACTGGGTGGCTATCTCCGGCTTGTCTGCCGAGTATGTGGGAAAAGAACTTGAAACTGCCAATCACGTAGCTAACGTGGTGGCGAACACCGAATATCCTGTTATCTCATTCGACCAAGAAGTGGGACAAACCGAACACAATGTGGCAGCCATCAACACATTCCGCGTGGAAAACTTCAATATCCATGCCGATAATGCTGCCGTGAGCAACATTTGGCTCGTGGCGCCGCAACCCGCCGAATATTGCGCCGTTGGTGGCAATGTGAATGTTGAGAATATCCATCCTTCAGAAGGCTATCTCGTGTTACAGTCAGCAGATATGGCTACAACCGCCGACAACGAAACTGCAATCGAACCGCTCACCATGAAGGTATATTTCAACCCTGCAACCTTCACATTTGGTGTGGATGGATGGTATTCCTTCACCGGAATTGTGAAGAGAGAAGGCAATGGATTGGTTTTCACCTTGCATGAAGTCACCGAAGCACCCTCCACCACAAGCATTGATGAAATAGATGGCGCTGGTGCACGCATTTTTGCCGGCAATGGCAACATCCATGTGGCTGCCGATGCGCTGACCTCTATCACCGTTTACTCAACAACCGGTCAAATCGTTACCTCAATAGAAGCATCAAGTGCAACAATCGCAGTAACCCCGGGCTTCTACATCGTAAAGGTCGGCAATAGAGTAACAAAACTCGCAGTAAAATAATTCAGAGTAGAATAAAGCCCCCTATGGGGCTGTGTAAAATGAGGCTGTGCCAAAAAATAAATTGACATAGCCTCATTTTCATACCATCGCAAATCTCTTCCGTCAATAATGGCGAAGCCTGAATCCCGCCACCCACAAAGCCACCAATAGATAGAGGCACCGGATTTTTAACCACGAATCTTACGAATCAAACGAATCGGTGGGGCTATGACGTAAAATATTGCCACACTACAGGATAGCGATTGTGGGTTGGGTGTACGATTAGAGTGTGTTGCAGAAGGTTTTAGAAAGCGAGGCGTAGCCCTATGTAGTAGCTACGGCTCGTTTGACCGGTAGCGGCCCTTTTCGCCACACGACAACCCGTAAGGTCATAGCCCCAGCTACCGCCACGGGTTATGCGGTTCGACCCACTATCGGGACCTGTAGGATTGGTTTGAGCAGTGCTACTGTAAGAGCCATACCAGTCGCTACACCATTCCCACAAGTTGCCACTCATATCGTAAATGCCCAACTCGTTGGGCGCCTTGGTGGCTACGGAGTGAGTCTTGTTACCGCTATTGTTGTCATACCAAGCCACATCACCAATCTCGTTGCTGCCACTGTATTTGTAGCCTTGGCTCATGTTACCACCCCGAGCAGCATATTCCCATTCTGCTTCAGTGGGCAGGCGGAAGTTTTTGCCGGTGAGGGCATTCAATTTGGTGATAAACTTTTGGCAATCGTCCCACGACACCTGCTCTACAGGTAGGTTGTCTCCTCTAAAGTAGCTGGGGTTGCTACCCATCACCGCTTGCCACAATGCTTGTGTAACCTCGGTTTTGGCAATCATATAGGACGACAGCTTCACCTGATGGGTGGGCTTTTCATTAGAGTCGATATTGGTACCTTGCTCAGAAGTGGCGCCCATGGTGAAGGTGCCGCCGGCTACCGGCACCATTGCAAAGCTCACGCCGTTGACCGTGAAGGATTCATCGGCGGAGAGGCACAAGCGGAGCCCGAGATAGTTGTAGCGAAACGAAGGTGTGGTGTTGCCACGATACGAAACGCGACAGGTATTCTCTCTATAGTTCCAGCTACCGCCACGGCGCACGCGAGAAGACCCACTATCAGGTCCGGTAGGATTGGTTTGCGATTCGCTTGTGTAGTAAGTGCTACTATACCAATCATTACACCATTCTAACACGTTGCCACTCATATCGTAGATGCCCAGCTCGTTGGGAGTTTTGGCGGCAACGGGGTGAGTCTTGTTGTCGCTGTTATCCACATACCATGCCACATCGCTGAGTGTGTTGCTACCGCAATATTTGTAGCCCCGACTCTTATTGCCGCCACGAGCGGCGAACTCCCATTCAGCCTCGGTGGGGAGACGGAAGTTTTTGCCGGTGAGGGCATTCAGTTTTGCAATAAATGTTTTGCAATCATCCCACGAAACTTTCTCTACAGGCAGATTTTTGCCTGTAAAATTGCTGGGGTTGCTACCCATCACCGCTTGCCACAATTCTTGGGTAACCTCCGTTTTGCCAATGTAGTAGGAAGGCAAGGTCACTTGATGTGTAGGCTTTTCATCACCAAACACACCGGTTTGCTCTGCGGTGGCGCCCATTGTAAAGGTGCCGCCTTCCACCTTTACCATCTCGAAGCTCACGCCGTTCACCGTGAAAGATGGTTCGGTGGACAGACATAGTCGGAGCCCTACATGATCAAAGGGGGCTGTGGGGTCCGCCGCTCCGCGATATGAGATGCGGCATTGATCGGCACCGGTTGCACAACTGCCACCACGTTGCACCCTATAATCGCCACTCGCCGGACCGATGGGATTGGTTTGAGCCTCGCCTGAGTAATTGCCATACCAATCGTTGCACAATTCCCACACGTTGCCACTCATATCGTAGATGCCCAACTCGTTGGGTTGCAGGGATGCCACGGGCTTGATTACGCCGGCATTAGCTTTGTACCATGCCACATTATTAATACTGGAGGAACCGCTATATTTGTAGGCTTTGCTCTTGTTACCTCCCCGTGCTGCATATTCCCATTCAGCCTCGGTGGGGAAACGGAAATTCTTGCCGGTGAGGGCATTGAGTTTGTTGATAAAAGTTTGACAATCATTCCACGATACCTTAACAACCGGTAAACTATTGCCCTTAGTAGTACTGGGGTTGGTACCCATCACCGCTTGCCACAATTCTTGAGTCACCTCGGTTTTTCCAATCAAGTAGGTAGACAATGTTACGGAGTGGGTGGGCTTTTCATCGCTTGCCACAGCGCCTTGCTCCGAAGTGCCTCCCATCGTAAAGGTGCCGCCTTCAACCGTCACCATTTTAAAGGTCACTCCGTTCACGGTGAAAGTTTGAATATCCGACGACTCGGTATCGCCGTTAAGAATGATATTCACGAGGGTGGTTACATCACTCACATTCACGGTGCCATCGCCATTGAGGTCGCACAAATCGGGATGATAGTCGGCGATACTCAAAATTTTGTTCACGAGGGCTGTCACATCGCTCACATTCACCGTAAGGTCGCCATTCACGTCACCTCGCTTTGCTGCCGAGGCAGGAAGCGCCATCACGAAAAGTAAGACGAAAGAAATTACACTTTTCATCATACAAAAATTCTATGTATGGCTTTCAATCTCCGAAAAAGCCGATTAATCATATGATATTCATCAATCCAAAAAGGTGTGGAGATTGCTAATAGCACCTTTTCAGTGGTTAGTAGCATTGTAAGAAATTAAAGCAAACGAGGGATGCATCACGCCTCACCATCAAATCTGCGCCACAAAATTAAATAATTATCACCAAAAAACCAACACCTATCAGCTAAAGAATAAAGGAATTTTAAAGTATTGCAGTTTCCAAATTCAAACGGTTCGCTTATTGTAGAAAAAGCGTAGGAGTTTAGATTTGGTCGTTAAGGATGCGGCCTTGGAGCTTTTGGGCTATTTTTCGCCATTCTTTGCCGCATCGGCAAATGTGCTCGGAGCCCTGGCTGAGCAAGTGCCCAACATGATTGTGTCGTCGGCTGACTTGGCAAACAGCGACAAAACCGATGGTTTCTTAAAGAAAACCAAAGCATTCGCTCACGGCGATTTCTCCGGCGCATTTTTGCAAGCCGGCGTGTCGGAATTGGCAATGACAGCCATTATTAATGGTATGGCACTCCACGGCGGGGTGATTGGCGCTTGTGCCACCTTCTTCGTGTTTAGCGACTACATGAAGCCTGCCTTACGCCTGTCGGCTTTGATGGAAATGCCGGTGAAATTCATCTGGACTCACGATGCTTTCCGCGTGGGCGAAGACGGACCCACCCACGAACCGGTGGAACAGGAAGCACAAATTCGCTTGATGGAAGAATTAAAAAACCATAGCGGGCGCAATAGTATGATCGAGCTCCGACCGGCTGATGCCGCCGAAACTTCCGTGGCTTGGAAAATGGCTATGGAAAACACCCTAACACCTACAGCACTCATTCTTTCGCGACAAGACATTGCCGACCTGCCTGCCGAAATTGCCCTGTCTGTCATGGAAGAGGGACAATAAAATAATTTAAGGTTCAATTATTGTATCTTCTTTTCCAGGATATATGTTGTTAACTTTAATCTAATGGTTGATATCAATTATTCCTTGAGATAGGATTCTATAAATGGTTTGAGTTTTGGAATATCATACATGATGGTATTCCACAATTGCATTGGCCTTATTCTGTAATAACCATGCACCAATACATGTCTCATACCTTCAATCACATCCCAATCAACTTCAGGATGATTGACCCTAAACTCATCAGTGAGCATATAAACAGCTTCTCCAATAATCTCAACATGCTTTACAAACCCAAAGAATACGATTGGGTCATTTTCAACATCAGCAAATTCATATTTGTCTTTATTGCTGAGTAACACATTAATAGAATTCAGAATATGTTCAAGTCTTCCTTTGTCCTTAATCTTTTCTCTCATAAATAAGCTGTTTGTCTTTTTCAACACTTTTTTCGGCAAATGGCATAAGGCAACCATCTTCCACTATATCTATCTTGCGGTTGAGTTGTTTGCTCAATGAGGTTATGATTCTTGATATGGTCATCAGCGATATCGAATCGGAATCATTATATTCTACAAGTATGTCAATATCACTATCTGCACTTTCCTCACCTCTTGAGTAAGAACCGAACAGCCATGCCTTTTTTATAGGCTGTGTAGCAAGGTATTGCCTTATCGTGTTTAATGTATTCGTTTCCATTATAATGGTTTTATTATATATAATACAACCGAACATCGTTTGCGTTGCTAATTTACGAATTTTCTTTCATTCAATCATCAAAATGCCCCAAAATTTACATCCTATTTGCACGGTTCTTTCATTTATATTGCAAAGGGACGGTGGATAGGAAATTTGTGTGGTGCAGCTTCCAGGCAATGAATATTGGTGGGGGCTGATGGTGGGGTGGCTATTTAGGGGATAAAGATGGGTGGAGGTGGAGTTTAGATTTGGTCGTTAAAGATGCGGCCTTGCAATTTTTTGACTATTTTTCGCCATTCTTTGCCGGCGAGGTAGTCTTTGATGATTTTGGCGTGCTTGTGGTGGTGGATGTCGGAGCCAAGGAAATCGACCAAATCGTGGTTCAAGAGCCAAAAGGCAGTTTCGCGGGCGGTATGTCCGAAGTAGCCGGTAAAGGATAGGATATTGACTTGAAACAACACATTCGATTGGTGCATCGCCGTGTAGCGGTCTTTGTCTTGCGCATAATAGGGATAGCGCTCCGGGTGTGCCAGAATGGGGTGATAACCACGGCAATTGAGGTCGAACATAATTTGTTCGGAGCCAATTAATTCTTGATAGAAAGAATTTTCCAAGAGCAAATAGTTGCCCGGCATCGGCAAAATTTTTCCTTCTTCATATTGCTTGCGCCAAAATTCGTCGATTCGGTATTCTGCCGAGAGGTGCAATTGCATATCGATTCCGGCTTCTTTCACCGCTTCTTGAAAGGGAATGAACGCTTGGGTGAGCGACTCGTTGGTGTTTTCAAACACTTCGGAAGTGACGTGCGAAGTGAGCACCACCCTGCTGATGCCCATCTCCATTTCGGCTTTGAGCAAGTCAATACCCATTTGCGTGTGGTGGGCTCCATGATCCACGTAAGGGAGGATATGGCTGTGCACATCGGTGTGATAAAACAAGGTGGAATCGGTAGCTTTCTTTCTAAAAAAGTGAAACATCGGCGTGGAAATAATGATTTATAGTACAAAGGTAAGAATTTTTGGCTAAAAGCGTGCCGGGGATGTAAAGAATTAAAAATAATTAGTAATTTTGTTGCCAATTTTCAAAACCCAACTATCCGCTATGAGCAATTTAAAGGAATTCCGACAAGAATTTTTTCTCACCGCAGCCGAATGTAATCCCGAAAAAGAGATGCCACTCTCGTTGGTGATGACGCGTATCATAGAAATGGCAACCCTCCATGCCAATGCATGGGGTGTGGGCTATGCCAAAATGATTGAAAGCAACCAGGGATGGGTGCTTTCGCGCGTGACCGTGGAAATGACACGCTACCCGAAAGTGAATGAGCCTTATTCATTCACCACATGGATTGAAAGCTACAATCGCCACTTTTCGCAGCGCAATATGGAGATACGCGACCATAACGATGAAGTGATTGGCTATGTGCGCACCATTTGGATGGTGATTGATTTTGCCACCAGAGAAAGTGTGGACATCAGCAAGCTGAGTTACATTAGCGAAAACATTAGCGGTAGGGAGTGCCCCATTGCTCCGCAAGGACGACTGAAAACCGTGGAACCCTCGCGCACCGCAGCCTACACTTTTGGCTATATGGACTGCGATATCAACCGTCACGTGAACACAGTAAAATATCTCGATTTGCTCCAAAATCAATTCTCTTTAGAAAAATACGACCGCGAATTTGTGAGCCGCCTGGAAATTGCTTTCCTCAAAGAAACGCTCCACGGCACCACGGTGGATATCCAAATCAACGACACCGACCCGATGGACTGTAAGTTATCCATTGATGTTGACGGTGTGAGCCACGTGAAATGCCGTATGGCATTTAGCGAGAGAGAATAGCGGAACCATCCACCTGTTCAATCTTTGCAATGAGCGCCGGCATTTTGTCGGCGTCACATTCCAGGGTCATCACGCAATCATTGTCGAAGGCTTGGTCTATCACCTTCACCGGATTGGATTTCACAATTTTCATCATATCGTTCATACACAAATATGGGAAATTGAAGGTGACACGCGCTTGCTCGTGACATTCCAAAATTTCGGCGTTTTCTATCGCCAGGCGAGCGGCCTCGCGATATGCCACTATCAGCCCCGAAGTGCCCAACTTAATGCCACCGAAATAGCGCACCACTGCAATCACTATGTTGGTGAGATTGAAGGAATTAATTTGCCCCAAAATGGGTTTGCCCGCCGTGCCGGAAGGCTCGCCATTGTCGCTCGAAAGATATTCATCGCGATTGGTACCAATCATATATGCCCAGCAGCAGTGACGGGCATCGTGGTATTCATTAGAAATGGCTTTCACCACGGCTTTTGCTTCCTCCGCCGAGCTCACAGGAACGGCAAAAGAGAGAAATTTGCTCATTTTCTCGGTGTATTTGGCTTGGGAGCGCGCTTTGATGGTTCTATAAAAATCACTCATCGGATATGGGGCTTGAAATTTGCAAGTGCAAAGTTACACAACAAAGCACTGAATTGCAAATCGATGCACATTTTCCACCATTTTTTTGTAGCATTTCATGGCAGAAAAACCATAAAAAATGCTTAACTTTGTGGATGCTATGCGCTCATTCAAAAATGGGCAAAACACATACGAAATTTCATTTGATTACTAACTCTTTAAAAACAAAACAATTATGAGTCAATGGTTTGAAACTAAGGTAAAATATGATAAAACGATGCTCGAAACCGGTGCCATGAAATCGGTAACGGAGGCTTTCTTGGTGGATGCTCTCTCGTTTACCGAAGCCGAAGCACGCATCATCAAGGAAATGGAGCCCTACACTTCGGGCGACCTTACCGTGACGGTGGTGCGCAAAGTGCGCCTTGAAGATGTGATTTATCACGAAGGTGGCGACCGCTGGTATAAGGTGAAAATCAATATGATTACCATCGACGAAAAAACCGGCGCCGAAAAGCGTAGCGCAAGTTTTAGCTTGGTGCAAGCCTCTGAATTTAAATTGGCATTAGACTACTTCTTGGAAGCCATGAAGAGTGTGCTGTTTGATTTCGAAATCGTAAACATCACCGAAATGCCCTACATCGATGTATTTTCTGAAAATTTGAGCGGCGCAGCAGCCAAAGAAGAATAATGCAACAAAGCATTGCCGAAAATATTACCCAAATCAAAGCGCAATTGCCCGAAGGGGTGAGCCTTGTGGCTGTGTCGAAGTATCATCCGGTGAAACAGCTTCAAGAGGCTTACGCCGCCGGTCAGCGCATTTTTGGCGAAAGTCACGCCCAAGAGCTCGTGGCGAAGGCACCACTGATGCCCGATGATGTGCAATGGCACTTTATCGGGCATTTGCAGCGCAATAAAGTGCGCCAAATTATGCCCATCGTGTCGCTCATTCACAGTGTGGACAGCATCCGCTTGCTCTCCACCATCGATAAAGAAGCCGCACGCATCGGGCGCACCGTAGATGTGCTGCTCCAACTCCACGTGGCGCAAGAAGAAGCCAAAAGCGGATTTGCCATAGAAGAATTGATACAATTGGCGGAAAATGGCGAATTTCAACCTTTTAAGCATGTGCGCTACCGCGGATTAATGGCAATGGCTACTTTCACCACCGACACCGCTCTCATTGCTTCGGAATTTGCACAAGTGGCATCCACCTATGCCACACTCCTTGAGAAGCAAATCTTCCCCGGCGCTGATTTCAATCAGCTGAGCATGGGAATGAGCGACGATTGGCACATCGCCGTAGAGCACGGCGCCACTTTGGTGCGCATCGGCACCCAAATTTTCGGACCTCGCCAATACTGATTTCACTGAAGCAAATGAGGCAAATGATAGGAAATATGCATTTTTTTGAAAGGAAATAGCGATTATTTTCGTTTTAAATCAAAAAAATGATGTATTTTTACATCATCAAAATTTTCAAGTAAACAACTAACCAAAACATTAATAACCTAAACAAAAAACAAAAATGGCAAAACAAACAAAACAATGGGCAGCTATTATTATGATGATTGCCCTCTTTGCAATGATTGCTTTTGTAACCAACCTTTGCTCTCCAATGGCAACCATTGTGAAGAACCAATTCGGTGCTTCTGAGCTTGCCGGACAAATTGGTAATTATGCTAACTTTATCGCCTACTTGGTGATGGGTATTCCCAGCGGCATGCTGATTGCCAAATTCGGATACAAGAAAACGGCTTTGCTCGCCTTGATTGTGGGGCTTGTCGGCATCGGATTCGAATACCTTAGCGGTGTGGCCGGAAGCTACTGGATTTATTTGATTGGCGCCTTTATCAGCGGTTTGTGCATGTGTATGCTCAACACCGTGGTGAATCCCCTTTTGAATGTGCTGGGCGGCGGCGGCAAAACCGGCAACCAACTTATCCAAATTGGTGGCGCTTTCAATTCGGCATCCGCTGTGGCTGTCTACATCTTGATGGGTGCGCTCATTGGCGAAGTAACCAAAAGCACCGGCATTTCCGACGCCACTCCCGCCTTGCTGATTGCCGGCATTATCTTCGCATTGGCTTTCGTGATTTTGCTCTTCACCAAAATTGAAGAACCGGAGCAAGCCAAGGTGGAATTGAATCTCATCACAGGTGCATTGAAATTCCCGCAATTATCGCTGGGCGCTCTTGCCATTTTCTTGTATATGAGCGTGGAAGTGGGCACCCCCACCTACATGATTTCTTATCTTCAAACCGATGCCGTAGGACTCTCTGCCGGCGTGGCAGGCTTGATTGCTTCGGTGTATTGGCTCATGATGTTTGTGGGCCGCTCAGTGGGTGGCAGCATCGGTAGCAAGGTGAGCAGCCGTGCTATGGTGAGCACCGTGGCAGCTGTAGCCATCGTGCTGTTGCTGTTCGGCATCTTTGCGCCCGAATCGTGGAAAGTGACCGTGGTTGGTATCGACTGGGGCAAACTGGAAGTAATTTATCCGCAAGTGCCGGCGTGCGTGCTTGCCTTCATCTTAGTGGGTCTGTGCACCTCGGTGATGTGGGGCGGCATCTTCAATATGGCTGTGGAAGGGCTTGGAAAATACACCGCAGCAGCCAGTGGCATTTTCATGACCATGGTGTTTGGTTGCGCCGTGATGGTGGGATTGCAAGCATGGGTTGCCGACATAGTGGGCTACCTCTACAGCTACTTCATTCCGGTGGCTTGTGCAGGCTACATTTTGTTCTATGCCCTCGTGGGTAGCAAAGTGAAAAAAGTGGACACCCCTGAATAATCACATCATTTGATTTAAATAAAAAAAAGCTCAGTGGCTGTAATTCATATTCTTTGATTACAGCCACTCCTTCAAAAATAACCAATATTATTAGTATATACTTATTTATGAGAAAACTTTTGTTTACCGCTTTCATGGCAATGGCGATGATTGTTCCCAATTTTGCGGCGCAACCGTCGGGCACACTACCGGTGTTGGTGATTGAAACGCAAAACCATCAAGCCATCAACTCAAAGGATACGTATGTGGTAGGCACCTACTACCTCGACCCACGGGGTGTGGAGGGCGTGGAAGCTATCGGCTCGGCGGAAAGTCCGCTGCCACTCCAAATCAAGGGGCGCGGCAACTACACTTGGTGGGCTTTCAACAAAAAACCCTATCGCATAAAATTGGATAAGAAAGCCGCTCTGCTGGGTATGAACAGCAGCAAACACTTTGCGCTGATGGCGCACGCCGACGATAGCCGTGCTTTTATGCGCAATCTCACCGGATTTGAAGTGAGTCGCATGGCGGGAATGCCTTGGACGCCTGCCGACCAACCCTGCGAAGTGATTCTCAATGGCGACTACATAGGGCTGTATTTCCTCACCGAAACCATCCGCTTCGCCAAAACGCGTATCAATCTAACCAATCCCGACGATGTGGTGAGCGATTGGCTTACCGCCAACCCGAGTGCCACCGTCGACGACTACCCTTTCACCGAAGATGATTACACCGGCGCTTGGTTGGTGGAATTCGACAACACCCAAGACGCCAATCAAGTGTATGTGGATTCTCGGCAAGGAACAAATGTAGAATTATGGGTAACCTACAAAACGCCGGAAGACTATGTAACCGATGCCCACCGCCAATGGCTGCGCAAGGAATTCGATGCCATTGATGCACTCATCTATGCCGACAACAATGCCGAAGGCGCTTGGCTCAATAAAATCGACCTCACCGATGCAGCCCGATTCTTTGTGGTGAACCAGATCATGAACAATTATGAATCTTATACCGGCTCGTGCTACCTCTACAAAGACAAAGGGGCTGACCAGAAATGGCACTTCGGACCGGTTTGGGATTTCGGTTCGTCGTTTCAAGTGTCACGCGATGTGTCGAAATGGATTTGGGAAAGTCAGTATGCTCAACACTGGATTAAAAATATGTGGAACTGCCCCGCTTTTCAAGCAGAAGCAAAACGCATATTTGAGGCAATGGCAGCGGAAGGGTTCGACCGCATATTCAACTATCAAAATGAATATGCCGAACGCATTCGTAGGGCTGCTCAAAGCGATGCAGAGCGATGGAAAAGCAATGGCTACGGCAACCCGGATATGGATACGCCGCTGGCAGAAGTGCAAAAGCAATTGCGCGATGCTATCAACAGCTTTGGCAACAAACTCGGATTGGAAGGCTACACCCAGCCGGAGCCCATAGTGGGACCTATCTATCTGAGGGGCACCGATTTGGGTGGATGGAATGTGATGGAAACATACAAATTCACCGATTTGGGCAACAATATTTACCAACTGAAAGTGAACCATTTGTCAGGACCATTCAAAATTGCCGATAGCCAATGGGATGTGGTGGACTATGGTGGCACTGAAAATGATTTGGTGAACATCAACCAACCCTACTCGCTGGTGGAAAGAGGATCCAATATGCAACTGGCATCAGGCAGTGCCGAAAACGTGACCTTGCGTTTCGATTTAAACAATAAATCGCTCACCATTAGCGATTTATCGGGCGTAGACCTCGTGGTGGAAACCTCAAATGCACCCGTGGAATACTTCAACTTGCAAGGCATGAAAGTAACTCAGCCACAACCCGGCGAAATCTATATAGCCAAAAAAGCCAACAGAGCTTACAAAATTATTTACCGATAACAGAAATATCGCAAGCATAGCGTATGGCATCCTCATCAGGCGAAGCACCGGTGAGGATGCTTTTTCGTGAATAAAACTGGGGCAATTAAACCCCTTGAAGAGTTTTTAGTCTAAATCTTGGAAAGAAAATGTGCAAAGCGTGTGATACTTTGGCATTTTTTTTGTAATTTCGTAATTTGAAATAATTGCGAGAAAAATACAGTAAAATATCATTGCAATGGATATAAATCTTATGAACAAAGCAGCCGACAACATTCGCATCTTGGCTGCCTCTATGGTGGAAAAAGCAAAGTCAGGTCACCCCGGTGGCGCTATGGGCGGCGCTGATTTCATCAATGTGCTCTATTCTAAATACATCGTTAACGACCCTGCCGACCCCACTTGGTTTGCTCGCGACCGTTTCTATCTCGACCCCGGCCACATGTCGCCCATGCTCTATGCCGTGCTACATCTCACCGGCAAATTTTCGGTCGACGATTTGCAGCACTTCCGCTCGTGGGGTAGCATCACCCCCGGTCATCCGGAAGTAGACTTTGAGCATGGCATCGAAAACACCTCCGGTCCGCTCGGCCAAGGCCATGTGATGGCGGTGGGTAGCGCCATTGCCGAGCGATTTATCGCTTCTCACTACAGCGAGGTGTTTGCCCACAAAACCTACGCCTTCATCAGCGATGGCGGTGTGCAAGAGGGCATTTCGCAAGAAGCCGGACGCTTGGCAGGCTATTTGGGGCTGAGCAACCTGATTATGTTCTACGACAGCAACAGTGTGCAACTGTCGACCAACTGCGATGCCGTTTCGAGCGAAGACACGGCAATGAAATATCGCGCTTGGAACTGGAATGTGATGGAAGTGGATGGCACCGACCCTGTTGCCATTGCTGAAGCCCTCGCCGCAGCGCAGAATGAAGACAAGCGCCCCACCCTTATCATTGGGCGCACCATTATGGGCCGTGGCTGTGTGACCGAAACAGGCGATAATTTTGAAGGAAAATGTAGCACCCATGGCAATCCGCTGAGCAAATCGGGCGCAAGTTACGAAAAAACCATCGCGAATCTGGGCGGTGATATAAATAATGTGTGGACCACATTCCCTGAAGTGGAAAAGCTCTACCAAGAGCGCGCCTGCCAATTGGCAGCTATCGTGGCTGAACGCAAAGCGGCTGAAGCGGCATGGCGCGAAGCCAATCCGGAAAAAGCTAAGGAACTCTACGATTGTATCGCCGGCAAGGTGGCTGAAGTGGACTATGCACAAATCGTTCACAAGCCCAATATCGCCACTCGTGCCGCATCGGCAAATGTGCTCGGAGCCCTGGCTGAGCAAGTGCCCAACATGATTGTGTCGTCGGCCGACTTGGCAAACAGCGACAAAACCGATGGTTTCTTGAAAAAGACCAAAGCATTTGCTCCACACGATTTCGAAGGCGCATTCCTGCACGCAGGTGTTTCTGAATTGGCTATGACAGCTATTATTAATGGTATCGCACTGCACGGCGGTATGATTGGCGCATGTGCCACATTCTTCGTGTTTAGCGACTACATGAAGCCAGCCGTACGCCTTTCGGCTCTGATGGAACTTCCTGTGAAATTCATCTGGTCGCACGATGCATTCCGTGTGGGCGAAGATGGTCCAACCCACGAACCGGTGGAACAGGAAGCACAAATCCGTCTGTTGGAAGAGTTGAAGAATCACAGTGGCCGCAACAGTATGCTCGTGCTTCGTCCTGCCGACTCAGCCGAGACTACCGTGGCTTGGAAAATGGCTATGGAAAACACCCTAACGCCTACTGCACTCATTCTTTCGCGACAAGACATTGCCGACCTGCCTGCCGAAAACGGCGAAGGCTACCAAGCGCGCTATCAAGCCGCTTTGCAAGCACAGCGCGGTGGCTATGTGGTGAAGCATGCAGCCGATGCCGATGTGGTGCTGGTGGCTAACGGCTCGGAGGTGTCCACTATCGTAGCAGCCGCAAAATTGATTGAAGCTGAAGGAATTAAATCACAAATCGTGTCGATTCCTTCCATTGGCTTGTTCCTTAACCAAGATGCCGACTATCGCCATTCTGTGATTCCGGAAGGCAAACCCGCCTATGGACTCACCGCCGGATTGCCGTCTACCCTTAAAGCAGTCATTCCTAACGGCTACGTGAAGGGGTTAGACCACTTTGGCGAATCTGCTCCCTACAAAGTGCTCGACGAAAAGTTCGGTTTCACCCCCGAGATTGTGGCTAAATCAATTATCGAATGGCTAAAATCATAACGAGCACGCACTTTTTTTTAAAAAAAATTGTGTAATCAAAAAATAGTATCTATATTTGCAAATAATTTGATAGAGAAGGTGCAATTAATTTTTATTGTGCAACATTTAATTTTTTATTATAATAAAAAAAACGTAAGTTTATGAAAAAGATTACTTTATTAGCATTTGCTTGTGCTATGTTGATGGGCAACTTCTCAGCTGCCGCACAAGAAGTGACTTATGTTGAAGATCCCGCTCAAGGCTACCTCTTCAACAGAATGCAAGACAACTGGTTCGTTGAAATCGACGGTGGTGCCGGTTTCATGATGTCTACTTGGGATGCCAAGCAAGACTTTTTTAAACGCCTCGGTTTAAAGGGACAAGTTGCTGTAGGTAAATGGTTCTCTCCACTTCTCGGTATCCGCGTGGGTGGTGAATTCAACCAAATGCTTGGTGTAACTCACAAGTATGGTATTGGCTATCGTCCTTGGAACCAAACTCTCGGCACTTATGAGGGCAATGCTTTGAAACCTTCTAAGTTCAACAACATTGGTGGTTTTGCTGATGTATTGTTCAATGCAACCAACTGGATTTGCGGTTACAAACCCGGTCGTTTCTACAACGCTATCGTGTATGGTGGTATGGGCGTTCACTGGGTATACGAACACGAAAAAACCGGTGCTGAATCTCGTGGCGATGACTGGCAGTATGCAGGTGGTGGTGATCCCCACTCTCGTAACTTCAGCGCTCGCGCAGGTTTGCTCAACCAATTCAATGTAACCAAGAACATTGCCATCAACCTCGACCTCCGCTTCGAAATGATGCAAGAAGTTACCGATGGCCCCGGTCACAAGACCTGGAACGAATATCCTTCTGCACTCATCGGTGTGGCTTACAAATTCAACAAAACTGAATGGAACGCTCCCGTGGTTCCCGTTTGCCCGGAAATCAAATACACCGACGCTTATGTGGATGACCTCCGCGCTAAACTCGAAGCTGCTAACCAAAACATTGCAAACTTGAAAAAGCAACTCGAAGAATGCCGCAAGAAAAAAGCTCCCGCTCCCGTTGCAGAAAAGCCTGAAGCTCCTCTCGCAACTGTTTACTTCCCCATCAACGTATCCAAAATCGTTGGCGTTCAAAAGAACGTAGTAGCAGCTGTTGCTGAAGTGATGAAGGCTGAATCTAACAACTACGTGCTCACCGGTTGGGCTGACAACTACACCGGTAACGACAAGATCAACACTCGTCTCCGCAAAGAACGTGTAGCTACCGTGAAGAAAGCTCTCGTGGTTAAGGGTGTAGAAGAAGGTCGCCTCGATGCACAAATCAACGATGGTAACCTCACCAACTACGGTGCTAAGTGCGCTTCTCTCGACCGCGCCGTTACTATCTACCGCGCTAAATAATTCTAAAATTATATAGCATCATCAAGAGCCTTGCCCAAAAAGCAAGGCTCTTTCTTTGTAACAAATTTCAACCCCTAAAAAACAACAGCTCGGTAAAAAATGTGGAGTCAACAAATCATCCGAAACAGTCCGAGTTTGGTGCCGATCAGCTTCCCAACCATCATCAGAGATGGCATATTGTGGAGAATTCCATGCAAGCGAAGGGTAACCATCCGAAACAAGCCGACTTTTAAATGGCGCTTTTGATTGTGAACTTTGC
>SAMEA3663025__coassemble_766_pt1 | contig 18168 bp, 14 predicted proteins | sample SAMEA3663025__metabat2_low_PE_039 | metagenome-assembled genome bin SAMEA3663025 (sample SAMEA3663025) | pig gut metagenome | biome: pig gut; feature: pig-associated habitat; material: faeces | place: France | collected 2012
CTTTTGGACCACAAAACCGCCCGGTTTTGGTCCAAATCCGAACAAACCCGGCAAACCGCCCGAATCGTCCCATCGCCATATCATGGCTACGGAAAACACCCAAAAAAGCAATTCACCACTGGTCTACGAACACGATACTGCCCTGTTTGTAATAGCCGCAGTTCTTTTTTCTGCGAAGCGGCTTTTTTTTCGGGCGGCGAGGCGGCAAACCGAGGCGGCAAACCGAGGCGGCAAAGCGAAGTGGCAAACCCGCCATCAGAGATGGCGTATTGTGGGGGATGCGGGGAAGGAGTTGGCTTCTCCGAAATACTATCGCATCCGGTGGGCGCCGGCGGGAGGATAGTGTGTAACAAGGCTCTCGTCAGTGTAAAAAAGAAAGAGCAACGATTTTTTTTGAGTCCGGTGCATATTTTTGGGTGAATATTCGCTGCGGGTGGCAAAAAAAGCGTAATTTTGTGAGAATTTTCGTTTTTGAAAACGGAGTTCAGCTCTTTTTTCTCATCCTATTATATTCACAGTGCTATGAAGATTTTCACTACTGAAGGTATCAAACGAATAGAAGAAGCCACCATCGAGAGCGAAAGCATCAAAATGCTCGACTTGATGGAGCGCGCCGCATCGGCTGTGGTGTATGAAATCATTTCACGCTGGCATCCGCATAAGCGCATCGTGATTTTTGCCGGTCCGGGCAATAATGGTGGCGATGCCCTTGCTGTGGCACGCTTGCTTGCCGAGCAAGGCTACCGTTCGGAGGTGTATCTCTTCAATGTGAAAAGCACCCGCCTGTCGCATTGCTGCGAAACCAATCGCGACCGCCTTAAATCGGTGGACCGCGTGAATCTTATCGAGGTGCTCGACACCTTCACGCCGCCTGAGTTGGGTCCGAACGACTTGGTGATTGACGGTCTGTTTGGCTCCGGCTTGACCAATCCGCTGAAAGGAGGCTACGCATCTACCGTGCAGTATATCAACGATTCCGATGCATTCGTGGTGTCGATAGATATTCCCTCCGGTTTGTTTGGCGAATGGAATGCCGGCACCGACCGTCGCAACATTATCCGTGCCAACCTCACCTTGGCGTTTCAATTCCAGCGCTTGTCGTTTTTCTTCAGCGAAAATGCCGAATTTGTGGGCGAAGTGGTGGTGCTCGATATTGATATGGACCAAAATGCTATTGCCAGCACCCCCACCGACTTTTATCTGATAGAGAGAGAAGATGTGAAGCGGCAATTGAAGCCCCACGGCGAATATATCAATAAATACGACAACGGCACCGTGTTTTTGGTGGCAGGCAGTTATGGTATGATGGGTGCCGCCACCTTGGCAGCTCGCGGTGCGATGCGAGCCGGCGCCGGATTGGTGACCGTGCACGCGCCCAAGTGCGGCTTTGTGCCGCTTGCCACCACTGTGCCGGAAGTGCTGTTTGAAGCCGACCCCAACGAATATTTCACCTCCGAAATAGAATTGCACCACAATTATAATGTGGTGGCATTGGGTCCGGGCATGAGCACCACCAAAGACGCCATCACCGCCATCGATTCGTATATTAAGCGCTATCGCCGTCCGTGCATTTTGGATGCCGACGCACTCAATTGCATTGCCTTGCGCCCCGTGCTCATCAATAGCATCCCAAAAGGCTCCATTCTCACGCCGCACAATAGCGAATTCGACCGCCTCTTTGGCGAACACCAAACCGACGAAGACCGTTTGAAAAAAGCCATTGATGTGTCGCGGCTCTACGAAATCACCATCGTGCTCAAAGGCAAATACACCAAGACGGTGCGCCCCGATGGCAAAGTGTATATCAATAGCACCGGCAATCCCGGCTTGGCTACGGCAGGCACCGGCGATGTGCTCACCGGCGTGATAGCCGCATTCATTGCCCAAGGCTATGCACCCGATTGGAGCGTGGCATTGGGGGTGTATGTGCACGGCTTGGCGGGCGATATTGCCGTTCAGGAACAAGGTTCGCACGGGCTCATCGCGCCCGATGTGGCAAATGCAGTGGGCAAAGCCATTCAACACATTATCCTTAACAACGCTATCGACTAATGACACGCCGCAACATCTACGTCATCGTGTCGGTGCTCGCCATTTTGGCGTCGGCACTGTGTGCAACATCCATCTATTCCGCCCAATCGGTGGAATCCTCACCGGTGGCATTGGCAGATTCCCTTGCCGAAGCCGACTCCTCTCGCACCATCACCTTGCTTTTTGCAGGCGATTTGATGCAACACACGCAGCAAATCAAAGCTGGCCAACGCCCCGATGGTGGCTACGACTACAGCGCGTGCTTTCAATACATGAAACCGGAAATAGAGCGCGCCGACGTGGCGATAGCCAATTTTGAAACCACACTCGCCGGGCCGCCCTACACCGGCTACCCGCAATTTTGCTCGCCCGACCGCTTTTTGCAAGATTGCCGCGATGCCGGATTCGACATTATGCTCACCGCCAACAACCACGTGTGCGACCGCTATAAAGCCGGCATAGAGCGCACCATCCAGGTGATGGATTCGCTCGGAGTGCCACACTTGGGCTCCTACGTCAACCAGCAGCAGCGCGACCAAAATTATCCTTTCCTTTTGGAGAAAAACGGGTTCCGCATTGTGCTGCTCAACTACACCTATGCCACCAACGGTATCCCCGTGCGCAAGCCCAATGTGGTGAACTATATCGATAAGAAGGTGATGGCAGCCGACATTGCCAAAGCCAAAACCATGAACCCGGATGCCATTATCGCTTGCATGCATTGGGGCATTGAATACACCCTGCGCGAAGTGCCGGAGCAACGCCAACTCGCCGACTGGCTGTTTAGCCAAGGCGTGACGCACGTGATAGGCGGACACCCGCATGTGGTGGAGCCTATGGAAGTGCGCACCGATGCCCGTGGCAAAAAGCACGTGCTGGTCTACTCGATGGGCAATTTTATCTCTAATATGACTAAGGCCAACACCACCGGCGGCATGACCGTGCGCTTGCAGCTGAAAAAGCAACACCAACAGACCACCTTGGAAAATGCCGACTATTCGCTCTATTTTGTGAGCCGACCTGAAATGAACACTCGCGGACAATATTTTGTGTATCCCGTGACCATGCCCAACCATCTGCTCACCGCGCGTGAATGTGCCGTGCGCAACCAATTCACCACCGCAGCGCGCGCCCTCTTCAAAAAGCAAAACAAAGGCGTAGCCGAGCGGCTCATCCCCGTGGAATAAGAAAGGCACACTCCGCTTGATAAAAATCACGTTAGGAAACTTCCGTTTTGATAGCGGAAGAGTGGCGCTTTTTGTGTCAATTATATGGCAATTTTGTAAATTTTTTATGAAAAATGGTGCGATTTGATATATTTTTCTTCACTTTTGGTAGAAAAAGGTAGAAAGAATGTTAAAATCAAAGTTTAAATTTCTCAAAAAAATTAACAAAATCGAGGGTGTGTTTGTTCATTTTTTGCACTAACTTGGGTGAGAAAAGTTAAAATGCGAGAAAGTGAAACCTATTTCGCAAAAAACTTGTAATTTTGCAACCAAAGTTAGGCTTATTCTTAAGAATTGGAATAAACAAAACTTAAAACCAATCATTGATACTACTACTCTACTTTTTTTTAAAAGTAAAAATTGTTTAGGTCAGAGTTTGTATGTAGGGATTAGTTATGACGACTAAACTTATGACGACTAAACTTATTACAATATATAATAAAGGTTAGTGGCGCAAGCCAAATTAGAGATTTTTTTGCTTTAACGGGAAATTAGATTAAAGCAATGTTTGAAGTTTAATTTTTTATTTTTTTACTGTATGAAGAAGTTATTTCTACTGCTACTTCTCACTTGCTCCTTTGCAATGAGCGCAAGCGCTCAAAAGGTGGTTAAGGGTCAAGTAGTTGACGCCACCAGCGGCGAGCCGCTGATAGGCGCAACAGTCCAACCTACGGGTGGCGGTACAGGCGTGGCTACCGATGTGGAAGGTAAGTTCACTTTACGCGTGTCTGCAAATGTGAAATCACTCCAAGTTTCTTATGTGGGCTATGTGACCAAAGCCGTGGCTCCCGCAGAAAATTTGGAAGTGAAGCTGCTTCCCGGAGCCAATAGCCTCGACGAGGTGGTTGTGACTGCGCTCGGCATTAAGCGCGACGTGAAAGCGCTGGGATATGCCGCAGCAAATGTGAAAGGTGACGACATTGCAAAAACGCGCACCTCCGACGTGATGTCGAGTTTGGCAGGTAAGATTGCCGGTGTTCAGATTCAATCGTCGGCAGCCGACCCGGGTGCCTCCAATTCGGTGGTGATTCGTGGTTTTAGCTCCATTTCCGGCACCAACCAACCGCTCTATGTGGTGGATGGTGTGCCCTTGAACAACTCCACCGTGTCGAGTAGCGACGAATTGAATTCAGGCTACGACTTCGGTAACGGCGCCAATGCCGTGAACCCCGACGACGTGGAAAGTATGACCATCTTGAAGGGTGCTGCTGCTACCGCTTTGTATGGTAGCCGTGCAGCCAATGGTGTGGTGCTCATCACCACCAAGCAAGGTGTGCATCAAGAATCCGGCGTGGGTATTGAATACAATGGCGGCTTGCAATGGGAATCGGTATTGCGCATTCCTCAAATGCAAAACGAATTCGGTATGGGTTGGTATGGCGAAAAAACCGACGACGAAAACGGCTCTTGGGGTCCGCGTTTCGACGGCTCCACACTCAAGTGGGGTACGGTGTACAACAATAGCCAACAAATCAAGAGCTATAAAGCCATTCCCAACAACATCAAAGACTTCTTTGACACCGGCTTCCGCTACAACAATAGCATCTCTTTCAACGGTGCTACCGACAAGAGCACCTACTTTGTGTCGTTCTCACACGTGAAAGACGATGGTATCATTCCGTTGGATAAAGACACCTATAAGAAGATGACCGTGTCGGCTCGTGGCTCACAAAGAGTGAAAAATGTGACCGTGAGCACTTCGGTGAACTATGCATTCCAACGCAACAACTTCGTATCCACCGGTCAAGGCACCGGCTCTATGTACAACGCTGTGATGCAAACCCCGCGCGACATCTCTCTCGCTGAATTGAAGGATTTGAACAACCCGTTCAACACTCCGGGCTACTACTTCACTCCTTACAACGTGCTCAACCCCTATCAAGTGATTCAAGACAACTTGAACGCTTATGAAAGCGAACGCTTCTATGGCAAATTCCAACTCGATTGGGAAATTATCAACGACTTGAAGTTCACTTATCGTATTGGTTTGGATTCAAGTGTGGGCTATCACGAAACCGGCACCCCCAACTACAGTGCCCTTTATCCCAACACTCCCAACTATGCCGACGAATTGAGCACCATGACCGGTAGCTTTAGCCAACAAACTCAACGCCGTCGTGAAATCAACCAAGATTTCATGCTCTCCTACGAAAAAGATTTCAACAAAGACTTCCATTTCAACGGATTGGTAGGTTTCAACGGCAACGAACGTCGCTACAGCTCACACTATGCAGCTATCACCAACCTTACCATCCCCACTTGGTATAACATCAGCAACTCTGCAGGTGTGCCATCTGTGAGCCAAAGCACTTGGAAGCGTCGCCTCTATGGTGTGTATGCACACTTGGAAGGTAGCTACAAAAACCAACTCTACCTCACTTTCGAGGCTCGTAACGACTGGTCGTCGACCCTTCCTGCAGGCAACCGCTCCTTCTTCTATCCCGGTGTGACTGCCAGCTGGATTTTCTCCGAAAACTTCACTCCCGAATTGAAACAAGTAATCGACTTCGGTAAGTTCCGCGCTTCTTGGGGTAAAACCGGTAACGATGCAGCCGTGTATATGACCAACTCCGTGTATGGTCAAGCCGTGTCGTCATCCACCGGTTGGGGTGAATCGGCATTCCCCTTCACCAAAGTGGGTATTGATGCCTACACCGCCGGCAACATTCTCGGTAGTGCAAACCTCAGCCCTGAAATGTCGACTGAATTTGAATTCGGTTTGAATATGGCATTCTTGAAGAACCGAGTATCGTTCGACGCTACTTACTACAACCGTAATTCCGACAAGCAAATCACCACCTTGAGCATGGATCCCGCTACCGGTTTCACCGCACAAAATGTGAACTTGGGTAAGATTCGCAACCATGGTTTCGAAGTAGTATTCTCAGTGGTGCCTGTTCGCTTGCGCGACTTCACTTGGACCGTGAATGTGAACTGGACCAAGAACTGGAACAAAGTGCTTGAATTGCCCGACGAACTCGGCGACGAAGTGGCTATCTACGGCTTCACCGGCGGTACCGGCCTCTACGCTATCGAAGGTAAAGAAATCGGTGTGTTTAAAGCCTACAAAGCACTCCGCGACGATCAAGGCCGCATCATCGTGAACAGCAACGGTATTCCTCAAAACACTGCCGAATTGGAAGAATGTGGCTCTATGAACAACCTCTATCAAATGGGCGTGGGCACCACTCTCTCTTATAAGGGCGTGAGCTTGGCAGTGGACTTCGATATCCGCAAAGGTGGTGTGTTCTACTCCAGAACCAAAAACATTGCCTACTTCACCGGTAATGCAATCCAAACTGCTTACAACGACCGCAACCCCTTCATCATTCCTAACTCTGTGAAGGTGGCAGAAGATGGCTCTTTGGTGGAAAATGATATTCCTATCACTCCCACCCAACTCTACAACTACTGGAACAACGGTGCGTGCGACATGGGCGCAAGCGACCTTCTCGACAAATCGTACGTGAAGCTCCGCTCCGTGATTCTCCGTTGGGATCTCCCGAGAAAATGGCTTGCCAAAACGTTCCTCACCGGTGCAAGTGTTTCCTTCTTCGGCAACAACTTGTTTGTGTGGACTCCTTCAAGCAACACATTCGTAGATCCTGAAGCCTCCACATTCGGCAACGACTTGGAAGGTAACTTCGGTGAATACAGCGCTACTCCAAGTTCTCGCAAGTTTGGTTTCAACGTTCAACTTAAATTCTAAAAAGGGAGGACATTACAATTATGAAAAAGATATTATATTCGGCCTTTGCCGGCCTTCTCACCTTGAGCAGCTGTAGTTTGGACATTAACGACGATCCCAACTATCCTTCAAGCGACAATATTACCCCTTCACTGCAATTTCCTGCGGCAATCAATAGTGTTGCCGATGCAGTAGGCTCTCAATTGTTTATCTATGGTGGCTTCTTCTCTCAATATTTTGAACAAATGCCGGAAGCCAACCAATATAACGACATTGCAGAGCTCAACCTCGATGAATCGAAAGATTTGTTTACCCGCCCCTATCGCTATTTGTATGCCGGTGCACTGCAAGATTTGAAAGACATCACTACCAAGACCAACAATCCTGCCGACCTGTTTGCAGTGGCAGTGATTCGTGCGCAAGCATTCCAATTGCTCGTGGACAACACCAGCGAAACTCCTTACACCGAAGCATTGCAAGGCAGTGCCAACCCTAACCCCGTGTACGACGATGGTAAGGTGGTGTTTGAAGGCATCCTCAAAGAGCTCGACGATGCTGAAGCCGCTCTCGACGGTAGTGCGATGGAAATGTCGGACCCCTTGTTTGATAAGAGCGTGAGCCAATGGAAAGGCTATGCCAATGCCCTCCGCTTGCGCATCTACATGAAATTGATTGATGGTGGCGTGAATGTGGCTGACTACACCGCAAAGGCTAAAGCCCTGGTGGCAGCCGGCGAATTTTTCACCGGCGATGTGAAGTGGGATGTGTATTCTCCGGTGGAAGGACAGTTCAACCCCTTCTATGACACCAAATTCCAATTGAATGCCAACAACTTCTGCGCTGCATATCCTATTGCTGCCTATATGAACGAAACTGCTGACCCGCGCATTGGCTACGCTATGGTTCGCCGCACTTCCGACAACACCTATGCAGGTCAATTGCCCGGTGCAAAGCAAGGCAACATCTATGATGCAGCTTCTCACAAAAACAACACCGTGAGCGCGATCAATGTGGAAATGACCAAAGATGCACCCATCTACTTGTTTACTCAAAGCGAAGTGCAATTCCTCATCGCTGAAGTGGAATATCGCTTCAACAACAATGCCGCCGCAGCCAAGAGCGCTTACGAAGCAGCCGTGCAAGCCGACTTCGCCAGTCGTGGTGTGGCAGGTGCAAGCGATTTCCTTGCAGCAGCAGGTAGCTGGGACAGTGCTTCCGACAAGCTCCACCTCCTCTATATGCAAAAATGGGTAGCCTTCTTTATGCGCAACCACATGGAAGCATGGTCGGAAATTCGTCGCAACGATGTGCCCGCTTTGTCGCCTTACTCTGCAGCACAAATCAACTCTGCTCCTGAGTCCTACACTCCGGGCGACTTGATTGCTCCCGATGTGAACTACTATGGCAAAGGCAACATCGCCATGCGCGTGCCCTACTCCAGCGCTTCTCGCAGTTATAACAAAAACACCCCATCTGCAAAGCAAGTGTCAGACAAGGTGTTCTGGGATGTTAAATAATTAAATACAGCAGTCAATTATGAAAAAATCATTATTATATAGCTTGATGGCAGTATTGTCGGTTGGTGCGTTCACCTCTTGTAACGACGATGAAGACCAATTCACCGACACCAGAGTCACCCACTATGCCATCATTGAATTGCTCGGCGACGAAGAAGTGGTGCTTCAAGCCGGCGAAGATTGGACCGATCCCGGTGTAAAGGCCACCATTGGCGACCAAGATGTGTCCGACCGCGTGGTGGTTACCGGTCATGCAGATGCCAATGAAGGCGGTATCAACTCGCTCACCTACACCGTAACCAACGACGACGGTTTCTCGGCTTCTGCCTACCGCACCGTGTATGTGTACGACAAAAACAATTTCCAATCAGCCTACGATGCTGCTTCCAAATTCGGAACTCGTGCCTATAGCGGTAATCCTGTGAGCATCGTGAAAGTGAAAGGCAATGTGTACCACATTTCCGACGCATTGGGCGGCTTCTACGCCTTCGGACGCTATCCTTCATATCTGGGTGCCGATTGGTATTGGGCCGACGGATATCTGTTGGGCGCAAGCTACTCCTTCTCGTTGGGCGCTTTCATTCGCCTGAATGATGACAACACTGTAGAGGTGCTGCAATACGACGACTGGTACTTTGGAACTGACCTGCCTGAGCAACTCTCCGGCTCCTACGATCCCGCCACCGGAACTATCTCGCTCGAATACGACTTCGGCGCACCATTCTCTGTTACATTAACCAAATAATATAACCAACGGTAATTATGAAAAAATTTATTTATATTCTCGCACTCAGTTTCATGGCTTCCTTCTCGCTCACTTCGTGCGACCCGGAAACCAATGAAGAACCCGGAGGTACCGCCGTTGAAAAAATGGCTGGATACTGGGATGTGAACGTGTATGGTGTGACCGATGCAGGTGAACCGGTAATTGATTTCGGTCCAGCCACCATCTACACCTACAACACCGTGGACAACAGTTCCACAAAAATGTGGCTCGATGACCAAGAATCTTTCTGGGCTTTCAAATTTAAAGTGGACGTAAACTATCCGCAACGCACTTTCTCCTGCCCCGCCACCGACTACGATGCAGCCGGAACCGGCACTGCTGTGGTGACCGATGGTAAGGTGCTTGAAGGAAAAGCCATCAACCTCCACGGACAGCCCAACGATAGTATTGTGTTCTACGTTGACTTTAGCGACGGCACCGAATACTATCAAGCCTACGGCTTCTCCAAATTCATGTTCACCGGCCAACGCCACAGCGGCTTCTATGAATAATACCGAATGTTAATGCCCGTGAGGGTTACCTCATAAGCACTATTATTTCCCAAACGAGGGTGAGATACTCCAATCTCACCCTCGTTGTAGTTAGTGCCGACCACAAACCACCATCCCCCCGCCAAAATAAACGCATCCCTATGGGGCGAATGTTTGGCTTACGTTATATTTTTGGAATGCTTTAATCCTTTAAGCAGCCTATGGGGATGACATATACCCCATCTTTTCTTTGATAGGCATACTGTCCCACACCGATGATAACTGCCATAAATGATGGTGACGGCATTTTATCAGTGTCAATATTCCTGGCAAGTTCTATCATACTGGCTGCACCGGCATTAATATTATTTTCTCCTCCCAGTTTTATCTCAAGTAGAGCGTAGCTACCATTTCTTCTGTGAATAACGGTATCACATTCAAGTCCATTGCTGTCTCTGTAATGATAAAGCCTGCCATCCAGAGCTTCTGCATACACGCGCAAATCTCGCACGGCCATGTCCTCAAAGAAAAGTCCAAATGTGTCTAAGTCATTCATCAGGTCTTTTGGACCAAGCCCCAATGCGGCAGTCCCAATGCTCGGATCAACGAAATGGCGTGTGTCGCTTGTCCTGATGGCCGCTTTACTCCGCAGATTAGGATTCCATGCGGCAAGGTCTTCAATTACAAACAGCTTCTTCAAGGCTTTGATGTAATCGGCCACAGTGTCTTCATCCAACGTGCTTGCATCATTGATAAGCATGTCTTTACGAATAGTGCTATACGAAACTTGTTGGGAGATATTCCTTGCATACGAACGAAGAAGCAACCGTGCACGTTCAGGACTTCTTGTTACCTTATCCACGCGTTGTATGTCTCGTGTGGTCACAGAGTCCACATAGTCGAATGCCTGATCAAGGGCAATGTCCTTGGAAATCAATGTTGCCCATGGCCATCCACCTCGGCAGGTAAGGTAGGCAATGTCATCAATATTAAGGGCACATTGTTGAATTTCTGGCGTTTTGCCATCGAATAAATCCCTCAGACTAATCGTGCCCGACGATTCGCCCGATTCATACAAACTCATGGGACGCATCATGATATGTGCGAATCGCCCGGTTCCACTATGTATTGTTTCATTAGCATCAGGAAGTACAGAAGAGCCGGTAAGGATAAACTGAGAAGGCTCCCCTCGCTTGTCCACTTCACTACGAATGGAATCCCAAATGGGAGGTAGCGCCTGCCATTCGTCAATCAATCGAGGAGTCTTTCCTTCCAAAAGAAACTTGGGGCTTATCTCTATCATTTCTGTGCTTTGTTTCAGCACCGATGCATCCCCTAAGTCAAGTACACTTTTGGCCAATTGTTTTGCCGTTGTTGTCTTGCCACACCACTTGGGCCCTTCAATGAGAACGGCGCCTTTACCGAGAACCTTACGTGCAAGAAGTCTGTCTGCTATTCGTTGTTTGTACTTCACCATTATATTACTGTTTAGACTGCAAAGATACATCATTTTATAGCAAACCACCAAAGAAAATTGAAATTTTTCGGTGATTTGAGGCGATTTTATTCGGTGATTTGAGGCGGTTTTGTTCGGTGATTTGAGGCGGTTTTGTTCGGTGGTTTGAGGTGGCTTTTTTCGGTGATTTGAGGCGGTTTTGTCAATTATGTAGAGCGAAAGCTGCTCTTTGGTGGCGATTGCAAAGGGACTTTTTCAGTGCCCTCCTACAATATTGCATTTTTTTTTGGATTAATTTGCACAATTCGGGGTGTTTGTTTACCTTTGCGATGATGAAAGAAACTTGTATAGAAAATGATAGAATTCGTATGAATTATTCGTCGTGAAAAATTTATTATGGTCTGCTTTTTTCCCATCCGGGTTTCTTCTTTCATTTATTCATTTACTCATTTTTAATGCTTTAATTTATGAAACCTACTCTTAACTTTTTAGAAGCAATCAAGATTTGCTTTTCAAAGTATGCCACTTTTAGCGGTCGTGCTCGTCGCTCGGAATTTTGGTGGTTTTATCTGCTGGGCGTAATTTTGAATATGGTATTTAGCAGACTGTTGGCTCTGGCAGCAACGGCGGATGCCATTTTCTATATATCATGCGCCATTATTTTGTGCGTGATAGGCTTGATATTGTTTATCCCAATGCTTGCTGCTTGGGTGCGTCGCTTGCACGATGTGGGCAAAAGCGGCCATTTGTTGTGGCTCATTTTGCTGTGTGGCGTCGGTGGCTTGGTACCGCTCATTATGTGTATCAGCGATGGCCAGCCGGGCGAAAATCAATATGGTCCCAATCCTAAGGAATAAGGGGCAAATGCCGGCAAGGTGATGAATACTTGCCATTGATGAAAGCATACAGGCCGCGGTATCTCAACGATGGAGGTGCCGCGGTTGTGGTTTGATGGAAGGATGTGTTGCCCCCGCTGATTTGCTACTGAGCCCATTTGCGGTGCGCAAAAAATGATGGATTTGCGTTTTTAACGCCACTTTTTTTGTGCAAAAGTATTACCTTTGTATGAGCAAAACCATCCACCTATTCTTTAGGCTGTAGGCTTTGGCAAAGTACAAACCCCGATTATTAACTTGCGAAATAGATTTTTTTTTATGGATAAATTGGAATTGAATATCTTGGGATGTGGTTCGGCAAAGCCGTCGTTGCGTCATTTGCCATCGTGTCAGGTGCTCAACGTGCGCGACAATCTGATGATGATAGATTGCGGCGAGGGCACTCAGCTTGAGATGTGCCGCAGGCGGCTGAAATTGTCGCGGTTGACCCACATATTCATTTCGCATTTGCATGGCGACCACTGTTTCGGGCTGCCGGGATTGCTCTCCACACTGTCGCTTGTGGATAAATCGAGCAGTGTGACGGTACACATTTTCGAAGATGGTGCCGAGCAATTCCGAAAGATGATCGACTACTTTTGTCGCGATAGGTGCTATGAACTCATCTTTGATGTAATCACGCGCGAGCCGCGCTTAGTGTATGACGACGATGCGATAAGCGTGAACACCTTTCGGCTTTATCATCGCGTGCCGGCGGTAGGCTTCCTGTTTAGGGAAAAGCCCAAAATGCGCCACATTAATCCCGATGCCACACAGCAGTGGAATGTGCCGCAATATTTCTACAATAGCCTGCGGCAGGGGATGGATTTCGTAACGGAATCGGGAGTGGTGATACCGAACCGCGAACTCACCACGGATGCCGACCCCGCTATTAGTTATGCCTACGCTTCCGACACCACTTATAACCCACGCGTGGCTGAGGCAGTGGCAGGGGTGGATTGGCTCTACCATGAGGCGACCTACGGCGACGAGAGCGCTGAATCGGCGCGAAAACGCTATCATAGCACGGCACGCGATGCGGCTCGGGTGGCGAAGGAAGCCGGGGTGAAGCAGTTGATATTGGGTCACTATAGCAGTCGCTATTCCGATTTGTCGCCGCTTCTTGCCCAAGCGCAGGAGGTGTTTCCCGCCACGCGCCTTGCCCACGAAGGCGATTGCATCAACCTCACGAAAGAAGTGGGTTGAAGGCGGTGATTTGGGGCTTTTGGGAGGGTATTGCTCCGGAATTATTAAAAAAAGAGGGAAAATGTGAAAAAAACGGTGGAAATATTTGCATTTTCGCTATGGCATATTTACCTTTGCAATAAGTTTTTTCATAGAATTAGATTTTTAAGGTTTAAAGTTAGCGGTAGTTGTGAAACTGTCGCTAATTTTTTTGTCGTTTTGTACCGATAGTGTGGATGGAATTTGGAAGCGTTGAATACATGCCGGAAGCATATTCCCCCTTGGGGTTTCATTATTTGACCCGACTTTTAGCGTGACCCATTGTCAAAGTTAGGAGACATTACGTCGGCATCGACATTCGTAAAATCTCTGATAATTGACTCCTTTATATCGGGATGAATACCACGAGCCACGTCAATAAACAATTTTACACGAGCTAATACTTCTCGTCCTCGATTGCGCCACCATGAAGTGCGTTGCCCCGGCGTCTTGGCATTGAATGCAATCGCATCAATACCAAGATGCTTTGCCAGATACAAGGCTCGTTCATTATGATATTCTTGAGAAATAATGGTTATTGAGTCCTGACAATACACATCTCGCATTTTTGCAATAGAATTAAGGGTACGTGTACCGTCGTAGTCAAGAATAATCCGTGTAGAATCAACGCCTTGTTTCATCAAGGAATCGCGCATTGCCACAGGCTCGTCATATCCATTCTCAGTGTTGCGATAATCTCCGCCACTGACTACAAGCCAATCAACCTTTCCTGCTTTATACAGATCAGCCCCGGCTTTAATCCGATGGTCAAAATAATAGTTTCTACGCCCGGTCCAAGTTGAAATTGGCGACGTCCCAAGAATAAGTCCTACCTTGCGATGCGGAATACTATCTACATCTTCATATGTTTTTCTTGAAGCATTCCATGCAACAAAAATATCACACATCGCTATAATAGCAACGAGTCCTACTATTATTACTATGCTCCAAATGATAATTTTACGCTTTTGCATCAGTTATTCAAGTTTCGCAAGTTAATAAATACGACGTAACCGCCTAAAATAAAAGGGTATAGAAGCCTGCCAATATGGCAAAATCTTTGTAAATTTGTAGTGAACAAAACAAATTACAAACACTTTCATACCTATGAACAAAGGTATAAATTTAATTTCAGAAATCGGCAAATATTTCAAAGAAAATGATGCCACGAGTCACGGCTCTTTCATTTACGGCTATTTTTGATAGCGGCTGCTTGATTTGGTGAGGTTTGGAGGGATGGGGGTGAATGGGATGGAAGAGAACAAAAAGTCGGCTTCGCCGAAAAAAAACTTCGCCTGACGCAAAACAATGGCGCATCACCAAAGGGTCACTTGAAGCTCGTCCAATTTCCCACTTCACAGAGCGCCGCATTGAGGTCCACATCTGCGTCTGTTTTGCTACCTACAAGCTCTATAAGGAACTCGAGTGTCTGCTGCGCACGCTTGGCATTCACCTCAGTGTCAACAAGGCACTCGACATCGCCAAGACCATATCAACGATTACGGTGGCGCTCCCCGACGGCACACGACACACTCGCATCATGCTCATGACAGAGGAGCAGCGTCAATTCCAGCCCCTACTCCCCTCCAATTTCTGATTTGGGTGACCCATTGTCAAAGTCAGGACAAATAATTCGTGAAAATTTGTGCTAATTTGTGGCGTGGCTTTAAAACCACGAATTCCACGAATCACACAAATGATTTGTCGTGGGGATTTTTAGCCACGAATTAACACAAATTTCCACAAATAATCTTCTCGTTGAATCTGTGTGAACCTTGATGATATGCGATGATTCATGCCTGCCACAATAAGCGAGGGTACATCACAACATAGGGATATGCCTTCGGCATGTTTCGACACAAACACCAATGTATGTCAACGCATCGTAAGCATACCAGAAGAACCGTCCCTTTGGTGTGCATCCCTCGTTCAAGGCAAGCGTTGAGAGATGAAAACAGAAAATCATTGGTAAGCCATGCCATAGCAACCTTTACAGACGAATGCGCACGGCTCAAATAGTCAGAGACATGGTTAGCTATATTAAATTTCCAAAAGAGCTAAAAGAATACCCAACCCACAATAGCTATGCCTGCCAGGACCATGAACAGACAACAACCGCACTCGCACCCATCAAAAGATTCCTGGAACAACTTGACCTTAGGCCGTTTGTTCATCACGATCTTTCTCTTTCGCATAGCAGGCTGTTTTTTATATATCTTCGCGTCTTGGCACCCTAACTTTGCAGCTCTGGCAATCCACTCTTCTCCACGTTTCTTATTGGTCTTGGTACCCTTGACAGCTTTTTTCCATATTGGAGTCTTATTATGGAGATCCAGATAGTGCATCCCTAACTCATACATTGCCCGAGGATGGTCTGCCTTGGCCGCAGCCCTCAGGTTCTTGATAGTCTTTTTCTTAAGGTATATGTCGTAAAGCGCGTCTGCATCCTGAGACTCAACGGCCTTTGGTGACATGGTGACATCTGACTCTTGCTGACGAGTAGGCACGGGATCATTAGCTGGCAAAGTGGTAGGCTCGGGTACCTTTTGGTGATTTGGCTCGGGTACAGCCTTAGTATCCTTGGCATCTTGTTTTTTCTCAGCATTCGACTTTTCTTGCGCCTTGGCTTCTGCTGAAGATGATTCTTCAACTTTAACTTGATGCCAGATAGATTGAGGAATAGCCTTCGCTTCTGGTTTAACAGGCTCTGTAAGAGAATTGTCGATTTTTTCTGTTGGCTTTTCTACTTTGTAATCTGGTTCTGGACGGTTCTCCAACGAATCGTCATAGTCTATAATTTCTTCCCATACAGCATCATCCTTACAACCTATCATCTTGTAGAACTTCCATGCCCGTTCGGCATTAACTTTTTCTTCTTCAGTTTCTCCAAGATAATGATAGAATATCTCATCTGACAATCGTGCCAAGCCTGAGTCGACAACAGCACCCTTATCATTATTATCCAAAGCCTTGTTCAGCTCATCCCACAACCAGTATGATTCGTCATCACAACAATCGAAATAATCCAATGCTTTACGGACTGGAACCTTATCGAACAAGTAATCATATTCATCATATTCATCATCTATACATCTTTCCCGAATGATAGCCCAGGCATCAACAGCTTTTTCATATTCCCCGTTATTCGCATATCCTTCAATAAGGCCTTCTACAATTTCGCAATAGTTATCATCTAATGGACGGGGGTCTTTGGTAATGACTTCTGCAAGATTATCGTCAAATGTCCCATTACTGAGATAAACAGACCATTCTGAACTATCCATACCAGCTTCACTACCATGATCAGGAAGCGCCCAATATATGCAAGCATCATCGGGGAATTTAAGAAGTTGCTCATTCTGATTGAAATAACTTAAAGCGTGTTTTTCACCACAAAGGGCCATGTTCTTAAGCGTATTCAATGGAAATAATTCCATCTTCTCTTTACTGTACATGTAGTCAAGCACATAATTGTGGACCTTCCCTTCCGTTTTCGAAAGGAGTTTTTCTACGAATGTCTGGAAGTCATCATCTAAAAGATTCTTCAGATGGAACAATTCTTTCAGCAAGTCTGACAGTTCAATGTTCTTCTTGCCTTTTCCTAGTATCTTACCATCAATGATGCCATTTACGATGGTATCAGCACGTTGCAGGTCTTCTTCACGAGTAGATTGTCTAAACATATGATGTCGCTATTAAGTTTTTAATTCCTGATGCCCAAGAGGCGGTTATGTCGACTGCAAAGATAACATTTTTTTGGGAAAGTTAGCAAAAAAAGCCAACAAACGCACATTTAAATAGTCAACGAGCCAACAAGTCAACAAGTTTTTTTCGAGGGGAGCGCAGGGTCTGACAGGTCTTATGCGCCAGTGTGCCTGATAGAAACACCCAATTTAATCCATTTTTATCCAATTACCACCCCCCGGATTGAAAAGGTTCAGTGGAAAAATACTGGGGGACTGAAACAAAAACATAAAATACAGCCTTTTAGCGATGCCAGTGCTTCGCTCCTGTCGTTAGCGCTGTGGTATGTCTGATTTCAAGCCGAGGCTTGAATCAGACACACCACATCACCAACGTCGCCCTCCCCTGTGAGGGCGGTGGCATCGCCAAAAGGATAAATACCGCTCGCCTTCGGCGAAAAACCAATCTTCAGAAATCAGATTATCCGAAAACACGAATAAAAAGAGTCCTAAATGCGTTATGCGTGGTGGAATACGATAATTATGTTTGTATCAAACAACTATTAATGAATGTGTTATATTGATTGTAGGCGGATGTGAAATATCGCGCCCCTACCCAAATGTTGGTTATCGTTTTGAGAAATTTGATGCGGTTTTTTACCCAGAAATCATTTTATCATCAGGGGTTTTTCGCCGTGAAACGGCGAGCGGTTTTTCTCCTTGGGGCAATGTGGTGAGCCCTCGTGAGAGGGTGGCGTAGGGATTGTGTGGTTGGCGGAATGGAAACGAGTTTCCAATGACGCAAAGCGCACAATCCCTACGCCAAATGCGAAGCATTCCACATTGCTCCAAGGCTGTTTTTTATGTTTTTGTTTTTGATTCCATTGACGATTCGGCAACAATGCATAATTTATCCCCAGTATTTTTCCACTGAACCATTGAAAATCAATGAATTTTTGAATTATCGATTTATTTTTTTGGTGGGGTGGGGGTGCAAAAAAACTTCCCGCGCAATCACTGCGAGAGAAGCGAAAAATCACTCTTACAAACTTTTTGGTGCGGAATTGCGCGATCAGCACAATTCCACAAATTCAAATTTATTGCTGTCCGGTAAAACTTTTATGAGCAAATAAAATCAGGGCTGATACTTCTCACGAGGTATCAGCCCTTTTGGTTATCTTTGTATTTGCAAAAATAAACCATAACCATGA
>SAMEA3663025__coassemble_772_pt1 | contig 18013 bp, 12 predicted proteins | sample SAMEA3663025__metabat2_low_PE_039 | metagenome-assembled genome bin SAMEA3663025 (sample SAMEA3663025) | pig gut metagenome | biome: pig gut; feature: pig-associated habitat; material: faeces | place: France | collected 2012
CCCAGGTCCACCAATTTGTGCACCATAGATTCCACATTGCGAAACTCTGTGATACGGCTAATTTCGTTCACTTGCATTCTGCCGCGTTGGGCGGTGAAATCGAGCACACAGCGCAATTTGTCGGTCAGTTCGCCGGGTTGCGATTCTTCATAGTCGGGATTCACACTGATGTAGGTTTCGCTCTCAATTTTCAATCCCGCCGGCAATGCCGCCTTCATCACCTCCCCCATAGTGCAGAGATAATAGTCGGAAATCCATTGCCAGAATTTGAGTTGCGGATGCACCACGATAGGAGTGGGGTCGATCATCGCAATGATGCTTTTCACCTCATATCCCTTGGGCTCCTCGTTGTGCATGATGTGTATGATTCCTGTGTAAATTTTTTTGCGTCCGAATGGCACAAGCACTCGGCAGCCAATTTGCAAATCGGCTTGCATTTCTTCCGGAATGCGGTAGGTGTAGGTGCCTTTTATAGCGAGAGGGATGATGAGTTCGGCAAACTGAGCCATAAGGGATTAAGATAAAAATTGATTGTAGATTTCGAGTTCTATTTTGGCGGTGGATGACCACGAAAAATCGGGTGCAAGCGGTTGCTCCACGTTGTGGGTGAGCATTTCTGCCGCGCGAGTGCTGAGTTTTTCAACGAAGAACGCGTCGTGCACATTCACCACATTGCTGCTGCCAATGATTTCCGGAATGCCCATCACATGGCTTCCCACCACATTCCCACCACAGGAAAGTGCCTCAATCGCCGCTAATGGCGAGGCTTCCTGCAGGCTTGGGAGCACCAGCACATCGGTGCAATTGAGAAAATCGGGCATTTCTTCCGGTGGCTTTTCGCCCCAAAAAGTGCAGTCCACTCCTTCGTCAATCATTTGCTGCTTCAGTGGCTTGAGCAATTTGCCTTCGCCAAAGAGCCAAAACTTAACATCGGCGGTGGCAGATTGGGCAATTCGCTTAAAGATGCAGGGTAGGGCGGTTACATTTTTTACCTCCTCCATGCGTCCGGCAAAGGTGACTACCTTTTTTTGGGTTACCCCATACGAGGCTCGCAATTCCGCTCTGCGCGCGTTGGAATAGCGAACGAACTGCTCGTTGGCGCCGTTGGGAAGCACGCGGTATTTGATGCCGGTGGCAAATAATTGCTTTGCATATTCGGCAAGTGAATTGCACACAAAGAAATTACAGTCGGCTTGATTGATGAGGCTAAGGGTGAATCGGCGAATCATTTTGTCGGCTACGGGAGCAGTGTGGATGCTGCTGCCGTGCCAAGTGACGAAGAAGGGGATGTGGAAGTTTTGCGAAGCGCACCGTGCCAAGTGGGCGGCAAGCGTGTCGTGGGCGGTAACCAAATCGTAGCCGCTCAGGAGGTTTGCCATGCGACGGAGCCTATGGAGCAGGTGCGAGGGCTCTTTGCGGCAGATGTGGTGCATTACCGAATCCACCATGCTTCGTTCCGCCCACAAAATGCGGATTCGCTCGCCATCCATCTCAAATTCGGTGTCATTACGGTCGAGCTTATCCGTGTGGCGCAATTGGCGCATAAGCCAATTGTCGTAGACTTGAATCATGAAAACATCGATTTGATAAGGGCAAATGGCGCGCAAGTGCTTAACGCGATTAATCACCGCATTACACACGCCATACCGATGCCGGGTATTGCCTTCAAAAATCACCGCTATTTTTTTCATTTCATCAGTCAGGTTTTTGGGGAGGAGGTGTTTTTTTCGTTAATTCGCAAAGTTAATCTTTTTTTTGCGTAGTGACAACATGCCCACCTTCTTTTTTAAAAAAATGGGTGGGTAAAAACCGAGCTCAGTAGACAAACATTTGAACAGAGGGACAGTCCCTTGTCAAAAAAAATGGCGGTTGGGGAGGTTGGGGGGGCGGGAGTGGGCGGAGGCGGTGTGGGGCTTGCGCAATGTGCAAATGGGTTAAAAAAAAGTAAGGCTGAGCGATGCTGCTCAGCCTTGATTGGTGGCGGGAGGAGGACTCGAACCTCCGACCTTTGGGTTATGAGCCCAACGAGCTACCACTGCTCCATCCCGCGATTTGCGAGTGCAAAATTACAACGAATTTTTGTTTGGGGCAAATTTTTCGGTGGAAAAATGCGAAAGTAAGGCTGATTTTAACATTTGTTTACTATTCTAACGGCTTTCCTACATAAGTGATTGCCTTTCCAAAATGAAAAATGGCAGGCGAATATGTTGCTGATTATTATAGAGAATAGCTCCGAAATGAATCGTCTCTTGGGCTTTGCGGTGGAGGAAAATGAAGCGGAGGCTGCCGGGTGGGGTAGCCTCCGCTGTGGTGAGCAGATGGTTATGCTTTAGGGATTATTTGCTGCAAGCGCAGCTTTTTTTTGCGATTTCTTTGAAGAAGTCGTTGCCCTTGTCGTCCACGAGGATGAATGCGGGGAAGTCTTCTACAGTGATTTTCCAGATGGCTTCCATGCCGAGTTCAGGATATTCCACACATTCAATGCTCTTGATGCTGCTTTGTGAGAGCACGGCTGCCACGCCGCCGATGGTGCCGAGGTAGAATCCGCCATGCTTTTGGCAAGCATCGGTCACTTCTTGTCCGCGGTTGCCCTTGGCAATCATCACGAGAGAAGCGCCGTTGGCTTGGAATTCATCCACGTAGGGGTCCATACGGTTGGCTGTGGTGGGTCCCATTGAGCCGCAGGGATAGCCTTCGGGCGTTTTTGCCGGTCCGGCATAGAGGATGGGGTGATCTTTGAAATATTGAGGCATACCTTCGCCGGCGTCGAGGCGGGCTTTGAGTTTGGCATGTGCAATGTCGCGTGCCACGATGATGGTACCCTTGAGGCTCACGCGAGTGCTTACCGGATATTTGGTGAGTTCGGCGCGTACGGCATCAATGCCTTTGTCGAGGTCGATTTCCACACCTTTGGTGCCTTCACCCGGTTTACGGAGTTCTTCAGGGATGAGTTCGGTGGGGTTTTCGTCCATTTTTTCAAGCCATATACCATCTTTATTGATTTTTGCCTTGATATTGCGGTCGGCAGAGCAGCTCACGCCCATACCGATGGGGCAAGAAGCGCCGTGGCGCGGCAAGCGAATCACGCGAATGTCGTGAGCCAGGTATTTGCCGCCGAATTGTGCGCCCATTCCAATTTTGTGAGCTTCCTTCAAGAGCTTTTCTTCGAGGTCGATGTCGCGGAATGCGCGTCCGGTTTCGTCGCCGGTGGTGGGCAGATTGTCGTAGTATTTAATGGAAGCGAGCTTCACGGTGAGCAAGTTCTTTTCAGCACTGGTGCCGCCAATCACGAATGCAATGTGGTAGGGCGGGCAAGCAGCAGTGCCCAAAGTTTTCATTTTTTCCACCAAGAAAGGCAGGAGTGTGCCTTCGTTTTGGATGGTGGCTTTGGTCATGGGGTAGAAGTAAGTTTTGTTGGCAGAGCCACCGCCTTTTGCCACCATCACGAAGCGGTATTCCGCACCTTCCACTGCTTCGATATCGATTTGTGCCGGGAGGTTACACTTGGTGTTCACCTCGTCGTACATATTGAGGGGGGCATTTTGAGAATAGCGGAGGTTGTCGGTGGTGAAAGTGTTGTACACACCGCGCGAGAGCGCTTCTTCGTCTTCAAATCCGGTCCACACTTGCTGTCCCTTTTCGCCGTGAATGATAGCGGTGCCGGTGTCTTGGCAGAAGGGGAGCACGCCTTTCACGGCAGTTTCGGCATTGCGAAGGAATTGAAGCGCTACGTATTTATCGTTTTCCGATGCTTCCGGGTCGGTGAGAATGGCAGCCACTTGCAGGTTGTGCTCACGGCGCAATTTAAATTCCACATCGTGAAAAGCCTCTTGTGCGAGCAGAGTGAGCGCTTCGGGCGACACTTTGAGGATTTCTTTACCTTCAAAATTGCCCACGCTTACGCCTTCTTTAGAAAGCAGGCGGTATTCGGTTTGGTCGGGTCCCAGTTGAAACATGGGAGCATACTTAAACTCAGGGTTTGCCATAATTTAGTTGAGTAAATAATTGTTGATATATAATAAATGAGTTTTATAGTTGCAAATATACGCAATTTTGCTTTCAAAACGAAAATAAATGCGTTATTTTTTTTGTTCGCTTGCAGCCGCTGCGAGGGCTTGCCAAAGCGGTTGGGGTGGAACGGGTGCGGTGATGTCGATTTCCAATTTGCTCACCGGGTGCTGAAAGCAGATGCGGTGGCTCTGAAGCGATATGCCGCCTCCGGGATTGCTACGCCGGGCGCCATATTTTAAATCGCCTTTAATGGGGCACCCGATGTGGCTGAGTTGGGCACGGATTTGGTGCTTTCGCCCCGTGAGCAGCTCCACCTCCAGCAGGTGATAGCGCTCGCCTTCGGCAATCACGCGATATTTGAGCACGGCTTTTTGCGCCCCTTCTTTGGGAGCATCAAACACCTCGGTGCGATTTCCCTTTTCGTGTGCCACGAGCCAGTGTGTGAGCGTGTCGGTCTGCTTGGGCGGACGGTTTTGTACGATTGCCCAATACGTTTTGTGCACTTCGCCTTTGCGAAACAGCTCGTTCATGCGCGAAAGTCCCTTGCTGGTGCGGGCAAACACCACCAATCCGCTTGTGGGGCGGTCGATTCGGTGAATCACTCCGCAAAACACATTGCCGGGTTTTTGGTATTTTTCTTTAATCCATTGCTTAAGCGTTTCCACCAAAGGCTCATCGCCCGTGCGGTCGCCTTGCACGATTTCTCCGCAAGCCTTATTCACGATGATGAGATGATTGTCTTCGTACACGATTTCCATAGCTTTTCGAATTGCTCACCATAGGGGTGAAAATTTTCTACAAAATTACAATCTTTAAGTGCATACTTCAAAGCAATTTCGCCGATTTTTTTGCTTTGTGCCGGAGGAGTTGAAATTTCCGTGAGAGGGTGACTTTTTGCACTGTCATTTTGCCAAGCGCAATGCCCGGTTTTTGCGGTTTGAATATATAAATAGGTGTGATATAGCTATTCGTTTTACAAAATAGTGACAAAATGAAAGATTCGTTAAAAATTAATAGCGTAAATCAAAACGGGCTTTAAGATGCTTAAATGTTAACAAAAACGGGCGATATGCTCCAATATTTTTATAAAAAAAGAATTTTTCCCTAATAAAATTGGTGTATTTAAAAAAAAATAGTTTTCTTTGCATTCTAAATAAAATAATTTGTTAAGGAACACTTTATAGTTGAAAATTAGTATCAATGTGAAACCATTCGCGCTCGCAGGGAGAGTGTGCGATGGGTTTTGTGCTATATGTGATTGGCTAAGTGTTTGATTGACTAAGGGTTATTTGAAAATTGTTAAACTAAAATATTATAATTAAAATTTATTAGTGCTTATGAGTTTTAGAAAGTTACTATTGCTCTTGGTTTTTGCAGCTTCTACGTTGGCCTTGACTGCTCAAGTGAAGGTGAGCGGTGTGGTGGTTGACGAAGACGGCGAGCCGGTAATCGGTGCCTCTGTTGTGCAGAAAGGCAAGCCCTCCAATGGTGTGGCAACCGATATTGATGGTAAATTTACGCTCACAGTGCCTAACAAATCTCACCTTGTGGTCACTTATGTAGGCTATGAGAAGCAAGAGGTGGAGGCCAAGAGCGGAGTTATGAAAATCACATTAAAAGTCAGCGGTCAGGTGCTCGAAGGAGTGGTGGTGACCGGTATGGCAAAAGTGGATGCACGTATGTTTACCGGTGCTACCACGAAGATTGACGCCGACAAGACCAAACTTTCCGGTGTGGCCGATATTAGCCGCGGTTTGGAAGGTAAGGTTTCCGGTGTGCAAGTGTCGAACGTGTCGGGTACATTCGGTACCGCTCCCAAAATCCGTGTGCGTGGTGCTACCTCCATTTATGGTAGCTCTAAGCCTCTTTGGATTGTGGACGGTGTGGAACTCGCCGACAACGTGGAACTCTCTGCCGACGACCTTTCCTCCGGTGATGCTGTGACTCTGATTTCTTCAGCCATTGCCGGTTTGAATGCCGACGATATTGAAAGTTTCCAAATCTTGAAAGACGGTAGTGCAACATCCATTTATGGTGCTAAGGCTATGGCGGGTGTGATTGTGGTGACCACCAAAACCGGTCGCTCCGGACACACATCTATTAATTATACGGGTGAATTTACCTACCGCCTCAAGCCCAGTTACCGCGACTACAACATCTGTAACTCTCAAGAGCAGATGGGTATCTATAAAGAAATGGAACAAAAAGGTTGGCTTGAATTTGCTTCCTTGGCAAGTGGTAGCCGCACAGGTGTGTATGGCCGCATGTATAATATGCTCGACAACTACATTGTGGACCCCATCACCGGTGAAGGTCACTTTGAATTGGCAAATACCACCGAAGCCAAAAACGCTTACTTGCGCGAAGCCGAATTCCGCAACACCGACTGGTTTGACTTGCTCTTTAACTCCAACGTGATGCAAAACCACGCTGTGAGCATCTCCGGCGGTACCGACAAGGGTTCGTTCTATACTTCCGCTTCGGTAATGACCGACCCGGGATGGTATAAATCATCGTCGGTGGAACGCTACACCTTCAACGCTAACGCGCTCTACAACCTCTCCAGCCGCGTGCGTGTGAAATTGCTCACCTCCGATAGCTTCCGTAAGCAAAAAGCGCCCGGCACCATCAGCCAACAAACCGACGTGGTGAATGGTAGCGTGAGCCGTTCGTTCGATATCAACCCATTTAGCTACGCGATGAACACTTCACGTACGCTTGACCCCAACGTGTATTATCGTCGTAACTACACCGACTTCAACATTTTCCACGAATTGGAAAACAACTGGATTGACCTCAACGTAACCGACTTGAAGTTCCAAGGCGAACTCAACATTAAGCCCATCATGAGCAAAGACCACACTGTGGAAGTGAACATGATTGGCTACTATCGCTATAGCAATTCCGAACAAAATCACTTCGTGACCGAAAAGAGTAACCAAGCTATGGCATATCGCGCAGGTATCGACCCCGAAGATGCTATCATCCGTGCGTCGAACACCTACCTCTACACCGACCCCGATGTGGAAAATGCACTTCCCGAAACCGTGCTTCCCAAGGGCGGTATGCTCTTCCACAATAAATACGATGTGTCGCAATACGTGTTCCGCGGCACTGTGAACTGGAACGGCAACTTCAATCGCGACCACATTATTAATGCTATGGCAGGTATGGAAGCCAGCCGCGTGGACCGTCACTCACAAGCCTTCGATGGCTGGGGCATCGTTTACGCCAATGGTAACCTTCCTTTCATCGATCACAATTTGTTTAAGCAAATGGTGGAAGAAAACAGCGCCTACTACAGCGAATCGCGCTCTTATCGTCGCAACCTCGCTTACTTTGGCACTGCCAACTATAGCTACAAGATGAAATACGTGCTCACCGGTACACTCCGCTACGAAGGTAGTAACCAAATGGGTAAAACCAAGCAAAGCCGCTGGTTGCCTACTTGGAACGTGTCGGCTGCATGGAACGCACACCAAGAAGAGTTCTTTATGAACGCTCCCTTCTTCAAGAGCGGCGCATTCACCTATGCTAAGCTCCGTGCTTCTTACTCTCTGACTGCTGAATCCGGTCCTACCTCTTTGGCAAATGCCGAAGCACTCTACTATCCAAACCGTATTTGGAACCAGGAACCCGACGGTCAGGAACTCGGCCTCACGCTCGATGGACTTGCCAATAGCGAACTCACCTACGAAAAGAAACACGAATTCGACGTGGGTGTGGACCTCGGTTTTGTGAACAACCGCATCAACTTTGTGTTCGACTGGTATAAGCGTAACAACTTCGACCTTATCGGTCGCGTATATACTGAAGGTGTGGGCGGTCAGACTATGAAGTATGCCAACGTGGCAGAGATGGCTTCTCACGGTGTGGAATTCACCCTCACCACCCACAACATTAAGTCGGCTGCTGCTGATGGCTTCAACTGGACCACCGACATCACCTTCGCTTATGCTAAGAATAAAATCACCAAGCTCGTGTCGCGCTCACGCGCCATCGACTTGATCCAAGGCACCGGTTTCGCCCTTGAAGGTTATCCCGTGCGTGCGCTCTTCTCCTACAATTTTGTAGGTTTGGATTCACACGGTGTGCCTCAAGTAATCAACGAAACCACCGGCGAAGTGTCGGAAAACTCCGATATCAACTTCCAGCAATTCGATGCCGAACTCTTGAAGAAAAACTTGAAATATGAAGGTCCGGTTGACCCAACCATCACCGGCGGTTTCAACAATAGCTTCTCTTGGAAAGGTTTGCACCTCAATGTGTTCTGCACCTATTCATTCGGCAACAAGCTCCGCCTCAGCCCCGACTTCTCAGTGGCTTACAGCGACCTCACTGCTATGCCGAAGGAATTTAAGAACCGCTGGGTGATGCCGGGCGACGAAGCCTACACCACTATTCCGGTGATTGCTTCACGTCGTCAATACTATGCCGACACCTATATCGGACGCGCCTACAGTGCCTACAACTACAGCTCGGCACGTGTGGCAGATGGTGGCTTTATCCGCTTGAAAGAGATTTCGCTCACCTACGACATGCCTAAGTCTTTCCTTAAAGCTGTTCGCCTCAACAATGCATCTGTGAAGCTTTCCGCCACCAACATCGGTTTGCTCTATGCCGACGACAAGCTCAATGGTCAAGACCCCGAATTCTACAACTCCGGTGGTGTGGCTTCGCCCAACCCCCGTCAGTTCACGCTCACAGTGAGATTTGGTCTTTAATTGCTAAACACATTATATAAAAAGAATCATTGAATATGAAATTGAAATATATAGCATTATCATTAGCGAGCATCGCACTGCTGCCGCTCTCTTCGTGCGGCGACTTCTTGGAGAAAGTGCCCGACACTCGCGTTGAACTTGAAACTGTGGAGCAGTTGAGGGAGTTGCTCAATAATGGTTACACCAGATATAATTATTCCACCCCTTGCGAGCTCTCCACCGACAATGTGATCGATAACAATGCTCCCGACCCCGATGGCGTGCGCTTCAATCTTGCATCCTATGCCGCCACCGACGACCAAGCCTTCAAATTTGAAGACGTGACGATGGGTATGGACAACGACTCGCCCTCCGGCATTTGGGAAGGCTGCTACCATGCCATTGCCTGCGCCAATGCTGTGCTCGAAAGAGGACTTGAAATGGACAAAGAAGGCAATCTCACCTCTGCCGACGTGAAAAAACTGCACGCCGTGCTCGGTGAAGCCTATTTGATTCGCGCTTACCACCACTTCTTGCTCGCGCAAGTGTTCTGTATGCCCTACAGAGGTGAAACTATCAACAAAACCCTCCAAGGCATTCCCTACATCACTGCGCCCGAAACCGAAGTGAATCCTCACTACGAACGCGGAACACTCGACGAAACCTACAAGCACATCGAGGAAGACCTCTTGCTCGGCCTCTCGCTCGTGGACGATAGCTACTACGAAGTGCCCAAATACCACTTCAACAAGGCTGCCGCCAACGCGTTCGCCGCTCGCTTCTATGTGTTCACTCGCCGCTACGAAGAAGCGCTCAAGTATGCCGACGCTGCTTTCAATGGCTCCGACCCGCAAACTATGGTGAGCGACATTTGGTCGCAACGCGCCTCTATGTACTACATCAGCGACATCGGTCGCTACTACACCAGCATGAACCGCAAAAACGTGTTCATGAACATCTCCACCTATTCCACTTCTTCTCGCCGCACCCATGGCTACCGCTACACCACCAACCGTGATGCTCGCCGTAGCACCATTCAAGGCCCCGGCCCAACTTGGGATAATATCAAATGGACAAACTCCAAAACCAAAGAAACCTTTTCCATGCACCCCTGCTTCAATGGCTTGTGTGGTGTGGCAGGCGATTCTGAATACGGTAGCTACTTTGGTGGTATCAGTTCAGAGCAATTTGAATACACCGACAAACTCGCCGGCATTGGCTACGCTCACGTGGTGCGTATGGAATTCTGGGCAGAAGAAACCCTCCTCTGCCGTGCAGAAGCTAAACTCTTCCTCGGCGATATCGACGGCTGTGTGGCCGACCTCGCTATCTGGGATTGGGCTCGCCGTCAGCTTGGCGCAGGCGAAAGCTACTCGTTTAAGGATATGACCCGTGCGGTGATTGAAAAGTTCTATTCCAAAGACCAAGGCGACTCCAAGTATAAAAATGGTTTTGGTATTATGAAACCTCTCCACATCGATGAAGTTTGCCCATCGGATAGATATCAACTCACCGAAGACAAAGTGCCCTACTTGCAATGCATCCAGCACTTGCGCCGCATCGAAACCATCCACAATGGTATGCGTTTCTTCGATATCAAGCGCTATGGCATTGAAATCACTCACTACTTCGGACGCTTCAACACCCCCTACACGCTCAAGACTCTTGACGAAAAGTGCGCAATGCAGATTCCTAACGAAGTGATCAATGCCGGTTTGGAACCCAACACACGTTTCACGGTAACGGAAAAGGATGAATCCACTGTAGAAGCTCCCGGTTCTTATGTTCTTGTTAAATGATTTTAAGCATTAAGATTATGAAATTGATTAATAAATATATACTTTCAGCCTTGGTGATGGGTGTGTGCACATTTGCATTCTCGTCGTGTAGCGACGAAGAGTTCACTCCCACCATCTTCCCGGATGAGTCGGAAGAAGTGGTGCCCGGTTCGGCAACCTATAAATTCGACAAGTGGCTCAAACAAACCTATCTCGATGTCTACAACTTGGATTTCCGCTACAAAATGCAAGACGTGGGCACCAACATGAACTACAACCTTGTGCCTGCCGACTTCCGCAAAGCACAAGACTTGGCTCTGCTTGCCGAATATTTGTGGTTTGATGTGTATAAAGATGTGGTGAATCCCGACTTCTTGAAAATGTATGGTCCGCGCATTATCCACCTCATTGGCTCTCCTGCCTACAACCCCACTTCAGGCACAATGATTTTGGGTTTGGCTGAAGGTGGTATCAAAGTGTCGCTCTTCCGTGTGAACGAACTTGATGTGAACAACTTCGACCAACTCAACGAATACTACTTCAAGACCATGCACCACGAGTTTGCACATATTTTGCACCAAACCAAAACTTATCCTGCCAAATTCAACACCATTTCCGTGGGTAAGTATGATGGCAGCAACTGGCAAGACCGCCAAGAAGGTGTGGTGCTCTCTTGTGGCTTCGTTACCAACTATGCTTCTTCGGCTTTCCGCGAAGACTTTGCAGAAATCATTGCCAACTACATCGTGAAAACCGATGCACAATGGGAACGCTTCTATGAGCTCGCAGGACGCGGATGGGCTACCCCAAGTGGCGACGACCCCAATGCTGTGTACTACTGCTACTACTACTACGACAACAACGACGTGAAGGAAGAAAACAAAAAATTCTTCTTAGACGACCGTATGTTTGTGGTGGAAACCGACGATAATGGTGTGGAACATTACTACTACGGTACAAAAACCGATAAAGATGGCAATCGCATTATCGCCTATAAGGTGGAAGACACCGATGGCATCGACGGTGTGGCTGCATTGCAAGAAAAAATTCAAATCGCCCGCGAATGGCTCCGCGAAAGTTTCGGCGTGGACCTCGACAAATTGCGTGAAGAAGTGCAAAAGCGTCAGGTGAGCTACGACATCGTGGAATTGCGTAAGCAAATTGATAATGTTCAATAATTTTTCACTTTATTAATCGCAATAGAAGATGATGAACAAATTATATAAATTTTCAGCTTTTGCTGCTTTGCTGGCGGGTTTCGCACTCTCTTCATGTAACAATGAAGAGGCGGATATCTTCGACCAAAGTGCCGCTCACCGCACCGAGCAAGCAAAACAAATGTATAAAGACATTCTTGTGGACCAAGGTGGCAAGTGGCAAATGGAATACTTCACCACCGAAGAAGAGCACGGATATGTGTATCTCTTTACCTTTAAAGAAGATGGTTCGGTGAAGATTTCCGGTCACAATGAGTATATCACCAAGATTACCAACATTGATGCCAATTATTCTTCCTTTGGTAGCGAAGAATCGCTGTGGGATGTGATTTCCGACAATGGACCGGTGCTCACTTTCAACTCCTACAACAAGTATTTCCACCTCTTTGCTGACCCCGAAGATGTGCCTGATACGGAACCCGACGAGCAAGGCTACGGCCACTCCGGTGACTATGAATTCGACCTGATGAAATTTAGCAACGACACCCTCTACCTCGAAGGTAAGAAGCATGGTGCCAGCATCATCATGACGCGAATTCCTTCCACCACCGACGATGAAACTTATCTCAACGAAGTGGTGGCACTTGCCGACTCGTTCTTCAATGCGAAGATACCCGCAGTGTATGTGAATCTGCCGGGTGGCTATCGTCATGTGGTGCTTGATGGCGCTACACAGTTGCCCAAATTCTATCCCGAAACCGGTGACTACATTACCGAATGGGTGGGACGCAACGCTATCATCACCCACGATGGTTTCACCCTCGGCTCGCCACTCACCTTGCGCGACTCTATCGATGGTAAAGACTACACCATTCAGCATTTCATTCGCCAAGCCGACGGCTCGCTGCTCTGCACCGACGATGGCAAAACCACCATCACTGCCGATGCGCTCAGCAAGGTGGTAACCAATCAAGCGCTCGTTTGGCAAGTTGATGCCACCCAATCTACAGGTGAATTGGGTGAGGCGTTCAATGCCATCAACACCGGCACCAAAGCCTTCAATGGCTCGTCGATCACCTATATCAAATTCGGTGCCGTTACTGAAAGTGGTAAAAAGTATCCAAATGCTGTGTTCGTTCGCTTGAAGCTCAAAGCTGCAGGTAAAACACTCAACATTTATCAAGAGATGCAAACAGAGGTAATCAGCGACGATGAATTCAGATTCGTGCTCGGAGATATGGAGAAAAATATGGCTACCTATGTCACTAAAGTGCCTGAGTTGCAAGCCTTCCTTGAAATGCTTGGCAACACCACATTTAAGTGCTCCAGCAGCTCACTGCTCGCGCCGGTAAACATCCGCATTTCCGATGTCAACAATCCCTCAAGCTCTTTGATGCTCAATCTTCAATAAGCTTCCCCTTTACTAATGAGGATTCTTCCTCGCATCACCCAAGAGGTGAATCCTCATTAGCTTTTTTCAAAACCAACAATCATTTTTTTACTATATCAATTTTTTTATTAACCCAACTTAAACTATTTCGATTATGAAAAAGAGTTTACTTTTAATCGCTGCTGCTGCTGTTGCAGTTTCGGCTTCCGCTTCTTTCCAAAAGAAGTCTGACGCCGTTAAGAATCAAGTGATTGATTCAAAATGTGCTCCTTTTGAATTTACAGTAGAGAGCGCTCAGATGGCCACACCGGCTCAACGTGAAGCCGCTAAGAAGGTGGCAAAAAATGCTACCGTGAAGGCTTGGTATAATCGTCCTGCCGGCTCTTTTTATCGTTCCATTCTTTCAACCGGTGGTTCTTTCTATAGCCCTGCTATCATGAATCCTTCTTGGCGTCCCGTTACTTGGCCCAACGCATCTGAAGGTGCTGATTCCTATTCTTGGTCGTATGAAAAGTACAACGCCGAAATCAAAGATTTCGCTACATGTACTTCTTCAGAAGCAGACCTCACCGACTCTTGGATTTGGGAATCTGCTTACGCACCCACTCTCACAGCTACTTCAGGTGGTGCTACCTCTACTTATCAATTGTTTGCCAACTACTATGATAGGAACACCAAGGAAACCAAACCTTATGAGGGTTTCGCTTACTTCTGCCCGGATCCTCGTGCCCAATTTGAAGAAAGCAACCTCGACTGCTACGTGTCGCCTAAATTGTGGGCTGCCGGTGTACGTGAACAATCTCCCGGTTTAAGTCAAGGTGGCGGTATGGTTTATCTTACCGGTGCAAAAGATGCCGATGGTGGCAAGGAAGGTTGCTGGTTTGGTAAAAACTATGGTGGCTGGAATGCGATGGGTCTGTATGTAGAAAAGCCCGCTATTTCTTATGCACTCCGTGGCTTGCATGTATACTATGCGGCTGAAGGTATCACCGGCGAAACTCCCCTCACCGCTGATGTGTATGCTGCTACCAAGAATGAAGCCGACAGTGTGATTCTCGGCGACTTGCTCTACACTGCAAAGGGTACACTTGCTGCCGACGCTGCTGAAGAAGGCTTTATTGATATGCCTTTCTTTGCTGAAGAAGATGGTCTTGAATATGAAGTGGTGGCTGATATCAACCAACCCATTATGATTGTGCTTCACGGCTATGAAAATGCGCAAGCATCTTTGTTCACTATGTTCGTTACTAAGGACTGGTGCGATGAAGGTTATGGTCAACATGGTTATATGCTGGCTGTAGACGACCAAGGCACTCCGCTCAATAAACCTGGTTTTATTGGTTTGGATGGTTTCTTCAAAGTATCTCTCGGCACCACAGCTCCTTCTATCTTCCTCGATGTGGAATGGCCTATGATGGAATGGAACTACACCTTCGAAGATGGTGAATACAACTTCCCCGTGGAAGGTGGCAAACTCGTGAAGACTCCTGCTGAAGGTTACACTTTCGACTATATCAGCGTGTTCTCTACCAAGAGCAGCGAACTCTGGACAGTGCTCACTGAAGACGACCAAGACGTTCCTGAATGGTTGACTCTCGAAATTGCCGACGTGGTTGAAAACGATGAATTCACCAACGAAGTACAAATCCAAGCCACTGCCGCTCCTCTTCCCGAAGGAGTGTCATATCGTGAAGCTAAGGTGAAATTCTCTGTTCCCGGTGCATCTCTCGTTTACAACTTCTCTCAAGGTACCTCCGGTATCAACGACGTGACTGTTAACAAGAGCGAAGTGAAGAAAGTGGTTGAAAACGGCCAAATCTACATCATCAATGGTGATGCTAAGTACAATGTAATGGGTGCTCAAGTGAAATAAGCACAAGCTCATTCCATAAAATAATCAGCGCCATCTCCCCCCTCGGAGATGGCGCTTTTCCATATAACCATTCTTAGCGCAACGAAACTATCCGAAAAAGTCGGCCGGTTTCGGATGGTTACGCCTCACATCCCCGCCCCCGCCTTTTCGTTTTGATTCTTACCTCTATGCCACGTTTTGTGACTTGCCCCTCTCCACAGCACACATTATCTTTGTCACCGAGTTTCTTTACATATTGATACAAATCCCATCCAAACACCCGCGCCAAGCGCACAGCACGACTAACCAAGCGAGCCCCGCGAACGACAAACCCTCTATTGCATCAGGAGGAATTTTTTTAGGCTGGTGTAGCCGGAATTGATGGTGGTGATATGTCCGAATCCGTTGAAGAATCGCATGAGTGTTTCAGGAATGTCTACCGATGTTCCGGTGGCACGGTCCACTGTGAGTTTTGCTTTTGCCGGGTGGGAAGTGCCGAGCGCCACGCCTATTTCGCCGGGTCGCAGTCCATCAATGAGTGCTTGGTAGGCGGTGGCGCTGTGTGGATTGAGCAGGTAGTGCTCGCGATGCCAGGTGTTGGCAATGGTGCTGATGATGCGTTCATCGCTGTAAGAAAATCCCTCCATTATTTTGCACATATTGGCGTGAGAGCCGAGCAGCTGTTCCAATCGGGGGAAATTGCGCGGGTTGCCGCAGTCCATTGCTATTGCCACAGAGCGTTCGGCTTCGCGTGCCACAAATTTGCCGGTGTGCAGATAGGAGGCAAAAATATCGTTTTTGTTGTCGGCAATGAGGAATCGCTTGATGGGGAGTCCCATGCGTTGCGCCATCACACCTGCGGTGAGGTTGCCCAAATTGCCGCAAGGCACTGCCACCACCATTTCGCCGGGGTTTTTGCCTTGCTTTGCCAGCTGTGCGTACGCCCAAAAGTAGTAAAACATTTGCGGCAGCAAGCGTGCAATATTCACGCTTTTGGCGCTGGTGAGGAGCATTTTGTCGGCCAAATCAGGGTCATGAAATGCTTCGAGTGCCATTTTTTTGCAGTCGGTGATGGTGCCGTTCACTTCTATGGCGGTGATGTTTTTACCCAAGGTGCTGAATTGCGCCCGCTGCAAGGGAGAGAGTTGTCCGTGTGGGAATAAGATGTACACGTGAATGCCTTTAATGCCGTAGAAACCGTTGGCTATGGCGCCGCCGGAATGTCCGGAAGTGGCGCTAATCACATTGATTTCGCCATTTCCCTTCCGTGCATAGTAGTGCGAGATGAGGCGTGCCATGAATCGTGCGCCAATGTCTTTAAAACTCATGGTAGGGCCATGGAAAAGTTCGAGCACATGGCGCTCGCCACCCACATTCACCAGCGGGATGGGAAAATTGAGTGTTTCGAACACCACATCGTGGAGCACTTGGGCATCGATGTCGCCTTGGAGGGCGTAGTTGGCGATGGCGTAGCTCACTTCTTGCAGCGTCATATTGCTAAGATTGCGGATAAACGCTTGCGGAAGTGTGGGAATGGTTTCGGGAAGGTATAATCCGCCGTCGGGCGCATAGCCATGGAGGATGGCTTCGCTAATGGTGGCGCTCACGTGGTAGTTTTTGGTGCTGTGGTACAACATGGCTCAGTGTGTATAAGTGTATATAGCTCTTTGCAAAGCAGTGTTGGAAGTCAAAAGAAATTCGTTGAAATTAACTTTTTTAGAAAATCATTCTTTTCAATTTCTATCGATAATCACCGTGCCTTTGGCGGAGGGGTTGAAAGTGTTTTTTACCCACACGGGGATGTGCTTCAGTGCCACGGGCCCGATGGTAGGGGTGTAAATCACCTTGGCGCCTGCTTCGCACATGGCTTGTGCTTGTGCGTAGGTCATTTCCGGAATCACGGTGGCATCGGGGTTGGTGCGTGGGTCTGCGGTCATGAATCCGTCCACGTCGGTCCAAATTTCCAATGCCGACGCATCGAGTGCCGCAGCAATGAGTGCCGCAGTGAAGTCGCTACCGCCGCGTCCGAGGTTGGTGATTTGCTTGGTGGTGGAATCTTCGGAAATGAAGCCTTGGGTCACGTGCACCGGCTCCAATCTGCCGCCAAATTCCGAGGCGATGAACCCGAAGGTGGAATTATCGAGGATGCGCTCGGAGTCTACGTCTTTCGTTTTAATGAAATTGGGCGAATAATGTGGCACTGCGCCATCAATCATACTCGCCACAATTGCCGACGACATAATTTCGCCATGGCTCACGATGGCGTCGCGAATTTGTTCTTTGTGGAAATCGGGCAACGCTTTGTTGGAGAATAGCAAGCCATAGTAGCCATAGAGGGCTTGGTCGATAAATCGTTCTATCGTGGCTTTGCATTGCGCTTGTCGCTCCCGTGGCACCACGGCATCTATCACCGATAGGTGGCGCTCTTTCACGCCGGCAAGCATTTGCTCCCATTCGGGGCGTTGTGCTTCAGCCATGCGAGCCATTTGGAGCAAATCGTTGGTAACGCCGCCCAGTGCCGACACCACCACAATCACTTGTTCGCTACAGGAAGTAACGATATTTTTCACGTTGGCAAGGCTTTCGGCTGTTCCCACCGATGTGCCTCCAAATTTCAGTACTTTCATATTTCGGTTTTAATTTTTTTCTAAAAACAAAAATACTGCCTTTTTTTGGTTTATGCAAGAGCAATCCCCGCTCAAATGGGGGGGGCGGCTCACGGCTCTTTCATTTAAAAATGGATATGATTGCCCGCTTTTGTGGCGTGCAGCGAAAATAATGCTGCCTCCGCCATGTAATAGCTGCCCTGCACAGCCGGAGCAGTAATGGCTGAGTGTGCTTTTGATGTATGGAAAAGAACAAAAAGTCGGCTTCGCCGAAATAAAACTGCGCTTATAGCACACAGGACAGGATCGTGTTCGTAGACCAGTGGGTGAATTGCCTTTTTGGGTGTTTTCCGTACCCATTATATGGCGGAGGTGGGTGGGTACCGGTTTGTGGGCTTTGTTCGGATTTGGACCAAAACCGGGCTGTTTTGTGGTCCAAAAGCGAAATGAAACACCTGAAAGTAACTATTCAGCTATGCAATAATATCATAAAAATTTAGGTTGGAACGACTGTGA
>SAMEA3663025__coassemble_777_pt1 | contig 17944 bp, 16 predicted proteins | sample SAMEA3663025__metabat2_low_PE_039 | metagenome-assembled genome bin SAMEA3663025 (sample SAMEA3663025) | pig gut metagenome | biome: pig gut; feature: pig-associated habitat; material: faeces | place: France | collected 2012
TAAAATAGAACAATTTTTTGAGAAATCACGTTTTTTTTAAATGAAAGAGCCGTGCTTTTTGGCGAAAATATTTATCAAAAAGGTAGGATTCTATGAAATATTTGTTTAAATTTGCATTTAAGAAATCGTCCGGTAATTTTACGAATATGAAAATCATAAAAATTTGTTTTTCAATTATTCTGATGTTGTGTGTAGTGTCTTGTTCTAAGATAGACGAAAACCTTGAAAAGATGATTCCATCCGATAGTTATGGGGTTGTAAGAATCAATGTTAACAGCTTGTTAGAAAAAGGGCATCTCACCGACGAAGACCAAAACATCTCCATTCCACAATCTTTGAAAGATGTGGTGAATGAACACGACTCTTCTCCTTTTTCCAAAGCTATAGAATTAGGCAAAAAAATCGGTATCAACACCGATGGCAGCATTTATTGCTTTTTCCCAAAGCATACGTTTCGATTTGCCACACTGCTTGCCATAGAAGATGGCGATGTAGCCAAAAGCGAAATTGAAAAGCGTACGGGTCAAAAATTTCAATCTATTGAAGGAGTGGATTTTTTGCGAGAACAATCCGTTAGTTATGTGATGGAGGATGACTACCTTTTTGTGGGTGAAGAAGTGAAGGAAACCGCCGACGCCACTTTGGCTCTGATGGCAAGGAGCTTCTTGCATGCCTCTGAGCCGGGAATCGACCAAAATGCCGACGTAGGAAAAGTGATTCACCACGAAAGCGATGTGAATGCGTACCTGAGCATGAAAGGTATTCAACAGACTATTGCCCAATCCGAATCTTTTGCAGAGAAAATCAAAAAGTTCCCTATCCTCACACTTTTCACCGATTCCGACATTAAGGCGATTGCTCTTCATCTGAATTTTGAAAACGAAGGCGCAAAATTGGAAGCCAATATCAAGGCTGATGACCATAGCGACTATATCAAATTATTTGATGCCACACTTGCCAAAGCCGATGCCGGATTCTTGAAAGTGATGCCGGTGTCGATGAACTATATTTTCTCTATCAGCCTGAAAGGGGAGAACCTTCTCCAATTGAGCCAAGTGAAAAAGAGCATCAATTTGATGAACAATATGCCCGGTGCCGACCAAATCGACATTAGAAGCATGGTGCGCTCCATCAACGGACCGGTGGCAATCGGCTTTAGCCATGGAGATGGAATGAATATTTCATCCATTGCCAACGATAATTGGAACATTGCACTCGTAGCCAAATCGAATGATGCCGCCAAAATCGTGAACCAAATCGTGGCATTTGCATCTTCTACCGGACAAGAGGATTTTGTGAAGAACGGACGTCATCTGTTTGATTATGAAGGAATGCCGGTGTATTTGGGCGAGCTCGACGGCTATGTGTATGCCATCCGACTCGACCACGAAATGGAAGAAGAATTTTACTACGATATGCCCGACGCAAAAGAGCGATTCTCAAAAAGCCAAATCGGATTCTATGCCAAATATCCCGACCCAAAAGGCGATGCCTTTTTTAATGTAGGGCTCAATAATCCCACCACAGGAGAAGGCGTTTATTATACCATTCGTGAAGAAAATCCGGTGGTCTCCTTCCTTGAACTGCTTTGTAGCACCAACACTGCTGACAGCGACAGCAATTATTAATATTAACTCCTTAATCACTAACTAAAATTATGAAATTCTTTAAATTTTCTTTCTTAGCGATTCTGCTGGTTGCCATCACTTCGTGCAACAATGGAAACCAAAAAATGATGGAATTAATTCCGGACAATGCCGGAACTATCATTTCGATTAACCCTGCTAAAGTAATTGACCACACCGGTGTAAAAGTTGACGACAACGGAAAGGTTGAGCTCCCCGGTTCTTTAGCGAATATGATTGGGGAAAGCGATAAAAAAGAAATTGACGATGCCGTTCAGAAACTCACAAAATCGGGTATCGACTTGTCGAGCAATCTATTTGTGTACATCCTTAACGAAAACGTTTACGGAAATCCGCCTATGTATGTGTTGGCTACCACTAAAGATGCTTCCGCCACACAAGCGCTGGTAGAAAAAGAACTGGGCGAAACATTCAAAAATGAAGGCGACATTATTGTGGCTGGAAAAGGGGATTACTTCATCGCCATTAAAGACGACATCGTGATGATGGGTCAAAACGTGAAGGATGCAGTAGCGGATGCTAAAGCGGCTTTTGAGGCAAAAGAAAATAGCATTGCAAACAATTCCGACATCGCAAGCGTGCTTAATGAGGACCAAGATATTAATGTGTATATCAACTACGATGCTGCCCTGAAAATGGCACAAGCCGCAAGCTCAGAAGTGGCTTTCATCTCCGGTTTCTTGTCTGGTATTAAAGGATGTGGCTACAATGTGGACCTTTCCGACAACAAGGTAACGGTGAAAGGTCGGTCGTTTGTAGACGAAAATGCCGACATCATTAAGCTGCTCAACGAAGTTAAGGGTGATGCCTCCAACAGCTTTATGGAATACATGCCTCAAGATGCCAACATCCTTTTTAGCATTTCAATCAAAGGCGAAAAATTAGCCGATTTCCAAAGCATCAAACCCTTCCTGGAATCGCAATCCGGTAGCCCTATGTTTGGCAACGCCAACCTAACAGAATTGGTGAAATCGCTCAATGGACCTATCGCTGTGGGTGTGTCAACCGGCACAAATGTGAGAGATTTCAAACCCGAAAACCTGAAAGGATGTATGGTGATTACCACTAACAAACCGGCTGAATGGAAAGCTTTCTTGGATGCAATACAGAAATTGGGCGGCAACATGCCTTACCAAATTACCACTGAAGCTAAATCCGATTTCGTGCTGGTGAAATTCGGCGCACAAACCAATTTTGCACTCAATTGCAATAACGATAAAGCAAAATCTGTGTTCTCCAATAATTATATCGGTGTGTGTGTGGATGCGCAAAACAATGGACAAGTGCTTCACCTCGAATCCGGTGCTGAAAGTATCAAGGAAGGTAGCGGCGTATTCTATATCCTCAAAGCAGACGGCGAGGAAATGCCATTTGCCGAATATCCGGCATTCTTCGATAGCTTGAAATAAAACACCTGCTAACTGATTTCAATCAATCAACCAATACAAAATCGCGGCAATGCATACAGCAAAGCCGCGATTTTTATAATTTAGAAAAAGCCCGTTAAATAGTAATCGGGGCAACGAAATGCTTTATCCGAACATTTCGGCTGCCAAAGCGAGTGTTTCGGGTTTGCCCACATCAAGCCACTTATAATTAGAGAACTGCTGATAACCATAGAAGTCGTAATCGTGGCACATCTCGGCATAGAATGGCGCAATCGAAAACACCTTTCCTTTTTCAGCCGAATATTTTTCAAGGGCATCGAATATGGCGGGCGAAATCACATGCACACAGCCAAATGCCAGTGCTTCCACCTGAGTGGCATCATACACAAAACCTTGCGGCTTGGTTTCGCCGGTTGCCTTATTCACCCATCCTCGCAATCTGCCTTCTGAATTAAAGAGAAAATATCGCTGGGTTTGGCGTGGCTTCACCAAGATGGTAGACAAGGCATGATGCTTGACATGAAAATCGTACATTGCCTTCAAATCCAAATCGGTGAGCACGTCGGCATTGTGAACAATGAATGGCTCATCGCCATCCAAAAATTTCCTTGCTTTGAGCATGCCACCACCGGTATCGAGCAGCAAATCGCGCTCATCGCTGATGTGGATATTCAATCCAAAATTGTTATGGCGTTCCAAATATTCAATAATTTTGTCGCCAAAATGATGGATATTCACTGTGATATCATCTACTCCGGAAGCCGCCAAATGGGTGATTACGCGTTGGAGCATCGTGCGACCGCCCACTTCCACCAGCGCCTTCGGGCGATCGTTGGTGAGCGGACGGAGTCGTGTGCCTAATCCGGCAGCAAAAACCAATGCTTTCATTTGACAATCACTTTTGAATGGGTGTGAACACTTGCTCAATGTTTTGCTCGCGATGCACGAGTTCCACCTTCACATTGAATTTTTTGAAGATATGTTCCGCCATGTGTTGAGCCGAGTACACCGAACGGTGCTGTCCACCTGTGCAACCGAAGCACACCATCAAGTTGGTGAAGCCACGCTCTATATAGCGTTTCACGGAAGCATCCACCAGTTCGTAGGCATGGCTCAAGAATGTAAGAATTTCGCCATCGTCTTCCAAATATTTTATCACCGGTTCATCTAAGCCGGTGTAGGGCTTGTAGCGATCGTATTTACCGGGATTGTTGGAAGCACGGCAGTCGAACACAAAGCCGCCTCCATTGCCCGAATTATCGTTGGGAATCCCTTTTTTGTAGGCAAAACTCATCACTTTCACGGTGAGCATTCGCTTTTGCAAATCGTCGGTGAATTGCGACATATTCACCAAATTTTTCAGCACACTCGTGAGATAGGGATATTCCACATAGGGTTCATTCAAAAGTGAGCGTAAATTGTTGATAGCAAAGGGCACACTCTGCATGAAATGAGGCTTCTTCTCAAAATACCCTCTAAAGCCATAGGCTCCCAGCACTTGCAAGGTGCGGAAAAGCACAAAGTGGCGCAATTGAGAATAGAAATAATCGTCGTCAACAAATTTGTATTTCTTCAGCTCCGATATGTATTCTTTCAAGAGTTCCTTGCGCAAGCTGTCGGGAAAATTAGCTTTGGCTTGCCACAAAAATGATGCCACATCATAGAAAAACGGACCCTTGCGACCGCCTTGGAAGTCGATAAACATCGGCTCTCCATCCTTAATCATCACATTGCGAGATTGAAAATCGCGATACATGAATGTGGCGGAATTGCTGCGCAAGAGCACATCGGTAAGGTGCTGGAAATCATCTTCCAGTTGACCCTCATTAAATTCCAATCCGGTGGCTTTTAAAAAGCAGTATTTGAAATAGTTCAAATCCCAAAAAATGGAGCGTGCATTGAATTCCGGAGCAGGATAGCAATACGAAAAATCCATGCCATCGGCTCCCTTAAACTGAAATTCGCACAAGCGGCGGATGGTTTTGCCAAGCAATCGCTTTTCATCTTCGCCAAACACACGGGTTTTGCGAGCTTTTTCTATGGCATCGAAGAGAATTGTGTCGCCCAAATCTTCTTGCAAATACGCCATTTGGTCGCTACTCTCCACATACACCTTTGGCACCGGAAGCCCTTGGTGCATAAAGTGCTTCGCCATATACAAAAACGCCCTGTTTTCTTCCTTAAGCTCGCCAAGCACACCAATAATGGATTGCTCGCCAAGCAAGCGAAAATAGTGGCGATTGGAGCCCGATGCGGGCAGCTGAATAATCTCTAAAGGGGCAGAGCCCACATATTGAGTGTATAACTGTTTTAAAACTTCAGTATCCATAATCTTGAAACTTTATCTTGCAAACAAAGATAGGTGAATTTCGCCATATGAGCAAACTCGGAAATTAGAATTCGCTCGTGAAATGGAATTTCAATTTTGGAAAATCTTGTTGTGCCATCGATAACACATAGCCGGAATCTGCCAAAAACACATCTCTACCATCTCGGTCGAGAGCCATATATTGCTGCTTTCTGCGCTTGAACGCATCGAGAGCTTCTTTGTCGTCGCTCTCAATCCAGCAGGCTTTATAGAGGCTTATCGGCTCCCAACGGCAGCTCGCACCATATTCGTGAAGCAAGCGATATTGTATCACCTCAAATTGGAGCTGACCCACAGTGCCGATAATTTTGCGATTATTGAATTGATTCACGAATAGTTGAGCCACACCTTCGTCCATGAGTTGCTCTATTCCCTTATTGAGCTGCTTCATGCGCATGGGGTCGGTGTTTTCAATATATTTAAACATTTCGGGTGAAAAACTTGGCAATCCTCTGAAGTGAATCAATTCTCCTTCGGTGAGGGTGTCTCCAATCTTAAAAGTGCCATTGTCGGGCAAACCTACAATATCACCGGGATACACGTCGTCGATTACCTCTTTTTTCTGCGCCATAAAGGCTGTGGGCGCAGCAAAGCGAATTTGCTTATTGCTGCGCACATGGTGATAATATTGATTGCGGTGGAACACGCCGGAGCACACTTTCACAAAAGCGATACAACTTCGGTGGTTGGGGTCCATATTGGCATGAATTTTAAACACAAACCCGGAAAATTTTTCTTCTTCGGGCTTTACAACGCGTTCCAAAGCCTGAACCGGGCGAGGCGATGGTGCAATTCGAATGAAGCAATCGAGCAATTCTTTCACACCAAAGGTGTTGAGTGCAGAGCCGAAAAACACCGGAGCCAACAAGCCTTCCAAATAATCTTCCACTTCAAAATCGGGATACACGCCATCGATGAGTTCAATGTCGCTACGCAATTTTTCGGCATCGTCGGCACCCACTGCTTGGTCAATCACCGGGTCGTTGATATCTTCAATGTCAACTCGGTCGGAAATGCGTTGCTTGTCGGCGGCGAAAAGGCTCAAATTGTGTTCGTAAATATTATACACACCTTTGAAATTGGCTCCGCCATTGATAGGCCAGCTCAACGGGCGCACCGAAATTTTTAACTCCGCTTCCAGCTCGTCTAAGATGTCGAATGGGTCGCGCCCTTCACGGTCCATTTTGTTTACAAAAATAATCACCGGCGTGTTGCGCATGCGGCACACTTCCATCAGTCGGCGCGTTTGTTGTTCCACACCTTTTGCAGCGTCGACCACGATAATTACACTATCCACCGCCGTGAGCGTACGGAAGGTGTCTTCAGCAAAATCTTGGTGACCCGGGGTGTCGAGGATATTGATTTTATAGCCCTCATACTCAAATCCCATCACCGAGGTAGCCACCGAGATGCCACGTTGCTTTTCTATCTCCATCCAATCGCTGGTGGCAGTTTTCTTAATCTTATTCGATTTCACAGCGCCTGCCACATGAATGGCTCCGCCAAAGAGGAGCAATTTTTCAGTTAATGTCGTTTTACCGGCGTCAGGGTGGGATATAATCGCAAAAGTGCGTCGCTTTTTAATTTCTTCTACTATATTTGCCACAATTATTTGAAATGATATGATTAGTTGTTTTCAATTCGTTGAATACACTCCTTCAAACTATCTTCCCAATAGGGGATAGTGGTGTGGAAGGTAGATTTAAATTTGGCTTTGTTGAGCACACTGTAGTGTGGGCGTGCCGCCTTGGTTGGATATTCATTGGTGGTGCAAGGAATCACTTCACAGGTGGTGATACCAGCCAAGCGATGAATCGCTTTAGTGAAATCGTACCACGATATCACGCCTTCGTTGCTGAAATGATAAATGCCGGCATGCCATTGGGGAGCGGTAACAACGGTGAGAATACCTTCAGCCAAATCTTTGGCATAAGTGGGGGAGCCTATTTGGTCGAAAATCACTTTCAAGCTATCTTTGGTGCGCCCCAACGCCAGCATCGTTTTTACAAAGTTTTTGCCAAAAGGTGAATAAAGCCACGCGGTGCGGATAATCACGGCATCGCTGAGGCATGCCTGTAAGCGCTGCTCGCCTTCCAATTTTGTGCTGCCATACACCGAGCGAGGCGAAGTGGGAATATCTTCTGTGTAGGGCTCGCAAGCGTCGCCGCTAAACACATAGTCGGTTGACACATGAATCATTTTGGCTTGATATCGCTTGGCTGCTTTTGCCAAAATTTCAACCGCCTCAGCATTAATGCGGCGGCACAAATCAGGCTGGTCTTCAGCGGCATCCACAGCTGTGAAAGCGGCACAATTCACCACAAAATGAGGATGGTGCTGATTGAAAAAAGCATCCACCTCATCGGGTGATGTGATATCCATGTCGTTTACATCGGTAAAGATCGGAGAGAGCGATGGATAGGCTTGCAATGCGATGCGCAATTCATTACCCAACTGCCCGTTTGCTCCTGTTATAAGTATCGTGGTTTGCATGATGAGTTGTGGATGTAATTAATCGTTAGCGAATAACGGCTGTTGTTCATCTTTTTTGAAATAAGCCGCAAGAATGCCTATAAAATATGATATTTGAGAAATTGCTTTTTGAGTTTCTTCCGTGATGGTTTTTCCTTGCAATCGAAGCATCAAAATGCCATAAAGCGCATTGAAGCAGGTTTCCAATTCCCCGGGTTGTTGATTGGAATCCGACTTTGAGCGAAGTTCCACAATAAACGGGAGGGCGTGATAAAATTGCGCGCCATATTGTGGAAATTTGGGGGAATTGAGTAATTGCACATGAAGGTCGTTGAGGCGAATGAGCACATTTTTATTAATTTGGAGATGCCCTGTGGCTTTCACATGCTCCAATTCCATCATTTTTATGAGGGATTCGTACCATTCTTTCACTTCCTTTTTTTTGTCATCGCTGATGGCATACCCGGAAATGATGTTGGCTTCAATTTTATCAATATCAAAGTTATACGCTCGTATTAAATCTTCCACTTGCCACATGTAGAGAAGATATTCAGCTATGTTTTCTTTGCGCTTTTGCTGTGCTATAATCATAGGTCAACCGAATTTGCTAATGTTGCGAAGTGCTTCTTGGTCAATAATTTTTATACGACGTCCATCCACTGTGATGATATGCTCTTGGCAAAACGCCGATAGGGTGCGAATGGCGTTGCTGGTGGTCATATTCGACAGATTGGCCAAATCTTCTCTTGCCATAAAAATCTTTAGGGTTTGGCCATCGTCTTCAAAACCGTAGTTGTCCATCAGCAGAATAATGGCTTCGGCAAGGCGTCCTCGAATATGCTTTTGGGTTAGATTCACAATCTTGGTGTCGCTACCCCCCAAATTCTTCGAAAGTTCATGAATGAAAAACCATGCCAAATCTCTATTCTGATTAATCAAATCTTTTACCAATTGCATAGGAATAGCGCCCAACTGCGATGGCTCAAAAGCCGCAGCAGTCGACACGTAGGGCTCATTGGCAAAAAATGCCCTATAACCAAAGTATTGAATCGGGCGATAGAGACGCAAAATTTGCTGCCTGCCTCCCATTCCGTCTTTAAACAATTTCACTTTTCCCTTCAAAAGGCACCACAAATATTGAGGTGTATCTTTCTCAGCGTAAATGATTTGATTCTTTTTAAAAGAATGAATATGAAAATTATCAGCCACCAAGCGGCGCTCATCGGGGGTAAGTATCGTCCAAATAGCAGCTAAGTCTTTACTGATAATCTGTTCAAGTGTACTCTTTATTAACATCTGCTATATAACACTGCTTTATAACATACAAATTTACACACTTCTTCGCAATTGGGCAAAAAAGAAAGGAAAAAATTATCCAAATCCCCAAAATACCAAAATTCCTTTCATTTAAGATTGCGTTGCTTTCCCTATAATTGAAGCTATAGCTTAAACGATTCCCAAATTGAAGTACGATTGACCGACAATAAAAAATTAAAAAAATAAGGACGCCTTATGTGGAGGTGTCCTTATTCGTTGTTTGACAACAATATTTAATAAAATATGAGCCGATGATATTCCTTAAAAGAGGTAGAATTTGCTGATAGGTTGGTTGGTGTTGATGCAGCTGATGGTATTGGCAAAGAGTTCTGCTATACTGATTACTGACACTTTGTTTGACCTTGACAAATCGAAAGGAATGGAATTGGTGAAAATCACTTCTTGGAGTGCACTGGCGTTGATGCGGTCCACTGCCGGTCCGCTCATCAGAGCGTGAGAGGTGACACAGCGAACGGAGCGCGCTCCGTTTTCTTTCATCAAATCGGCGGCTTTGCAAATGGTGCCGGCAGTGTCGATCATATCATCCACGAGCACCACATCTTTGTTTTTCACATCTCCAATTATGGTCATGCTTTCTACCACATTGGCTTTAGCTCGCTGCTTGTGACAAAGCACGAGGGGGCATTGGAAATACTTAGAATAACTGTTGGCTCGCTTGGCTCCGCCCACATCGGGCGAGGCAATTACCATATCTTCCAGGTGCAAGGATTGAATGTAGGGCACAAACACGGAGGAAGAATAGAGATGGTCGACGGGCACATTGAAAAAGCCTTGAATTTGATCGGCATGGAGGTCCATGGTCACCAATCGATTAATACCTGCTGCCGAAAGCAAATCAGATACAAGCTTGGCAGCGATTGAAACACGTGGCTTATCTTTGCGGTCTTGACGAGCCCATCCAAAGTAGGGAACCACAGCCACTACACTTCTTGCAGAAGCGCGTTTAGCGGCGTCGATCATCAGGAGCAGTTCCATCAAGTTGTCGCTATTAGGGAAGGTGGATTGAACCAGAAACACGTCGCATCCTCTCACTGATTCTTCGAAAGAGACTTCGAATTCTCCATCAGAGAAGCGGATGGTGTTCATTTTTCCAAGTTCTATTCCCAGATGCTTGCACATCTCCTCAGCCAGATAGCGCGACTTTGTACCGGAAAAGATTTTGTACGAATTGTTCATAAAAATTGAGGTATAAATAAAAACACTATGCAAAGTTACAATATATCGTTTGCCTTTCTATGATTTTTCAGTTTTATTTGCAAAAAAAATGTTAGTGCACGATTTTCCACACCACGCCTCCGTGTGCAGGCAAGCGCATTTGGAATTTGGCTGTGGGAGAAAATTCCGCCGTTTTTTGTTTGCCGGAGAGCAATTCTTTCATAAAGCACAAACCACTTTGGATGCCTAAGCATTGGAAAGCATGTGCGGGAATATCAATCTCTAATACAGCATCATCTGTATGGAAATTGACCCCGACGAGGAGGGTTTCGTGGTCAAAATGGCGCAAATATACGTATTGCTTTTGTGGGTTGAGGTTTTGATAATTCACATACATTAAATCGAAGAAAGCGCCTTGTGAGATGGCTTGCTCGGTGGCACACATTTTTAGGATTTTGGTGTAGAACGCTCTTATTCTCCTGGCTTTGTTGTTGATTTTGTGAATGGAACATTTGCCATGGCTATACCATTTTTCTACCAGAGGCATCGTGGTGTAGTCGAAAATGGAGGTTCTTCCATCGTCGCCGGAATAACCGGTGGCTCCTTTGCCGTCTTCTCCGAGTTCTTGCCCCTGATATAGCATAAATGGAGAGGTGGACATGGTGGCCGACACAATCACCGCCGGGAAGGCTAATTCGGCATCACCGAATTGCTGTGGAGAAGCCAAGCGCAATTCATCGTGATTTTCCAAGAAATTGAGCATATGTGCTTGCATACCTTCCACCGTTTGCCAACATTGAGTGAGCGATGCTGCCGATTCCTCGTTTTTCACAATGGCACACAGTTTATCGTAGAGGTTCACTTTGTCGTAGAGATAATCGAAACCGCCGTAGTGAATGTAGCTGTGATAGATGCCTACATCGTAGAGCTCAGCAATGAAAACCACATCAGGATACTGCTCTTTCACTTTGGCGATTGCCCAATGCCAAAATTCCACGGGCACCATATGCACCATATCGCAGCGAAAAGCATCCACGCCTTTTGCTGCCCAGAAGAGAAGGATATCACACATTTTGGTCCATGTGGAAGGAATAGGAGAGAAGTGTTTGGAGCCATTCCATGGATCCACACCATAGTTAAGTTTCACGGTTTCAAACCAGTCGTTACCCCCCGGGCATTCGTGAAAACAATCGTTGCCGGTGGCTTTTGCGGGATATTCCACATATTTATCGTCGCCTTCACCCATATCCACAGAAGGAGAGAAGGGTTTGCCGGTAATGTAGTAGAAATTGTTGTTTGGTGAGAAAAACATGCCCTTATCGTCGGTTTGTCCCAAATCTTCCACCCCTTTAGGTTTAGCCAAAGAGCGATATTGGCGTGCCACGTGGTTGGGGACAAAATCCAGCACCACCTTCAATCCACATGCGTGGGTGCGCTGCACCAATTGCTCAAATTCCTCCATTCTTTGGTTCACATCCACAGCTATATCGGGGTCCACATCGTAATAGTCGGTAATAGCATAGGGCGAACCGGCATTGCCTTTCACCACATGAGGATTTGATTTGTGGATGCCATAGGCGGAGTAGTCGGTTTTTGATGCATGCTGTACGATGCCGGTGTACCATACATGGGTAACGCCCATATCGCGAAGCGAATTCAATACACGAGTATCGATTTGGTTCATTTTACCGGCACCATTTTGGGCTATGGTGCCATTAAATACGGGATTGGGCTGCGTGTTGGTAAACAACCGCGGGAATAGTTGGTAGATGATAATTTTGCTTTTATTGTTCATCTCTTATTTGTTTTAAGAGTGGAGAATTAACCAAAACTTTCATTGCTGCGAAATATCCTTCCTTGGCATTTTCTTTCATATTGTCGAAGCCAAAAGTGCCTTTACCTTTCATGGAATCCACAGTGATTACCACATCGCATGATTGCATATCGAGGTAGGTGTTGTGGGTGGTCATTAGGCGATAGGAACGATAACCTATATCGACCAAGGTGTTTTTGAACGGCGACTTATCGAGCGGACTCACCACCACACCAATCACCACGTCGCAACACTCGCGCAATGCAAACACAGGCAAATTATGAAGCACTCCGCCATCCACATAGGTTTTGCCATCAATAATGGCTGGCTGAAAAATCATAGGGAGGCTGCAGGAAGCAGTAATACATTTTGCCAATGGTCCTTCGGTGAAAGCCACAGCCTTGCAATCATCTAATGATGTGGCGGTAATCACATTTGGCAAAGGCAAATCTTCTATTCTGGAGTAGGGGAGATGACGATTGAGGAAGGCTTCCACTTTTGAGAGAGAGAAAATGCCATTAGTGGGCATCTTCACTTTTAAAATGGAGCGAAGATTAATTGAACTAAGCATTTTCAAAATTTCATCGGAAGAATATCCTGCTGAAAAAAGAGAACCCACCACACTGCCGGCACTACAACCTGCCACAATTTGTGGCTTAAGACCAAAGTCCTCCATTGCCCGAAGTACGCCAACATGTGCAAAACCCTTGGCACCTCCTCCCCCAAGGGCAATGCCAAGGCGATATTTTTTGCTTCTTGATGTGGGATTCATTTCCTGCTTATGAATATACAAATAATTGTGTCTACAAAAATACGAAAAAATTACGGAACGGAAGTAAAGAAATCAAAAAAAAGCATGGGCAAAAAAAATCACCCATGCTTGAATTAAATATGAAAAGAATGTTTTATCCCAAGAAACTGAGCAAGATACCGGCAGCCACGGCAGAGCCAATCACACCCGCCACATTCGGGCCCATGGCGTGCATGAGCAAGAAGTTGCGAGAATCGGCTTTAGCGCCTTCCATTTGGCTCACACGAGCAGCCATAGGCACAGCGCTCACACCGGCAGAACCGATAAGCGGATTGATTTTTTCTTTCAGGAAAAGGTTCATCACCTTTGCCATAATCACACCTGAAGCCGAACCAATACCAAATGCCACAATACCCACGCAAAGAATACCCACAGTTTGGAAATTCAAGAACGAGGTGGCTGTGGCGGTGGCACCCACGGTAAGACCGAGGCAAATCACCACGATATTGTTCAATTCATTTTGTGCAGCTTTGCTCAAGCGTTCCACCACACCGCTTTCCTTCATCAGGTTGCCCAACATTAAGCAACCAATCAAAGTAGCAGCGGAAGGCACAATCAGCGACACTATAATAGCCACGATGATGGGGAACAAAATCTTTTCCTTTTTGCTCACGGTGCGAAGCTGTTTCATGCGGATTTTGCGTTCGCTATCGGTGGTGAGCAAACGCATGATGGGCGGTTGGATTACCGGCACCAAAGCCATATAGCTATATGCCGCCACCGCAATCGGTCCGAGCAATTCAGGCGCCAACTTCGAAGTCAAGAAAATGGCTGTTGGGCCATCAGCACCACCGATAATACCGATGGAAGCTGCTTGAGCTTGAGTGAATCCAAAAATGGGAAGGTCCATTTGGGTCACCAGGAAGGTGGCAAAAATTCCGATTTGTGCGGCAGCTCCGAGGAGCAAACTCTTAGGATTAGCAATGAGCGGACCAAAGTCGGTCATTGCACCCACGCCCAAGAAAATCAAGCATGGATACACACCGGCTTTCACACCTATATAAAGGATATCGAGAAGTCCACCATGCGCCATGATATATCCATAGTCGTGGTAGTGCTCTCCGCCTTCTTTCAGAAATTCATTGTTCCACATCTCCGAGTCGAAAAGTCCGGCACCCGGAAGGTTGGTGAGAATCATACCAAAAGCGATGGGTAAGAGCAGCAAAGGTTCGTATTTCTTCTTAATTGCCAAATAAAGAAGGAAGCAACCAATGGCTATCATCACAAAGTTTTTCCAGCCTTCTCCGGCGAAGAATGCAGCAAATCCCATTTCCGAAGTGAATTTTTTCAAGCTTTCACCCAAACTAAAATCAGCTGCCATAATGGGAAGTGCAAAAAGGAGAAGCACAGCAAAAACTAACAGTCGTTTAAAATTCTTAGTTTGCATTTTGATTAAATTAGTTTCAACATTAATCAAGTTCTACAAGCACTTGTCCGCTTTGCACTTGCGCGCCAACTTCCACATTCACCGCCTTCACGGTGCCTGCAAATTCCACTGTGATGCTATTCTCCATTTTCATAGCTTCCATCATACACACGGTTTCGCCGGCTTTGAGTGCTTGACCGGGCTTTACGAGCACCTTAGTAATGGTGCCGGGAAGGGGTGCTTCCACCACCTTTGCACCAAGTGCAGGCTTCGGTGCGGCAGCAACGGGTGCCGGAGCCGCAGCGGGTGCCGGAGCCGGTTTAGCCACAGGAGCTGCGGCGGCAGCGGGAGCAGCGATAGCATCAGCCACCAATTCCACCAAAAGGTCGCCTTGGTTAACACTTTGTCCTTCAGCCACAGCGATGCGTTGCACAGTGCCTTCCACGTCGGAAACGATGTCGTTGGCCATCTTCATGGCTTCAATCACCAAAAGCACATCGCCTTTTTTCACGTGTTGACCATTAGCCGCCACCACCTTGGTCACGGTGCCGGGAAGTTCGGAATTAATGTTTTTGGGTCCACCGGCTTGAGCGGCTCCCGAGGTGGCACGAGCCATTTTTGGAGCAGAAGCCTTGGTTTGTGGCACCTCTACTTGATATGTTTGACCATTAACGGTAACCACAAGCGCACCGGCATTTTCTTCAGCCACGGTAGCATTATAGTCTTGCCCGTTGATTTTAAATTTAAATTCTTTCATTGTTTTGATTTAACACATTTGTTTGTTAGTCTGTTATCACAATCTCTCGTTGAGCACGGCATGCCAAGCTGATGGTGTTTTCTTAATGGTTAAGATGCCACTTTCTTGGTCGCCTTTGCTTTTTTGATAAAGGTAAACGGCTGTAGCCACTGCCACAGAGTCGAGGTCACCGGCTTTTGTAGCGGATACTGTGGTTTCGCCATTGTCAGCCTTCACATTTCCGGCTTTGGGTGATTGTTTTGCCACCAGGTTGAAAACCATCAGCACCAGCACGAGGATAATGAGGATGATAAACACCACACCCACGCCAATACCGGTCATCAACCAAGCGTCACTCCAATTAGTTAATAAAACCATATTCTTAGTTCTTTAAATGATTTTTAGAGAGGAATATTACCGTGCTTTTTAGCAGGATTGGTAAGTTTTTTATTTTCTAATTGTGCAAGTGCACGAATCACACGGAAACGAGTATTGCGAGGTTCAATCACATCATCGATGTAGCCATAGCGGGCTGCATTGTAGGGATTGGCAAACAAATTGGTGTATTCGTCTTCTTTTTCTTTGATGAAAGCTTTAGCTTCTTCCGCCTTACCTTCTTCTTTGAGCGCCTTGGCTTCTTTAGCATAGAGCACAGTGGCAGCGCCGGATGCGCCCATCACAGCGATTTCTGCTGAGGGCCAAGCATAATTCAAGTCGCCGCGCAATTGCTTACAGCTCATCACAATGTGGCTACCGCCGTAGCTCTTACGCAAGGTAACGGTCACTTTAGGCACAGTGGCTTCGCCGTAGGCGTAAAGCAATTTTGCACCGTGAAGAATCACAGCATTGTATTCTTGAGCAGTGCCCGGGAGGAAGCCCGGCACATCCACCAAGGTAACGATAGGAATATTGAAAGCGTCGCAGAAGCGTACGAAGCGCGCACCTTTACGCGAAGAGTTGCTATCGAGCACACCCGCCAATTGCTTGGGCTGGTTGGCTACGATACCCACTGATTGGCCATTGAAGCGTGCAAACCCGATAATCAAGTTTTTGGCATAGCTGGGTTGCACTTCAAGGAATTCACCGTTGTCGACAATGCCTGCAATCACTTGATACATGTCGTAAGGCATGTTGGGATTTTCCGGGATGATTTCGTTGAGGAAATCTTCTTTGCGGTCGATGGGGTCGGTGCATTCCACCAATGGAGTCTTTTCCAAATTGTTTTGAGGAATGTAGCTAAAGAGCTTCTTGATTAATGCAATGGCTTCTTCTTCAGTGGAAGCGGTAAAGTGTGTAACACCGGATTTGGTGGCGTGCACAGTGGCGCCACCAAGTTGTTCCTGAGTAACCACTTCGCCAAGCACGGCTTTCACCGGACCGGGACCTGTAAGGAACATATAAGATGTGTTTTCGCACATCAAGGTAAAGTCGGTTAGGGCAGGAGAATACACTGCACCACCGGCACACGGGCCCATGATGGCAGAAATTTGAGGAATCACACCCGATGCCATAATGTTGCGTTGGAAAATTTCGGCATAGCCTGCAAGTGCGTTGATACCTTCTTGCAAACGTGCGCCACCGGAATCGTTCAAACCAATCACGGGAGCGCCCACTTTCATAGCCATATCCATCACTTTGCAAATTTTGGCTGCCAGCATTTCAGAAAGCGAACCGGCACTCACGGTAAAGTCTTGTGCAAACACATAAACGAGTCGACCGCAAATGGTACCGGAACCGGTCACAACACCATCGCCGAGATAGCGTTTCTTTTCCATACCGAAGTTGGTGCAACGGTGCTCTACAAACATGTCCATTTCTTCGAAGCTGCCTTCATCGAGCAGCATGGCAATGCGTTCACGAGCAGTGAATTTGCCTTTGGCATGTTGCTTTTCAATAGCTTTCTCACCACCGCCAACACGCGCTTTTTCGCGTTTGGCAATGAGTTCTTGTATTTTGTTTGATTGAATACTCATTTTTTGATATAATGATGTGGTTTCAAATTTGAAAAATTATTTATGAGGATCTTCGCAAAGCTCTACCAAGGTGCCGCATGTGCTTTTCGGATGAAGGAAGGCAATGTTTAAACCTTCGGCACCATGACGAGGATGCGCATCAATCACGCGGTCGCCATTGTTCACTTCTTCATCAATAGCCTCTTGCAAGCCATCTTCCACTGCAAAAGCAATGTGTTGAACACCACCGCGACCGCCATTTTTTTCAATAAACTTGGCAATAGCGCTGTCGGGGCTGGTAGCTTCCAAAAGCTCAATCTTCACTTCACCCACTTTGATGAAGGCGGTGCGAACATGCTGTTCTTCCACTTCTTCAATTTTGTAGCACTTTGTGTTTAACAGTCTTTCGTAAAATGGGATAGCCTCTTCAAGAGAAGTGACTGCAATACCCACGTGTTCAATGTGTGAAATTTGCATAATTTTGTTGAATTAGTTGTTTATAATAATTAGTTATCAATAGTGTATGCACATTGTATTATGACACCTTTTTCAGCGTCCTTTTATTTATTAATGTACAAAATTAGTACAAATAATTGAAATGGGAGAAGTTTTTAAAGAAAAACTCACTTTATTAACCACGGCTCTTTCATTTAAAGATGAAAAACGCGGCTTTGACAAAGATAGCGTGGCGGGGTGTATGACCAAAAGGGAATGTTGCTTTTTTGGGTGTTTGCCGCAGGCATTATATGGGATAGGCATGACCCTACGGGTCTGTGGGTTTAGTTCGGATTTGGACCAAAATCGGGCGTTTTTTTGGTCCAAAAGCGAACATGAAACACCTGAAGTAACTATTCAGCTATGCAATAATATGGGCGCACTGAGTGTGGGGATGCTATTTT
>SAMEA3663025__coassemble_778_pt1 | contig 17940 bp, 14 predicted proteins | sample SAMEA3663025__metabat2_low_PE_039 | metagenome-assembled genome bin SAMEA3663025 (sample SAMEA3663025) | pig gut metagenome | biome: pig gut; feature: pig-associated habitat; material: faeces | place: France | collected 2012
TTCCAACCTAAATTTTTATGATATTATTGCATAGCTGAATAGTTACCACAAACCGGTACCCACCCACCTCCGCCATAAAATAGGTGCGGAAAACTCCCAAAAAGGAAATTCACCCACTGGTCTACGAACACATTCCTGTCCTGTTTTAAATAGCCGCAGTTTTTTCTGCGAAGCGACTTTTTGTTCTCTTCCATCCATCCAAAGCCCACCATCCCACCCAACTCCATCCCTCCAAACCTCACCAAATCAAGCAGCCGCTATCAAAAATAGCCGTAAATGAAAGAGCTGTCGCCTCCGTCTTCTCGGAGTACGCTATTTGCTACGCGCCGCTAACGGCTCTTGCCGATATTTGCCATTCTCAAAAATTTGTTTTATCTTTACTGCAAATTATTGATAACTGACTAATTGCCCTAATATTCATCCATTTTTCTCATCGCCTCTCTATGAAAACTGTTCGTCATTTCCTGTTTGTGGCAGTGTGCGCCATGTGCGTGCCTTTTTCCGTTATGGCAGAAACGTATTTGATTGACCCCTCTGCCACTCAAAGCGGCGCCACCATTTCTTATCGCAATATCAATTTCACGGTAGGTACCACGGCTTTTGCCTCGTTTGCCGAGTTCAATGCCGCCGGACCGGTGAGCAGTTCCACCGTGTATGTGGCTCCGGGCACCTACGATGGTGCCACCATCTCTACCTACGGGCTGAAAGTGCTTGGTGCCAATGCCTACTGCGATTGGAATAGCCGAGGTGCGGAATCCTCCTTCATGGGAGAAGTCGTGATTAAAGCCGGCGCTGTGGAGGTGAATGGTTTTCACTTTTCCGGAGCCGGTAGGGTGGTGGCGAATAGTGCCACCAATGAGTCGCCGCTTTATAGCATCCGCGTGCGCTACAACATTTTCATCAATTCCACCGTGAGTCGCGCCGACGGCACTTCGCTCATTACCATCGGTAGTCGATACGCCGATGCCAATGCCAATAGCGATGTGTCGCAGCGCCGCTATGCCAACTGTGCCGTGGAGCATAACCGATTCAGTGGCAGTAGCTCGCATTTGGCAAATTCCATTGGGCTGTTCGGCGTGTTCGGTACCACTTCCGTGACCGACAACTACATCTACGGTGGCGGCACGGGTGTGCATATCTGCAATGCTCAAGGCAATGTGAATGTGAAGCACAATAAATTCTATTATGTGGGCGTTGAGGCTGCCGCTAACACCGATGGCGGTGGGGTGGGCGCTTTCTCTGTGTATTACGAACGCTCTGCGTATGCCAATACGTCGACCCTCAATATCACCGACAACGAATTCGACCACTGCTATGGCAAAACGTCATATATGGCACTACTGCGCGTGTATCCGGGCTCTGCCGGGAGCACCAATTGCGTGACGCCTTCCAATTTGTCGGTGAATATCAACCGAAACACTTTCACCAACAAAACGTCGACTGCCACTAATGCCAACCAGTTGGGCGAAAATATGCTGCTGTATGCCGACAAAGGCACCACCGGAGGCGTGAAATTCAACATTTCCGACAACCACTACGATAATCGTTTCTATAAATACTCTTTCGTTACGCTCGCCGACAGTTGGGGGCAACGCGAAATCTATTCCAATGTGGCTGACCAATTCACCATCGCCGGAAAATACTCCACCATGGGCACATCCATCATCGATGGTAAAGACATCAGCAACCACCTAACCGGACTCACGCCGGCAAACAATACCGTGATTCAGAGCATGGACATCGACCCGGTGACCGGCGACCTCTATTTCTTGCAATTGATGAATAGCACCAATAAATCCAATTTCAATAGCGCCAACGGGCTGAGCACCACCGAATGCGACCCGCTCTACCTCTTCCGCGTGCCATGCACCAAGAAGGCATCCGCCACCGACGGCACCTACACCTACAGCAGTTCTGTCCAGAAAATGAGTCTTGCCAAAACGGGACACGGTGTGAAACTGTCGGTGTTTCGCGACCCGAACGGCGAACTGTGGATGCTCACCGGTGCCAAAGGCTCCGACAATGGCACAAGCAACGACCTCTCGGGGCGTGCCATTTGCAAATTCAAATTCGTGAGCGGTGCCACAGTGATTGCTGATGGCAGAACCAACAGCACCGTGAGTCTTTCTTATTACGACCACCCGAAAGCATACAACAATGTGTATGCCGACGTCGACCCCGTGAACCGCTACATTTGCTATAGCAGTTCGGGCGGCGGCTCGCGCCGCTATTGCGTGTACGACCTCGATGCTTTCCTCTCCGGCAAAAATGTAGAAATCAAGGAATACGTGATGCCTAAGGGCGCCACTCCGGTCACAGGCTCGGGACTCTCGGGCGACACGGGATTTGAATGGAAGTCCTACCAGAGTTTTTGCATCAATGGCGACTATTTGTATTTGTATGAGGGCGTGGGCAGCAGTAGCAATTCGCCGGTGCATATCATGAGCATCGTGAATTGGCGTACCAACACCTACATTCAGCGCAAAGACATCGACTATGCCCGCATCAACAATATGTCGTGGGGCGAACCTGAGGCGGTGACTATCCGACCTGATGTGTTTGGCAATGCTTGTATGTATTTGGGTGTTTCAGCCAATAGCACATCGGTGTCGGTGTTTAAGTTTCATATCGACCGACACGTGGATGCTGCGGGCACGGTGATTGGCGACGACACCAATGCCACTGCCAAACATTTCTCCACTTCGCAATATGCGGGCATCACAATGGCACCTTCGGCTTCGGAAATGGCTTTTAGCGCAAGCAGTATGGAAGATAAGCCTTTGCAAACCCTCTCCGTGAGCCGCACCAGCGAATATATGTTTGGCAAATGGACTGCCGTTATCACCGGCGAAGATGGCGATGCATTCACTGCCGAAGTGGCTGACCACAACCAGTTTGCATCCTCCTTTACGTTGAATGTGACCTTCATCCCCAATGGTAGAAAATCCCACTATGCAGCCACACTCCGCCTCACCTCGCCCAATGCCCCCGACATCCTGATTCCGCTCTCCGGCACAGCACCTGCCGCCTCTGCGCTCGGCGACGTGAACTGCGACGGTAAGGTGGATGTGAGCGATGTAACCACCCTCGTGAGCAAAATCCTTGGCGATGACCCCGTCCCATTCAATCCTTCCGCTGCCGATGTAAAAGCCGACTCCATCCTCGACGTGAGCGATGTTACCGCCCTCATCACCCTCATCCTCGCATAGTATCACCCCCCGGATTCAATCGATAGCCTCGATAGCCTCTATAGCCTCTATAGGGGCTGTCCCGCTATCCGCCCCAAAAATATAGTTTTCGTTTTCGTTCAAATCTATGCCTTGGATTTGGAAAAAAAATGCTAAATTTGTAGGTTAATTGCCTAAATAGGCTATTTTTCCAATCCTTTTTATATGAACAACAACGATAAGACCCCTGAAGAAGTAAACAATCAGCTCAATGGCGAAGCGCTCCCCACTCCCGGCGCACAGTCCCCTGAAGCAAATCATACGCCCGAACCCGTAGCTGAGGAATCGGCACATTCATCGTATTCGCTCCCTAAAGACAAGAAATTGCAACTTTCGGGCATGTATGAGAATTGGTTTCTCGACTATGCCAGTTATGTGATTTTGGAGCGTGCGGTGCCACACATTGAAGACGGTTTCAAGCCTGTGCAGCGTCGCATTATGCACGTGATGAAAAAGAGCGACAATGGTCACTATGCCAAGGTGGCGGGAATCGTGGGCGACACGATGCACTATCACCCCCACGGCGACGCGTCGATTTATTCGGCGCTGGTGGCAATCGGTCAGAAGGGATTGCTGGTCGACACGCAGGGCAACTGGGGTAATATTCTCACCGGCGACGGTGCGGCAGCGGGGCGTTACATTGAGGCGCGCCTGTCGGAATTTGCCCTCGATGTGGTGTTCGATAATAAGGTAACGGATTGGACGTGGAGCTACGATGGCACCAATCAAGAGCCTATCACTCTGCCGGCAAAGTTCCCCCTTCTGCTGGCACAAGGGGCTGAGGGTATTGCCGTGGGCTTGTCGTGCAAAATTTTGCCGCACAATTTCAATGAAATTATTGATGCTGCCGTGGCATATTTGCGTGGCGAAGAGTTTCATCTCTACCCCGATTTCCCCACCGGCGGCTACATTGATGTGAACAATTACAAAGACGGTGAGCGGGGCGGCAATGTGAGGGTGCGTACCAAAATTGAGAAGGTTGACAACAAAACACTGCTCGTGAAGGATGTGCCCTACGGCAAAACCACTGCCACGGTGATTGAATCCATCCTGAAAGCCGCTGAAAAAGGCAAAATTAAAATCAAAAAGGTGGAAGACAACACTGCCTCCACCGCCGAAATCATCGTCACCTTGCAGCCGGGCACTTCGAGCGATAAGGCGATTGATGCGCTCTATGCTTTCAGCGATTGCGAAATTAGCATTTCGCCTTGCTGCTGTGTGATTAAGGACGAAAAACCGCAGTTCCTCAATGTGAGCGAATTGCTCCGTTTTAGCGTGAACCGCACCAAAGATATCCTGAAAGCCGACCTCGAATATCAGCGCAAAGATGCGCTCGAATCGCTGCTCTATGCATCGCTCGAGAAAATCTTTATTGAAGAACGCATCTATAAAGACCGCGCCTATGAGCAAGCTAAAGACTTGGACACTGCCTTGGCACACATCGATAAGCGTTTGGAGCCCTACAAGTCGCAATTTGTGCGCCTCATCACGCGCGACGATTTGCTCCGATTGCTGGAAATTAAAATGGCAAGAATTTTGAAATTCAATATCGATAAGGCAAACAACTACATTGCCATGCTCAATGAGCGCATCGCCGACATTGACCAAAAACTTGCCCACTTGGTGGACTATACCATCGAATGGTATGAGCGCCTGAAAAAGAAATACGGTAGCGCCTATCCGCGCCGCACCATTATCCGCGACTTCGACACCATTGTGGCGTCGAAGGTGGCGGAAGCCAACGAAAAACTCTACATCAATCGTGCCGATGGCTTTATTGGCACGGGGCTGAAGAAAGATGAATTTGTGTGCAATTGCTCCGACATCGACGACATTATCATTTTCTACAAAGATGGTAAATTCAAGGTGATTAAGGTGAGCGAAAAAATTTATGTGGGCAAAAATATCATCTACCTCAATGTGTTTAAGCGCAACGACACCCGCACCATCTACAATGTGCTCTACCAGGATGGCAAGGGTGGCATCGTGTATATGAAGCGCTTTGCCGTAACCGGGGTGACGCGCGACCGAGAATACGACCTCACGCAGGGTAAACCGGGTAGCAAAATCATGTGGTTTACAGCCAATCCCAATGGTGAGGCGGAGGTGCTGCGCATCACTCTCAAGCCTAAGCCGCGCCTGAAGGTGCTTCAATTTGATATCGACTTGGCGGATTTGGGCATCAAGGGCAAACTCACCCGCGGCAATTTGGTGACCAAAAATGAGGTGCACCGCATCACCCTTAAAGAGCATGGCGTGTCCACTCTCGGCGACCGAGAGGTGTGGTTCGACCCCGATGTGCTCCGCATCAACTACGAAAACCATGGCTTCTCGTTGGGTAAGTTCAGTGGCGACGACCGCATTCTCGTGATTATGAAAAACGGCGATTTCTACACCACCACCAGCGAAGCCACCAACCACTACGAAGATGGCATCTTGCGCATTGAAAAATATGCCGAAAGCAAGGTGTGGACCGCTATTGTGGATGATGCCGACCAAGGATATCTCTACATCAAGCGCTGCACGCTCGACGACAGAAACAGCAAGCAAAGTATGATTGGCGGCAATCCGGCTTCTAAATTGCTGGCGCTCTCCGATGCCAAATTCCCGCGATTTGAAGTGAAATTCGGCGGAGGCGATGCCTTCCGCGAAAATCTCGTGATTGATGCCGATGAATTTATCGGGGTGAAGAGTTTTAAGGCGAAGGGTAAGCGAGTGAGCAATTTCGCTATAGATGCCATCACTGAAATCGAACCGCGCGAAGTGCCGGAGGAAGAAACTGTGGCTGAAACTGCCATCGCCGAAATGGAAGATGCCGACACCACGGTGGTCAACAATTCAAAGGAAATCAACCAACAAGAAGTGCGCGACCAATTAACCGGGCAAACGCGCCTCTTCGACGATGACGATGAATAAACTGCTCCACATAGTGTTGCTGATGCTGGTGGGCGTGGAATGCGGTTTCGCGCAATCCGATACTGCCCGTTGCATTTCGCCTTCGAAAACCACCACGAGCATTTTTTCTTTGGATGCCGGTATGGGCTCCCAACGCGATACCTACATTTCGCCTATCACCTACGATGGCATGCACCTGAGGCTGGCATATCATAATATGTGCCAAAATGAGAAGTCGAGCATCACACGGGTGTTGGAGGGCGGTATCGACTACCAACTTACCGAAAACCCGGCAGGCAATCACATCATGCACACCCTGCTCGCCGACTTTAGATGGGCGGCGATGCACCGATGGAGGAATGTGCCGCTCTCGCGCTTGGATGTGATGGTGGGACCCTTGGCGCATTTTCGAGGCGGTTTGCTCTATAATCCCAACAATAGTAATAATGTGGTGTCGGCGCGCATCCATGCCGCCGTGGGTGTCAACGCTATGGCGTCGTATCTCACCTCGCTGAAAAACAGGCGGCTGAAACTGTGCTATGAAGTGTCGCTTCCGATGGTGGGTGCTATGTTTTCGCCGGAATACGATGAAGCCTACTATGAAATCTATGTGGGCAACCACAGCGGTCTTGCACACTTCGCTTGGTGGGGCAATCGCTTCGATATCACCAATTATGTGTTTGCCGATTATAGCATCGGTGCCAACACGGTGCTGAGAGTGGGCTATCGCAATAGAATCGAATCTTCGAATGTGTGCCACATCCACACCCGCGCCATCAGCCATGCCTTGGTGCTGGGCATTGGATGCAAACTGCTTACGAAATAATTCATAATTCATAATGCACGATGCATAATGCATAATTTTCATTTTTTTTTAATTCATAATGCTTGCTATGATTCATAATGCTATTCGCCTGTTTTGCGCTTTGCTGCTTTCTTTCACTTGCTTTGGATGCAGCGACCAAACTTTTAGCAATGATGCCGAAGGCAATTTCGATGCACTTTGGACCATTCTGGATGAGCATTACACCTTTTTTGAATACAAAAATGTGGATTGGAATGAAGTGGGCAATCGCTATCGTGCCAAAATCACTACCGGCATTAATAGCAACGAACTTTTCAACCTTTGCAGCGATATGCTCAAAGAACTGAAAGACGGACACACCAATCTGATTTCTGCCAACGATGTGTCAAGATATTGGATTTGGGAACAATATCCCGTAAACTACGATGAACGCATCATCGACGAAAACTATCTTAATTTTGAATACAAACGCACCGGTGGTATCAAATATCAAATTTTGAGCAACAATGTGGGTTATATGTATTATGGCGACTTTTCTACCGGTATCGGTGAAGGTAATTTGGATGCTGTGCTGGCATATTTGGCAAGTAGCAGCGCTCTGATTATTGATGTGCGTAGCAATGGCGGTGGCTATCTCACTAATGTGGAAAAATTGGTGGGCAGATTTATCACCAACCGAATGAAGGTGGGGAGCATCAGCCACAAAACCGGACCCGAACACAATGCGTTCTCTGAGCCCTACGACTATTATTTCAGCCCCACAAAAAATCGGCAGCACTACAATAAACCCATCGTGGTGCTGTGCAATCGCGGCAGTTTTAGCGCCACCAACAATTTCGTGTCAATTATGAAGCAGTTGCCCAACGTCACCGTTGTGGGCGATACCACCGGGGGCGGCTGCGGGCTGCCTTTCACCAGCGAATTGCCCAACGGATGGAGTGTGCGTTTCTCTGCCGCCGTCATCCGCGATGCAGAAGGCCACATCACCGAATTTGGCGTAGAACCCGACATCAAAGTCAACATCACCGAAGCCGACCGCCAAGCCGGCCACGACACCATCCTCGACACAGCCCTAAACCTCTTAATCTAATGCACAATTTATAATTCTATGGCTTTGCATGAGGGGAAAGCGAATGCACGGCGAAGCCCAAACCCACAGCCTCCCCCGCCAAAAATCCATCTATCGGTAGTGACATATCATCGGTATGTAATGGGTGCCCCCCAAAAATTTTTTTACTGTGCCGAAAACACACAAATAAAGCCGACTTGATAAAGCCGACCTATAAAAAAGACTAAACCCCGAGGTTTGTCATAGACAGGGACTCTCGGGGGATTCCGTTGCAAAGTTAGCAATCATTTCGTAACTTTGCAAGAAATTTTCGAGAAAATAGTTAATAATGAAATATTTTGAGTATGAAAGGGCATTTTCGCAGGCTCGTTTGAATAAATATTACAATGCTTGTAGTGGCAACACGACAAAAGCCCTGACCTTATATCGCTATAACATAAAACTATGCCAAAAGTTTTATGGAATTTTGAATATTTTTGAAATAGTATTACGCAATGCTATTAATGACCACTATAAAAGTGTGTTTTCTGATTCAGATTGGATAAAGAATCAATTGAGGCGTGGTGGAATGCTTGAAAATATTCCACAAAAGAATGAAGTGCTGCGGATAATTCAAGATTTATCAACTCAAGGGCGATATACTAACGATAGGGTCGTTTCATCCGTTTCATTTGGCTTTTGGACTCACTTGTTTACACGTCAGCCATTTAGGCTTGGAGGGCAAAATCTACTTAGAGTATTTCCGAATCGAACACCCGGACTCGGGCAAAGAGCTATATTCAATGAACTAATGAGTATAAAAACATTTAGAAATCGAATAGCTCATCACGAAGCGATATGCTTTAACGCATCCGGGGTGATTGACATTTCTAATACGCAAGATAAATATCAACGACCTAAAGCTGGTCTGACGGCATTATCTTTTGCAAGAATTACATTTTTTTTGTAAATTTGCAAAAAAAAACACGGTCATGAGATTTTTCACTCTGTTCATACTGATAGCTCTGTCGGCTGCGGCAAACGCGCAGGAACAAAAGATAAACATCAAGGTGGCGCCGACTGACGCCATAGTGATAGTAGACGGCAAAATCGTAAAGTTGCAGGATGGCAAAGCCACATTGACATTGCCTGCCGAAATTGAGTACACCTACTCGGTGGCATGCGACGGCTACGAGGGAGCGGACGGCTCGTTCCGGCTGAAAACTAAATCGCCCTTCAACCTCACGGTGGAGCTCAACAAGGAGGACGGAACAGAATGCACAGCTGCAACGACAGATGTGACAGAGGATAAGTTAGAAGATTTTCTGAAGGCGCAATACGAGTCTAAAAATTATAGCCTTATGCTGCCGGTAATCGACAGATTCCCGGATAATGCCCATTCGCTATTTTACAAAGGCTGTCTGTATTACTACGGCCGCGGAGTGGACAAAGACAGAGCGAAAGCAATAGAGCTGTGGCAGCAGAGCGCTGAAAAAGACTGCGGCGACGCCTACAACCGCCTCGGGCTCGTAGCCGAAAGCGGCTATTTTACCGGCTCCGCAGGCGATAAAGCCAATCAGCTTGGCGCAGAATATTACAAGAAAGCCATAGCGCTGGGGAACTCTATGGCAAAATACAATCTTGCCCTTTCGTATTATCACGGAAGCATCAAAAGAAACGACAAGGAGGCATTCCGACTGTTCGGAGAAGCGGCCAATGAAGGAAACGCCGACGCAATGGCCTTCTACGGACACTGCATGGAGCTGAATTACGACAAAGATTATTTCAAGGGCGTATCGAAAGCCGAACGTCTTTCCGAAGCTCTTAAGTGGATAAGGAAAGCGGTCGAAAACGGCAGCACCGTCGGCTGTTATTACCTCGGAAGCGCTTACTATTACGGCAAACTGGGTCTCGCATCCAACACAATGGAGGCATACGAATGGTTCAAGAAAGGTGCGGACAACGGTGACAACGACTGCGCCTACTTCATACAGCAACATTATAAATTGTAGACTTCTATAGGACTGTAAAGCCGTTTTTGCGGTTGCGGGGAACGTAAAATTTTTGTAATTTTTGCAATGCAGTTCATTTCAACTGATACTAAAATATATTCATTTTTTGGGTTATGATAGTAACCACTTGCTGTGGGGGATTGATATTTTCCCAAATTCAATCATGGGAAAGATTGCATCATTATAGCCAAAAGAGCCGCCTTTGTGGCAACCCTTTCGTTGTGATTGACAATGTTTTAATAGTGGTCAGAAAACGTAGCCGTTATTGAAGTAGCAGGCAGATGCCACATCCGCTTTTAGATGTCATTTACAGCCTCAAGGCTGCTCTGCCCGAAGCAACTTTCGCCTACCATTTGCGAGTGAGCCTCGGCTTTACATCATTCCATCCAAGCATGATATCCATCTATTTTGTGCATGATATCAACGGATGCTATTTGTTTCAAACGGATAGCGTGGTTCGTTTTCGTCTTTTATCACCACCTTCATGCCCACCTCGGCATAGTGTTCTTTAAAATGGATGATATCGGCATCGGAAAGGCGAATACACCCCTCGCTATCGCGACCGGGCATCTTGTCTTCGTTGCCGGTATTACCGTGAATGCCAATCCCCTTGTGGGGCGTTTCGAGGCGCAAAAACCACTTTCCATACGCCAAGATAGATCCTCTGCCATCGCCAAAGTCATGCACCCAAGTGGATGCGTCTTTAATTTCGCTGATAGTGAACGGCTCATCCATAGTGCACGACGGTGTTTTCATATCACCTTCCTTTTCTTTTTGTCCTTTCAAGCGGCTCAGGCACACCGGATAGCGTGCAATGAGGGTGGTGTCGCCATTCACGGTGGCATACACATTGAGGCGCAACTCGCGCTTGGAAATCACCACAAAAGCGCTACCGGGGTCGTATGCACCTTCAAAAAACACCTTCGCTGTGTCGGGGCGAAATTTGCCCTCGGCTATTTCTGCCGGCTGTTCATCAGCATTCACAGCGGTGCTGTCGGCTGCTGAGGCATTGCCCGATTCACCTTTACAAGAACTCATTGCCAAAGTCAGGGCAAAAACCATGATTGAAAAGGATAGAAAACCACGTTTCATACATATTATAGTTAATGGGTTGATATTTTTCTGTTTAGGATATTTCTAAAAGCTCTACTTTTACGCCGCCTTTTTTGCCGCAAATGTAGCTCATGGGCTTATCAAAGCCGTCGTGAATCAGCTCGTCGATAAAGAGGGGTTGACTGTCGAAGAAATAAAGGCTCTTAAAGGTATCGCCCACAGCGAGTTTGGAATTGATGGATTGTTCCACCACGAAGGAATTGTCGCCGGTGTACATAATCACGATTTGTCGGTTGGGTTCCCACGTGATTTTCAATCGGTCGCCTTTTTTCAATGAATTGCTGCGGATACCTTTGCCCAAAAATTCTTGCGAGGTGGCGGTATGGTCGAGGTGCACGAGAAATGCCTCCCAATTTTTGAAGTCCAAAAATCGAGCCAGCAGCGATAGGGTGGTCACGCTCGGCACATTTCCATCGTCGATAAAATTCCAAATGCGCTTGAGGGTATTGACCGACACATATTCGTGGATTTTCGTTTGAATACGTTCGGAGAGCTCCACGAAATCGTTTGAGGTGGCCATAGTGTGTCCCATTGTGCTTTCCACACACGAGCGCAAAGCGGTGAGTTCTCGCCCGTCTTTCTTCAGTTTGCCTCTACTTTTACTCATAGCGCTAAAGGAATAGTGAGTATAAATAATCTGAATAGTAAGTAATTATGCAGAACAAAAAATAGAATTGCCGTTTCGCACACAAATATACGAATAAATTTGCAAAATAGCTGTGTTCTGCAGCAAAAAATCAAGCAGGGCAAAGCTGAAAATTAAGAATGGTGCAGGCGCGGGCGTGGCGCACATAGAGTCGAAAGGTGCCTGACTGCATTTCCGGTGGCATTTGTTGCAAGGCGCCGGGGCGAAGGCGCACCTCGAAATCGGTGCTTTTTTTGCCACTATTCACCGTAATACATTCAAAATAGGCGGCATCGGGCTCGGCAAACATTGCTTCGCACTCTTTCGTGGGTACGCTCACAAGCAAATTTTTATCCGGCGACACACTGCCCACTTCGGTGTACATGTTGGGCAAACCGTTGCCATCGGGCATAAATTGGGCAAAATTCACGATGGCGCCCACTATCTCCTTGGCACTATCTTTGATGAAATCATCGACCCACATTCTGTAATACGGACGGTCGAGAATCACTGCCACCTTGCCGGATGGAAAGCGAACCACATCGCCGTTGCGGATGGCTAAATAGCCGCTATATTGCTCCACAGCCGCTTTGTCGGTGAGGGTGCTGAGGTTGGGCTCGTTTTCTTCCACATGCCCAAGCGACTGCGCCTTTGGCACCTCAATAAAGCGATATTGCTCCGATATGAAGTTCATATCGCGCGTGATGTGGATGTCGGTTTCGCCCATCAGGGTGCAGCCGTGGTCTTCGTCCATCATGTTGAGCACCACCATATCGTCGGGCACGTCGTACAAGGGCGGCTCGTCGCAGCTCGCCATCGTGAAAGCGAGAACGCTTGCGGCAAGCACTTTTGGAAGAAATCGCACTGTCATATGCAAGAATTTAGAAAGCGTATTTCAGCCCCACGCCGGTAATGAAGCGGGTGGCGTGGTCCACCATTTGGAAGGTTTCTTCGGTGTAGAGGGCAAAATTTCTGCCAATATTAAATTCTACGCCGCAGCCCACATTGGCGCCACATTTATTCACATCGCCTTTCGCATTCACATAGGCAAAACCTGCCATAGGATACACATTGAAGCCTACGTGTGAATCGATCACATATTGCAAATTGATATTCACATTGGTGAAATGACCGGCATCACCTTTTTCGCAAGAGTAGATAAACTCGGGCGAAATGCGTAAATTGTCTAAAAATTGGTATTCCAATTGAAAACCGAAGCCGGAATTTCCGCCTTTTGATGAATAGTCGTAGTCTACGCCAAACTGCATGTTCGGTTTCATTGCCATAGCGCCGGTGGCGGAAAGAAGTGCCACAAACAGGAATAAAAATAATTTTTTCATAACTCTACTTTTTTTGTATATGTGTTATTTCCACTGCTCTCTCTCAAAATCGAGTGGGCTGCGGAGGGGGATTATTTTTTCTGAATCTCAGTGTTCTCGTCGCGCATTTTGGGCTCATATTTCTGTAAGCGCACCTTCATTTCATCAAATCCTTGCCCAAACACACTGTTGGTTTGCACCATCGATATGAATGCATTGGGGTCGATGCGCTTAATGATGCGCTGCACATTGATGCTCTCGTATCTCCTACACACCACCAGCAGCATCTTCACATCGCGCTTGCTATACCAACCCGTGCCGTGAATGAGGGTGCAACCCCGATTGGCCTCGTTGTTGATAGCATTGGCTATGTCGAGCCAGTGCTCACTGAAAATGAGAAACTGAACTCCCTGCACGCGCTTGCTGATGGCCATGTCTGCCGCCACCGAGTTGATGACCAAAAACACGTAGCCAAACAAGGTGCTGTCCACATTGTGAAAAAGGAAATACGATGAGGTGATAATCATCAAGTCGCAATACAGCATCATCCGTCCAAACGACACATTGCTATACTTGTTTACCATTGCGGCTATCACATCGGTGCCGCCGCTACTGCCGCCATGCGAAAAGGTGATGCCTAAACCCACACCGCAGAGCACAGCGCCTATCATGATGTTCATAAATGGCTGCTGTGCCACCAGAGGCTCTTGAAATAGGGGAGTGAAAATACCCAAAAACAAACTGAAGATGGATGCGCCAAACACGGTGCGTATCACAAACTGTCTGCCCACAATTCGATATGCCAGCAGCAGCAGGATGATGTTGATGGTGTAGTTGGGGATGGCCACATTGATAGTCCGCCCCGAAGCATAGTAGATAATGGTTGATACACCGGTCACTCCGCCGGTCACCACATTTTCAGGAATCACAAATGCCGAAAAACTGAAGGCGCACAGAAATAGCCCGAACACAATCATAATATAATCTTTCGACTGATTGAGGATACTACGTGGTGAAAATTCCATTGTTTGCTCTTTTTTGTTGATGATAAGCCATAGAAAGCGCCTTAAGAAAAATGGTTTTCCGCAAATATGCGCTCTCATTATGCGAAATTAAGGAATTGTTTTGAAAAAATTGATTTTTTTTGCCATAAATTTTGTGGGAATGCCACGCTTTTTTTGCAAATTTGCATTCTCTCTTCATTATACAACAATATTTAACATCCTCTTTTCAGTAAAAGCAACATGAAATTTATCCTTAAACTCCTCGTTTCGGCACTGGCTGTGTGGCTCACTTGTTGGTTTCTCGACAATGTAACGTGCTCCCCTTGGTATTATTCTTTGGTGGTGGCTATCGTGTTGGGCATCATCAATATGATTATTAAGCCTATCGTGAAGTTGTTCACTTTGCCAATCAATTTGCTCACCTTGGGGCTGTTCTCTTTAGTGATTAACGGCTTGATGGTGATGCTCTGCGCCCACTTTGTGGATGGATTTACCATAGCAGGAACCTCCCTCAGCGCTCTCGGCACTGCCATCATCTTTAGTGTGGTGCTCTCTATCATCAACTGGCTCCTCCACAAACTGGTAGACTAACTCCACCCCTCCACACCGAATCCCCGCACACATCATCACCGCCCTCTCGCATGAGGGGCGGTGATGATGTGAATGGGGGTGGTTCCCTATGTGTGGTGTCGTGCCGACTTATTCGAGTAAGCGATTCACGAGCGTTGTTACGTCGGTTACGTTCACTTCGCCGTCGGCATTGATGTCGCAAATGGTGTCGGGATAGGTGGTGTCGCCAAGAATGCGGTTCACCAAGGCGGTTACGTCGCTCACGTTCACCTCGCCGTCGGCATTGATGTCGCCCATGAGGGCTTGATGCTTGTAGTGGGCATACAATGCTTTGATGGCTATCGACTGTTCGCCGGCTGTGGCGGTGGTTTTGTTGGGCACAAATCTAATTTCTTGCAATTTGATGGGGTAGGTGGTCAAGTGTGTGTTGCCGCCCACCTGTTCCAAATCCAGCAGAATGGTGTAGTCGGTGCCTGCTTCAAATCCTGTGCCGCCGTTGTCGAATTTCTGATAGTTGGCTGAGGTGATATTAAGGTTGCGGGCATCGATTTGTATGTATTCAATAGGTGCTGTGCTATTGAAGGTGAGTCCCACTTCGTCGGGCAAACTGAAGAGGGTGAGGTCTTTCAGCATTCTGATGTATGGCGCACGTGAGGAGCCGTAGGTGTAGGTGAGCAATCCATCGGCGTTGAGCACGAGTTGGGTGGCGCCTGATCCTTTCAGTGTCCATCCGTCCCATGTTTGATACAAATAGGGGGTGGGCGAAATTTCCACACTCACGGAGTCGGTGTCCAAAAATTCACCTATCTTGCAGGTGATGGCGGTTTTGCCATTTTTCAAGCCGCGGAGTTTTCCATTTTCCACCACTGCCACTGTGGGGTCGTCGATGGTCCAATCCAGCAGGGCGGCATCGTAGAAGAAGGTTTGCGCATTCACGGTGGCGGTCACTTCTATGGGCCATGCTTGGTGGTCGACGGTGATAACGGGCTTGAGCGATATCGCCGGTTGGGCGTAGAGGGTGGTGATATCGAGTGTGGTGGTAATGCCGTTGTAGGAGGCGGTGAGGGTGCCGGTAAGCACGTTGCCACCCACATTGAGTTGCGCTCCGTTGGTGGTGCCGAGTGATGCGTCGCACGAAAGGGTGAAGCCCTGCAGATTTTCGTTCACCACGTCGCCATATTGGTTGTAGGCGATGATTTGCGGGTGGTAGGAGGCGTAGATGGGCAGGCGCAAGGCTGCATCGGCAAAGCGGATGGATGCCACCTCTTGGTCGGCAGGTGCAATGGATTCAATCAGCCATCCGGTGGCCACGGCGCGTGGCGTGCCCTCGGTGGTTTTGTTGATAATGGCACCATTCACCAGCATCTGTGCCGACCCTCCGGCGTCGTAGTTTACCACTTCTGAGATGTCGGGATACAGGCTTTTCAGAATTTGGCACATCACTTCTGTGCTACAGCCCGACGAAAGACCGTAGGTGGGATGCTGCGATTTGTCGATTACAATCATGTAGAGTTTTTTACCATCGGCGCTACAGCCATAGCCGGTGCGCGAATACACTTGCGAATTATACGTTTCGTCGTAGTTTCTGCCGGTGAGTTCGCCATTGTGCATCACCGGGGCATTGCCTTCCACCAAATTTTCAATCCATGGGGTGGTGGGACTTGTTTCCGGTTCGTTGGTGGTCCACCCGTGTGTCACCGTTATCACATCGCCTTCTTGGTGCACTTCCATCAGGGCTTTCATCTCGCCGGTGGCGGTGATGCAGGCGTCGTAGGTGCCCAGGCTTTGTCGGTCGGCTGCTTTCACTATTTTTTGGATAGTAAAAGTCATCGGTTTGCCCACTTGCCAACTGCTGCCTTCGGCAAATGTCAAGTAATAGTTGTCGGCATCGTTGGAGCCGGTGGTGTTGTGTTCCACCCAATTGGTTTCGAATGCGCGGCTTCTGCCAAAGTATTCATTCCACAAGCAGAGTTCGTTGGGTAGGTTGCGCTTATTCACTTTATGAATGGCTAATGGTGAGGCAAGGCGATTGCTATTCACGGTGCCGGTCCAGTTGAAATGCCCGAATATCAAATTTTTGTCGTGGTCGATGGCGGAGCATGCGGTGCGAGATGGACCGCCGTCCCAGGTGTCGTTCACATAGTTGGTGTTCACTATCACGGTGTCGTTGCGCACCACCCCGCCTAAGGGCGAGCCGAGCATATAGTTGCTTTGTGCGCCTTGTCCCGTCACGCACCAGAAATTGGCGTTACAGCCCGCCAACACGCGTTTGCCGTTCGTGCTATAGCGCTGTGCCATGCTCACCAATCCTTCTGTTTTGCCTAATAAGTTTTGTCCTTGTGCGGTTTCGATGCGGTTGTAGGGGTTGCTCATGTCTGCCTCCAGCAGGTACACGTTGAGCGGATATTCGGGCAGGCGGATAATGGTGTTCACAATCCCCGGTCCTATCACACGGTGGAAAAGTGTGTCGGCGGCATATTCTTTGGCGCCGATGTTCACTGATGCCTTCATTGCGGTGGCAAAGATGACTGTGAATGCAATGGTAAGTAATAGTTTTCTCATCTTTTGTTTCGGTTGGAATATCGGTTAATTAATTTTTCTTCAAAAATAATGAATAATTAACAAATAGATGCTAATTTTGCGAAAAAATTTGTTCTGCTCAATGAAAAAAATATTACTTCATCTGGTTTTGATTTCTTTTTATGGGGCATTCTCGGCGTGTGGCGGGGGTGCTCAATCCCAAGATGCGCACCAAGCCGACACCCTACCGGTGGTGGATTCCGTGCCGCTGCCCGACACGGTGATGGCTTCCGTAAACAACAATATGAAATGGGAGGTAATCGTCTGCGACTCCACTTCCGATGGCGCGCTCAAAAATTTTTCCGACCCTTACGACTCGCTCCATAACCACATTGCTTTCCGTGCCAATCAGTTGCGTGACGCTGATTTTGGAGGTAAGGTGAAGGGCACCCCTAAAGAAATCGTGCAAGATTGGGTGTTCCAAACCCCCATCGACAATACGCCCACCTCGCACGGTGTGTGGGGTGGTGGCACCGGCTGGACCTCGCAGCCGCTCTATGTGGAATGGCAGGAGGAGATGGTGAAGAAGTTTAGAAATTCGCCGTCGGCTCGGCTCACCGCCGATTTTTCACCAGAGGAAATTGTGGTGGCTTCACTCTGTGGACAATTGTGCTTTATCAACTTTCACACCGGGAAGGCATCGCGTGAGCCGCTCGATTTGGGCAATCCACTGAAGGGTACGCCGATGATCGACCCGCGAATGAACGGTCTGCTCTATTCGGGCCATGCTTTGCGTGCCAAG
>SAMEA3663025__coassemble_792_pt1 | contig 17690 bp, 20 predicted proteins | sample SAMEA3663025__metabat2_low_PE_039 | metagenome-assembled genome bin SAMEA3663025 (sample SAMEA3663025) | pig gut metagenome | biome: pig gut; feature: pig-associated habitat; material: faeces | place: France | collected 2012
ATAGATGAGCAAAAAAGCCCCACCACCATTTTTACCGGCTTCGTAAGGGAAGCGCCAAATGTTGCCTAATCCCACTGCCGAACCCACTGTGGCAGCTATTGCTCCTATTCGTGTCACGAATTGTGCTCTCTCGTTGCTCATAATCATTATAGCCTTTAGATTTGCCCTTATCTAATCTCCAATTTCTAATTTCAATCTCTAACTTCTAATTTCTAATCTCCAATTTCTCAAAATTGTGGCATCTCCTGCATATCGTTGGTTTTGTCTTGCTTATTTGTCTCTTTTTGTGGTGATTTCTTTTCTTTTTTCTTTTTCCGAGGCGAATGTTTTGCTTTTTTAGCCTTCTTGTGAGAGGAAGTGCTATCGGGCTTCACAGTCACCGAATCTGTTAAATATTGCATCACAGCTTGGTTGGGCTTTGCCATAGCTTGGCTCTGTGCTCGCCACGATTTTGAAAAGGAGGCAAATGCAATGGCACCGGCAAGCAGTAGCAAAGCCACGAGCGTGCCTATGCGTTCGCGTTTGGTGATTGAAAAGAAATCAGAAATTTTGCCCATAGCCTTTCCCTTTTCTGCATAAATTTACAAAATATTGCGAAAAATGATTATCAAATGCAAAATTAATATTTTTATGCGACATTCCACTAACAAATTAAATAAAAAACGTCTCGGTAGGTGAAAATAAGTACGAATTCATTCATAATTGTAAATTTTGCGACAAATGCGATTATTTTGGTCCAAATTTTTGTGTTTTTAGTAAATAATGCTAAATTTGTCGCGCTTTTGTTTTGGAATAGTAAAATAGTAATTAGTTGTATTCAATTCATTGAATTTTGAAGTAAAGAAAATCACCGAAATTTTTAAAAATCATTTTGTGAAAAAGAAAAGTTTTATTCCCAAAGGTTTATGTTCTGTCATCATCACAGCAGTGGTGGCGTATCTCTCTTTGTCGTCAAATCCATTAGATATCACCTCTTTTCAATTCACTTTTCCGGGCATTGACAAGGTGGTGCATTTTTTAATGTATTTTGCCCTTGTGATGGCTTATCTCTACGACTATTGCAAATTCAAACTCCCTCACCACACCTCATTGAATATTGAGCTGATGCTCACTGCGTCAGCTGCCGTGTTAGGTTTGATGATGGAAATAGGGCAGTTGGTTTTCACCAATTGTCGTGAGTTCGACATTTTTGATTGCCTTGCCAATGCTGTAGGCGCCTTGTGCGGATTTTTGTTGATGCGTTTTTGGGGCATTCATTTGTTGCGACATTATTTCTTAGCCTCAAAGCACTCCCATCGCTCGCATCACCATCATCATGCCGAATAATTCTTTCGCCATTTTTTTGCGAAATTAAAGAATTGTGCGTAAATTTGTCAGAAATCAACAAATTTACGCATTATGCTTTTTCCTGAAAAATTACGACAATTGCGTGCTGCCTCCGGCTTGAAGCAAAAAGAGGTGGCAAAGCGTATAGGGGTCGATATTCCTATGTATAGCCGCTTTGAGCATGGTGAGCGACGACCCAAGCGCGAAACGGTGGTGCGTCTTGCCAAAATTTTCAACACCGATGTTGAAGAACTGGTGGCGCTATGGCTTGCATTTGCCGCCATCAATGAAATTGGCACCGACAAATTGGCGGATAAGGCGCTGGGCTTTCTTCGCGAGGAATTGGGCGAAACGCCCGCTCCGGCAGCATCCCCCGCTCCTGTAGCTGCTCCTGCAGAAGCGTCTGAAGCCTCGCAAGTGATTTCTCCCTACCATATAGAAGTGCCCGTCATCGATCAAGCACGGCAAAATTATGTGAAGCAGCTGGGCGGCAATCCTTTTCCACAGTATTATTTGGGAGATGCCCTGCAAACCCTCACACGCGTGGAATCCGATAGCATCGACTGCATTATCACCTGCCCGCCGTATTGGAATTTGAGGCGCTACGACACCGAAAGCATTCTTACCGACCATGTGGAGGAATATATGTCGCAAATCCTTTCGGTGATGGGGCAATTGCATCGGGTGCTCAAGCCCTCCGGCTCGCTGTGGCTCAACATGGGCGATGCCTACCACAACAAAGAACTTATGGCACTACCATGGCGTATGGCATTGCAAATGATTGACCGACAGGGCTGGATTTTGCGCAACGATGTGGTGTGGGATAAGCAAAATAGTGCTTTTGATAGCAGCTCGAATCGCCTTCGCAACACCCACGAATTTATTTTCCACTTCGTGAAAAGTGAAGATTTTTACTACAATGATGAAGAATTGCGCATCTTTTTCAACCACATGGCAGAGAAAAAGAGCAAAGAAGGCAAAACCAACTCCGGAGTGACCGGTAGCAAGTATCGTCGCAACCTTGCATCATCCACCGCTCTTTCACCACAGGAAAAGGAAAATGCTTTTGCCGAACTCGAGAAGGTGGTGAAAATGGTGAACGATGGCGAGATTCCCGACTTTAGGATGTTTATACGCTCATTTCCGGGACAAGTGCTTGATTCTAAATCAGAAAAAGCAAAGTCGATCAACGAAAAAGGCTACTATTTCCTGCTCTACAATAAGCACGGCATTATGCCGGGCGATGTGTGGAACATTCCCGCTGCCAACAGCACCGTGGACCGCTACAATGTGTTTCCGGAATCGCTGTGTCACATGATGATTCTCTCCACTTGCCCCGAAGGCGGCATCGTGCTTGACCCCTATTGCGGTTTGGGCACTGCATGCAAGGTGGCTTACGATTTGCACCGACGCTCCATCGGCATCGATGTGAACGAATTCTACCTCCGTAAAGCCAAAGAAACCATCCAGCAGCAACAGTTAACGCTGTTCTGAAAAGCGATGATTAGCTGAAATTTTTAAAAGTAATTAAAAGTATCTTGGTTTACTGATAATGGTTTTGCTTGCTTGTGTGTGCTCGCATGTGTAATCCGCAAATTCCCGTAAATCTCTGTGAATTGAGAATGCTGCAACAAAGAAGGGTGTATCAATATGCTGAAATTGATACACCCCGAATATGGTACACAAGAATGTGTTTCGAGAACAATTAGATAAGATTTACTTCAACGTCTTTTTCAACTTCGTTTACGTTTACCTTACCTTCACGTGCGAGCCAACCAATAGCTGCAAAAACTTCTTTTTCTTTAAGTTTTGTGGTTTTTTTCAGACCCTTAACAGTGAGGCTACCGTTAGCGTCGTTGAGTGCATTCCAAACTGCACCTGCCCACAATCCAATAGTTTCTACGTTCATAATAAAATCAGTTAATTTTGTTATTATTTAGTCTAAAAACATTGCAAAGGTAGAGATAATGTTTGGATTGTGCAAATTTTTAACTGATTATTTCTCAAACTCTTAGCTATTTTTCCTCGTTTTTATCCCTTTAAAACATCTTTTAGTGCGTTGAATTTCAAGCGGTTACAAATATTGAATTTTTTTTTCATTTTCTCGCGTGTGCGCGCGCACGCAAGAAAATCGGCAAAAATGCATTGCGCACACGCGCGCGCGCAATAATTCCATATTTATTTTCCGAACAAAATATCCATCACCGCACGCCCACCAAGCTATCGTCTTAATTTCTATTCTACTCTCCCAAAAATTTCCTTTATTTGTTAATTTATCGAAAAACGATAAATTTTTATTGTTTATCTCAAAAACTCGTTTTACCTTTGCATATCGTTAAACAATAAAAATTTATTGAATTATGGAAAATAAATCAAAACCTTTAAAGCGAGTGATTGTGGCATGTATTGCATTTTGCGCCCTGTTTGTGGCTTATATCAGTATTCAATCGTGGGGCACGGTAGAATATTTGCAGGAAGAATTTTCCGGCGATTTAACTGCGCGCTTCGCTTTGATAGGTGTGCGCTATCTGTTGGCGCTCGGCTTGACAGCCACTTTGCTGGTGTTTTTGGCTCGCATTTGGCAAGGCGCATCAGCAGGCAAACTCTTCATTCGCGGCAATCATCGTTGGCTCTACGCCATGTCAGCTCTCTATTTCCTCTATTCTATGGTGGATGGCAATGTGGGGCAATTCATTTATAAGGGCTTTGCCGAAACGCAAATTTATTTGCTCTACATTAATGAATATATGGTGGTTACCTGTTTTGTGCTGGTGGTGTTTGCCAAGTTGTATGCCATAGCGGTGGAAGTGAGTGAAGAACAAGAATTAACCATTTAATGCTCGGAATTGTATGTCAATTATCGTAAACCTCGACGTGATGATGGCAAAGCGCAAAATGTCGCTCGGTGAGCTTGCTGCAAAAATCGGCATCACCCAAGCCAATTTGTCCATTTTGAAAACGGGCAAAGCCAAGGCGGTAAGATTCAGCACCCTCAATGCCATCTGCACCATCCTTGAGTGCCAACCTGCCGACATCCTCGAATTTCGCCCCGACGAAGAATAGTGCTTTAATCCATTTGCGAAACTGTGATGCATTAGCATATCAATTGTGATTTTTGCTGACAATTTCCAAATTTTTATTAATTTTGCACTGCCGATGAAAGGATTAGTGATAAAAAATACGGGAAGCTGGTACACCGTGCGCACCGATACCGGTGAGCAAGTGAATTGCAAAATCAAGGGAAATCTTCGCTTGAAGGGCTTTCGTTGCACGAATCCGGTGGCAGTGGGTGATGTGGTAACCATCGACGTGAAGCCCGATGGCACCGCCTTTATCGTAAAAATTGGCCCACGCAAAAATTACATTATTCGCCGGGCGAGCAATTTATCGAAAGAATTTCAAATTATAGGCGCCAATTTGTCGCAGGCGGTGTTGGTGGTGAGCCTCAAGAATCCCGAAACTAATACCACCTTTGTGGACCGCTTTCTCGCCACGGCAGAAGCCTATGGCGTGAACGTGGTGATGGTTATCAACAAAATCGATTTGCTCACCTCCGATGAGGATAAAGAGTTTTTGGATGCCTTCGTTTATCTCTACAAAAGCATCGGCTATCCGGTACTGAAATTGTCGACCTTCACCGGCGAAGGCATTGATGCGCTCAAAGCCATGCTCGCCCATCACACCTCCCTCTTCAGCGGTAATTCCGGGGTAGGGAAGAGTTCGCTCATCAATTTACTCGTGCCGGATGCCCGGTTGCGCGTGGGCGACGTGTCGGAAAGTCACCACACCGGTATGCACACCACCACTTTCAGCGAAATGCTTGATTTGCCCGGTGGCGGCGCCATTATCGACACCCCGGGGGTGAAGGGCTTTGGCACCATCGATTTTGAAAAAGCCGAAGTGGCGCACTATTTTAAAGAAATTTTTGCCACCTCTCACGATTGCCGTTTCGCCAATTGCACCCACACCCACGAACCCGGATGCGCCGTGCGCCAAGCAGTGGAGGAAGCGCGCATCAGCCAAAGCCGCTACAGCAGCTATTTGAGCATTCTGGAAGATGGGTCCGAAGGAAAATACCGAAAGCCATTTTAGCACGTGTTGCGCCGAGCATCGTGTGAGAAAATATGTGAAAAAATTCCAAAAAAATCGCTTCCCGATTAAAAAAACCGCTAAATGATGGCAGTTATTTGAAGATAATTGCTTAATTTTGTAGAAAAATGAAGTACAATGGCTTCGGAACTACAAGAAACTCTTGCGCGGATTGTTACCAAAAGTGAAGTTTTGGTTGAAAAATACCATGTGCTTAGTGCTGAAAAAGAGCGTCTTGAAAAGATTGTGGCCCAGCTTCAGGAAGAAAATGAAAACCTGAAAAAAGAAAACAATCAATTGCTTACCGATAATGAATACCTCACCATCGTGCGTAAAATAGTGCCCGATAGTGAGCATTTGGGCGAAGCCAAAAATATGATTTCCTCCATAGTGCGGGATATCGACAAATGCATCTCTCAACTAAATGAATGATGCTATGCCAACAACAGATAAAAAACAAAATATAATCATTCGTATAGCAGACGTAGAACCGTTTGCACTCAGCATCCCTGCTGACGACGAAGCGCTGTATTTAGAATCGGAAAAACTTGTCAACACGCTGTGGAACAAGTGGATGAAGCGGTTCAAAGATATCGACTCCTCGGAAGTGGTGATGGCTAAAGTGGCTTTCCAATTCGCACGCCTCTACACCATGGCATATCGCGACAATAAAGCCACACACGAATTTATCGCCAATTTCGAAAAGCAACTCGACGAAATTGTGATTAAAGTGTAACGTAGCCGGCTGAAGGCTCTTGCCCGATGCCGACGAATATAAATTTTGTTTATTAGGTTCCTGCACTTCTCACCAAGGATTTCAACGCATCAAGGGATTTCCCTAAAGCCGCGTGAATCTCCTTGACGAGGGTGCTTTTTTATTAATATAAAAATTAAATAATTTATTCATTCCGTTATGGATTCTATAGAAGTAATGATTTTCTCCGTGTCGGTGATTGTGGCGCTCGTAGTGGGCATCTTTGTTACACTGACCGTGACACGACGTAATGCCAAATCACAGGCAAACACTATTTTGGAAAAGGCTAAATTGGAAGCCGAAGTGTTGAAAAACAATGAAGTAATTAAAGGTAAAGAAGAAGGACTTTCTATAAAGAGTGAAGCAGAAAAGCAAGCCAATCAGCGCTTGTCGAAAGTGCAAGCCGAAGAAGCCAAACTGAAGCAACACGAGCTTCAGGTGAAGCAACAGCAAGCCGATGTGCAACGCAAAAAAGCTGAAAACGAACGCATGCAAGCCGAAAACGAAAAGTTTAAGGCTTCGCTCGACAATAAGAGCGAACTGCTCGAAGATAGAAAGAAGGAACTCGACCGCATGGAAATGAGTGTGCGCTCCACCCTTGAACGCGTGAGTGGACTATCGGCTGAAGAAGCAAAGGAAAAACTCGTGGAATCGCTCAAAGATGAAGCCAAAACAGCTGCCGCTTCCTACATCAACGACATCATGGACGATGCCAAAATGACCGCCAATAAGGAGGCTAAGCGCATCATTGTGGAAACCATTCAGCGTGTAGCCACTGAAACCGCCATCGAAAATGCCGTGACCGTGTTCCATATCGACAACGACGACATTAAGGGCCGCATCATTGGTAGAGAAGGTCGCAATATCCGTGCCCTCGAGGCTGCCACCGGTGTGGAAATCATCGTTGACGACACCCCCGAAGCTATCGTGCTTTCCGGCTTCGACCCCGTGCGCCGCGAAATTGCTCGCTTGGCATTGCATCAATTGGTGGCCGACGGTCGTATCCACCCCGCACGCATTGAAGAAGTGGTGACCAAAGTGCGCAAACAAGTGGAAGAGGAAATTATCGAAACCGGTAAGCGCACCTCTATCGACTTGGGTATTCATGGCTTACACCCCGAAATGATACGTCTTATCGGCAAAATGAAATACCGCTCAAGCTATGGTCAGAATTTGCTTCAGCACTCTCGCGAAACGGCTAATTTGTGCGCCATTATGGCAAGCGAATTGGGCTTGAATCCCAAAAAAGCACGTCGCGCCGGTTTGCTCCACGACATTGGTAAGGTGCCCGACGATGAACCCGAATTGCCACACGCTTTGCTCGGCAGCAAATTGGCTGAAAAATATAAAGAAAAACCCGATATTTGCAATGCCATCGCTGCTCACCACGATGAGGAAGAAGCACAAAGCATGTATGCACCCATCGTGCAAGTGTGCGACGCCATTTCAGGCGCTCGCCCCGGTGCTCGCCGCGAAGTGGTGGAAGCCTACATCAAGCGATTGAACGATTTGGAACGCTTGGCTCTCTCTTATCCGGGTGTGGTGAAAACTTATGCCATCCAAGCCGGTCGTGAATTGCGCGTGATTGTGGGTGCCGATAAGATTTCTGATGCTGAAACCGAAAAACTCAGCACCGAAATTGCACAAAAAATTCAAGACGAACTCACCTATCCGGGTCAAGTTCGTATCACTGTGATTCGTGAAACCCGCGCAGTAAGCTACGCTAAATAATCGTGCCTCATGATGAGTAACGATAAAGGACAATATGCTAATGCCTTGGGGCAGGAGTGCACTTCTGGCTCTAAATGCGGGTGTGCTTGCGAAAAACGCAGCAATTTGGATTGCACCAACTGGCTCGCCGATATTCCCGGCAACGATTTTGATATCGTGGAGGTGCAATTCAAAAACACTCGCAAGGGCTTTTACCGCAACACGGCTCACTTGCCCCTTGCTATAGGCGACTGGGTGGCTGTGGAAGCCAATCCCGGACACGATATCGGTAAGGTGTCGATGCTGGGAAGGTTGGTGAAATTGCAGATGAAGAAGGCTAATTTGAAGCCGGGCGTGGAGATTTTGCGCCTGTTCAGAAAGGCTAAACCTTCCGATTTGGAACGCTTTGAGCAAGCAAAAGCCAAGGAAGTGGACACCATGATTCGCTCGCGCCAAATTGCTGCCGATTTGAAATTGAAAATGAAAATCGGTGATGTGGAATATCAGGGCGACGGCAATAAAGCCATTTTCTACTACATTGCTGACGAACGTGTGGATTTCCGTCAGCTGATTAAGGTGCTTGCCGATGTGTTTAAAATTCGCGTGGAAATGAAGCAAATCGGGGCGCGACAAGAGGCCGGTCGCATTGGCGGTATCGGACCGTGCGGTCGTCCGCTGTGTTGTGCCACCTGGATGTCGAGTTTCGTGTCGGTAGCCACCAGCGCAGCACGCTATCAAGACATTTCGCTCAATCCTCAAAAATTGGCGGGTCAGTGTGCCAAACTCAAATGCTGCATCAATTTTGAAGTGGATAGCTATGTGGAAATCACCAAGCAGTTGCCTTCGCGCGATGTGCCCCTCGAAACCAAAGATGCCACCTACTATCATTTTAAAACCGATATCTTTAAAAAGCAAATCACTTATTCCACCGATAAGCATATCCCGGCTAATTTGGTCACTATCAGTGCCGATAGGGTGTATGAAGTGATGGAAATGAACAAAAACGGTGAAAAACCCGAAAAACTCGAAATCACCGATGGCAGAAAACCCGAAGTGAAAGCCTTTGGCGATCTCCTCGGCCAGGATAGCATCAGCCGTTTCGACAAGAAGAAAAAGAAGAAAGCCAAATCGGCTAAGGGTGGCAATAAGGATAAACAATTGCAAGAGAAGCATCAGCCCGACAATGCACCTGCCGAAGGCAATAAAGAAGCCGCGCGCGAACAGCGTCACCAGCAGCGTCGCAAGCAAAATATGCCGCCTCGAGCTGCAAATTCCGAAGCCCAAGCGCAGCCTTCCGGCGAAAAACGCCCTCAAGGGCGTCGACGCAGTGGTCGCCGACCCGATGGGCAGGGGCGTCGCGGTGCCAATAATAATCAGAAAGATTCGGATGCATCTTCGTCAAATAATCAGCAAAAATAGGCAGTGGGGCATTGCCCTGCTCGTGGCTATGATGGTATGCTTAGGCGCTTGTGCGCCCAAGCATACCTCGTATTCCTATTCTTGCGATTTGCCCGAAGATGGATGGATGCAAAACACACCCGTCACGCTCCAAACCCAATACGCCGATTCTTCTATCACCTACGATATCACTATCTTCGTTCGCCATTCGGCGTCCTACCCCTATGCCAACCTCAATTTGGTGCTCGATTTCATTTCTTCGAAAGGGCACGTCGACCGCAAAATTTTGAATTTCACGATTGCCGACCAATTCGGAAATTTTAAAGGCGGTGGTTTTGGCGACTATTATCAGCGTAGCCAAACGGTGCTTTCAAATGTGAAACCACAAGATGTGCACCAAGTGGTGGCGTGGCAAGCAATGAAGGGCTCCCACACCCTCGTGGGGCTCCACAATTTGGGTATCACCATCTCTCCTCACGAGCAATGAACACCAATTTCACTCTTTCAACCGGCGATGCTATCATTTTTGATATGGATGGCACTTTGTGGAATGCACTCGATTCGTATGCCCGGATTTGGAATGTGTGTATGCGTGAATTTGCCATTTCCGGACAAATTGAAGCGGCGGATTTGCTGCGCTATATGGGGTTTTCTATCGAGGAAATTTTTAGCCATGGCATTATCCAAACGCCGCCAAACCTCAATCGCCATCTTTTTTTAAAACGATTGGAAGAAATTGAAGACGAAATGATGCCCACCCTCGGTGGGGTGCTCTATCCCGGTGTGGCAGATGGACTCAAAACTTTGAGTCGGCATTTCACGCTTATGCTGCAGAGCAATTGCAGCGCAAAGGGGTTGGTGAATTTTATGCATTTCACCCACACCCGCGCTTTTTTCCGCGATTATCTGTCGTGGGGCATGAATCAGCAGCCCAAATCCGTGAACATTCGTTTGCTGATGGAGCGCAATGGCATCAGCCGTGCTGTGTATGTGGGCGACACCGACTCGGATTGCCGCCACGCCCACGATGCCGGCATTCCCTTTGTGTATATGAATTACGGCTTTGGCACTTGCGATGATGCCGATTTAGAATTTTCATCGTTTCCACAATTCGTTAACCACATAATGAGTCATATCAAATGAACCATACTTCTTTCATTCCCGCAGCATGGGATGTTGAAATTCAATCTCGAGTAACCACCATTTCCGCCTTGTTGGCAAAAAATGGCGTAGATGCCATTTTGCTTTCCGACAATGTGAGTCTTTACTACACCTCCGGAAGGGTGTTTGCAGGCTTCACCTATATCACAGCCTCCGGCAAAGTGATGTATTTTGTGCGTCGTCCCATTGGCTTTGACGATGCCCCGCATGTGCACTACATTCGCAAGCCCGAAATGATTCCGGTATTGCTTCCCGAGTGTCCCAAACGCTTGGCGCTGAAATTGGATGTAACCACAGTGAGCGAATATCGCCGCTTACAAAATGTGTTCCCTGAGGCTGAAATCGTGGATTGCTCTGCTATGATGCGAGCTGTTAGAAGTGTAAAATCGCCGTTTGAGCAAGAATTGCTGAAGGTGTGCGGAAAGCACCACGAGGCGGCATATCGCGCTATTCCAAGCGTTTTCCGTCTCGGCATGACCGATGTGCAATTCCAAATTGAAATTGAGCGTCTGCTGCGTCAGGAAGGCTGTTTGGGCTTATTCCGCGTGCAAGGTGGCTCAATGGAGTTGTTTATGGGCAACATTCTTGTGGGCGACAATGCCGATTCTCCCACCCCCTACGATTTTGCCATGGGTGGCTCCGGCGTGGATGCTTCGCTTCCGGTGGGTGCATCGGGCGAACTCATTGCTGAAGGAAAAACCGTGATGGTGGATGCGTGCGGTAATTTCAATGGCTATATGACCGACCAAACACGCTGCTTCTGCTTTGGAGCTGTGTCGGATATAGCCCAAAAGGCGCACCGGGTGTCGATTGATATCAATCATCGCATCGCACAATTCGGTGAAGGCACCCCTGCCAAATCGCTCTACGAAATGGCTTGTGCCATGGTGGAAGAAAACGGACTTTTGGATTATTTTATGGGCTACAGTCAAAAGGCGGGCTTCATAGGCCATGGCTTGGGCATTGAAATCAACGAGGCGCCGGTGTTGGCTCCGCGTAGCAAAGATGTGCTACAAGCGGGCAATGTGGTGGCTGTGGAACCAAAATTCGTGATTCCCGGTGTGGGTGCTGTGGGCATCGAAAACACCTACATCGTGCGTCAAAACCACATGGAGTGCATTACCAATGCTCCGGAAGACTTGCTACAGTTGGGCTGAATCCTATTTTTTTTCTCGAAATGTGATGGTGCGATTGTAGATGTAGTTGGCTATGGTGTACACCACCATTGAGATGAGCATCACGATGTTTTGTCCGGCATTGGGAATCCACTCCAGTGTGTAGGTTTTCAGTCCGCATCCTTCCAGTAGCACTCCGCTCACAGCCATCTGTAGGCCGTAGCACACCAAGAATCCTATCACAAACAGCAGTGCCTCGCGCTTGAGGTTTTGCTTGGTTTTAAACACCCAAGTCCGGTTCCACACAAAGCTATTCACCACGCCTAATATATAGCCGGCAGCATTAGCGGGCACGTAGGGTACGCTCAGAATGGTGTTGAGCACATAGAATGTGATGGCGGTGATGATGGTGTTGCTTGCACCTATCACTCCGTATTTCAGCAGCTGAATGGCTGTGGTTTTGGTGGCTTGTTTACTTACTTTCATTTTTTTCGTCGTTATTAATCGTCGTCGCGGAGTATGGGGAACGAAAGATTGTGCTTCACGGCGTAGAAGCGTAGCACAATGATAAAGGCTGCGCAGGTGAGGAGTTGTGCAATTTCATCGCCTCCCACCAAGCCGGTAAGCCAATAGATGATTCCTCCGGCTATACATGCCGTGGCGTAGATTTCTTTTCTAAACACGAGGGGCTCTTCGTTGATAAATATGTCGCGTATCACGCCGCCCATGGCGCCGGTGATGGTGCCCATGATGATAGCCACCCACATGGGGAAGCCCAGCATCAGCGTTTTGTAGATGCCTACATCCACAAACAGGGCGAGCCCTATGGCGTCGAATATGTAGAATGTGCCTTCTATCTTCACCAGTTTCTTTTTTAGCAGCACCACCACCACGAAGCCCACAAAAGTGGCTACGCAATACCATGGGTCGAGCATCCAAAATGGGTTGCATTTCAAAAACACATCGCGCATCGTACCGCCGCCGATGGCTGTCACGAAACCTATGGTGTAGGCTCCAAACCAGTCAAATTTTTTCACGGCGGCTAAGCGCACGCCACTGATGGCATAAAACAAGGTAGCGGCAATTTCGAGGAAATACTCGAAGGTTCCTACCATATCTTCTACATTTATCGGCACTTCTTATGTTATATTTTTTATAGGTTAATATTAGAAAGTGATTTGTCGGTTTCCGACAATAATAGCTATTTCACCGGAGTATACCCCAATTCTTTTGCCTTTTTCAGCATATATTGATAGGCTTCCTCTCTTTCGTTTTTTATCTCGCCATCCAGTATGGCATCTTTAATGGCGTCTTTAATTTCTCCCACCGGGCGCGAGGGCGGCAAGCCAAAGAGTTCCATAATTTCTTCTCCTCTCACCGGAGGTTGGAAATTGCGGAGTTTGTCTTTTTCTTCAATGTCGATGAGTTTTTGTTTCACCAATTGGTAATTATCTCTGAAGCGCTTCACCTTGGCTTCATTTTTTGAAGTGATATCGGCATTGCACAGCAGCATCAAATCGTCGATATCATCACCGGCATCGAAAAGGAGTCGTCGCACTGCGGAATCGGTCACAATGTCTTCCACCAACGCAATGGGGCGCATGTGCAGTTCCACCAACTTTTTCACATATTTCATGTGCTCGTTGAGCGGAAAACGCATTTTGCTGAATATGCGTGGAATCATTTTTGCGCCCACAAAATTGTGGTTGTGGAAGGTCCACCCGGTTTTGTCATCCCACCGTTTGCAGGCAGGCTTACCAATGTCGTGGAGCAGTGTGGCCCATCTAAGCCACTCATTATCGCTTTCTGCCGCCACATTGTCGAGCACCTGCAGGGTGTGCAAAAAGTTGTCTTTATGCGAACGTCCGTTCATCGTTTCCACCCCTTGCAGGGCTGCCAATTCAGGGAAAATGTGCTGTAGCAGTCCACATTCGCTTAGCAGCATAAATCCGCGCGAGGGATGATCGGTGCGCATGATTTTCATCAATTCTTCCGCTATTCTCTCGCGTGTGATGATGTGAATGCGCTCGGCATTTCGCTGAATAGCCTCCATGGTGTCGGGATAGATGTTGAATCCCAATCGGGTGGCAAATCGAATGGCGCGGAGCATGCGCAGCGGGTCGTCGCTAAAGGTGATATCGGGGTCGAGCGGTGTGCGAATGAGTTGGCGTTCGATATCGCCCAAGCCGTCGAAGGGATCGAGTAGTGTGCCGTAGTTGTTTTTATTCACGCTGATAGCCATCGCATTGATGGTGAAATCGCGGCGGCATTGGTCGTCGTGAAGGCTGCCGTCTTCCACAATGGGATTGCGGCTGTTTCGTTGATACGATTCTTTGCGAGCACCCACAAATTCCAACTCCCATCCTTTTGTTTTCACCTGCGCAGTACCGTAGGTTTTAAACACGGCTAATGTGGCTTTGCCTTTGCCCAATTTGGCTGCCACGGCTTGCGCCACTTCTATTCCGCTTCCCACCGTCACAAAATCCAAATCGTCGCTGGGCTTTTGCAGAATGATGTCGCGCACAAAGCCGCCCACCACATAGCATTCGCGGTGTAGTGCATCTGCCACTTCCCCCACCAAGTGAAGGATGGGGCGCGACATTTCTTTTTCGATGAGTTCACGGTTAATGTCCATTTTCCCAATTCTGATAATTTTTGCAAAAATAGTGCTTTTTTGCCATTCCGCCTTACACAATAAGTGGTTTTTTTGCGGATTTTGCCACCAAATTCATCTGCAAGTCCCGTATCACCTCGCTTGGTTTCCGTCAGGGCATTCGTCTTAACTTCTGATGAGCAAGCGTGTGACACAGTCTTTCTTTGGGGTTATCTTTCCAAATGTCCCTTCGTGTAGCTCTTGCACCACGCTTTAATGGCGCAATTCAGGCAGTCGGGTTTTTGCGCCTTACACACGTATCGTCCATGGAGCAGTATCCAGTGGTGGGCTTTCCATTGCAGCTGTGGCGCAATGTGTTTGGCAAGCGATTTCTCCACCTCGAGCGGTGTCTTTCCGTTGCTGAGCCCGATGCGGTTTGCCACCCGAAACACGTGGGTATCGACCGCAATAGCGGCTTTGCCGAAGGCTTGCCCAAGCATCACGTTGGCGGTTTTTCTGCCCACACCCGGCAAGCGTGTCATCTCTTCCATGCTATCGGGTATCTCGCCGTGAAATTCATTCACCAGCATTTGTGCCATCTCTATCAAGTGCCGGGTTTTGCTATTGGGATACGACACACTTTTCACCAGCGCAAACACTTCGTCGAAACTTGCCCTTGCCATAGCTTCTGCCGTGGGGTAGGCGGCGAAAAGGGCAGGGGTTACCATATTGATGCGCTTGTCGGTGCATTGTGCCGAGAGCATCACTGCCACCAGCAATTCAAAGTGGTTGCTATATTGCAGCTCAGTGCCCGGATTGGGATTATCTTTTTGCCAATATTCCAAGCAGGCGGCATATCTTTCTTTCAGGGTCATAGTCGGGAGGGGGTGGGAGAGGATGTTTTGAAAAAATCTCCCGCTTATGTGGGTCAACACAGGCGGGAGGGTGTATTTATTTTTTGTGAATGGGTGCTTGCTTTTAGTGGGCAGCCTCAAATTCGTCGAGGAAGCGCACATCGTTTTCGCTAAACATACGCAAGTCTTTCACCATATATTTCAAATTGGTGATGCGCTCTATGCCCAAGCCGAATGCGTAGCCGCTATACACGGTGCTATCAATGCCGCTGGCTTCAAGCACATTGGGGTCTACCATACCGCATCCGAGAATTTCCACCCAGCCGGTGTGCTTGCAAAAGCCGCATCCTTCGCCGCCGCAAAGCATACACGACACATCCATTTCGGCGCTGGGCTCGGTGAAGGGGAAGTAACTCGGACGCAAACGTATCTTGGTGTCCGGACCGAAAAGTTCTTGAGCAAAGTTGAGCAACACTTGCTTCAAATCGGCAAAAGTTACGTTCTTGTCGATATACAAGCCTTCAATTTGGTGGAAGAAACAGTGGGCGCGAGCGGTGATGGCTTCGTTGCGATACACCCTACCCGGGCAAATGATGCGAATGGGTGGTTGCTTCTTTTCCATAGTGCGCACTTGCACCGAACTGGTGTGGCTACGCAAAATAATGTTGCGCTTCACATCCTTTTCGTCGGCATTAATAAAGAAGGTGTCTTGCATATCGCGTGCCGGGTGGTCGGCAGCAAAATTCAGCGCGCTAAACACGTGCCAATCGTCTTCCACTTCCGGACCATCTGCCAGGGTGAAACCAAGGCGCGAAAAAATGTCGATAATCTCTTTACGCACCAGCGAAATGGGATGACGTGTGCCCAGTGCCTGTGGCATAGCAGGGCGAGTGATATCTATTTTGTTGGCTTCTTTAGCTTGTGCCTTAAAACCCTCACGCAGTTCGTTCAGCTTTTCCGTGAAGAGCGTTTTCAATTCGTTCAGCTTCTGACCGAATTCTTTCTTTTGATCTGCCGGCACATTTCTAAATTCATTGAAAAGAGCGGTCACTTCGCCCTTTTTACTCAAATATTTAATTCTTAATGCTTCAAGCGCTTCTTCGTTGGCTGCTTGAAGTGAGCTTGCTTGCTCCTTTAAAGCATTGATTTTACCAAGTAACATATTCATATTGCGTTAATGCTTGCAAATTTACAAAAAATCCCTCAATCCGAAAAACTTTTTCCACGTTAGCCTTTATTTTCTCCAAAACTTAGTTTCATATCTAATATATTTTGTAAATTTGTATTATCGTCCTATGGCTCAATGCCCGGGGTGTGAATTTGAATTCAATTCATTGTTTTAATTTATCAAATCCAATAACACTTAGTATGAAAAAATTTTTTTCTTTTATTGTGCTGCTTTCCATGGTTGCATTCACAACCTCAGCTCAAAATAGTAAAGATGTGAACGCCGATGGGTTAGTCGACATTGGAGATGTCACTTCCATTATTGATTGTCTGCTTAATCCATCCTCTGCCGATTCCTATCGCTTTATCTCCATCAATGGTGATAGCATCATGGATGTAACGGATGTTTCCTTTCTGATTGATTTCATACTCAGTGCTCCCACTTCCGGCACCATTCAATCTTTCACCGTTAATGGTGTCACTTTCGAGATGGTGGCAGTGGAAGGCGGCACCTTCACTATGGGTGCTACACCCGAACAAGGTACATATTATAATAATAGTGAACGACCTACACATCAAGTTACCGTTTCTTCGTTTTGGATAGGCAAAACCGAAGTCACTCAACAACTTTGGATTGCTTTGATGGGTAGCAACCCAAGCTATTTCCATAGCTCAAACTTGCAACCGGTCGAGCATGTGTCGTGGAACGATTGCCAAGAGTTTATCACGAAATTGAATGAAGCCACCGGCAAAACATTCCGATTACCCACCGAAGCCGAATGGGAATTTGCAGCTCGTGGTGGCAACAAGAGTCAAGGCTATAAGTTCAGCGGTAGCGACAACGACGACGATGTGGCTTGGTATGATAGTAATAGCGGTGGCAAAACTCATCCTGTAGCCTCCAAAGCGCCCAACGAGTTGGGTATTTATGATATGTCGGGCAATCTGTTTGAATGGTGCAACGATTGGTATAACAGTTCCTACTATAGTAGTTCTCCTAAAGTCAATCCCACCGGCCCTGAATCCGGCACTATGCGTGTAATGCGTGGCGGGGATTGGTCAAGCGCATATCTGCAACACCGTGTAGCATTTCGTGACCGCTGGTTTCCCGATGAAAGTAATTTTAAATGGGGCTTCCGCCTTTGCCTTTCGGAATAAGCAATCTTTATAATTTCCCCAAATCCACATATTCATCAATAGCTAAAATAGCCCCACCACTATTTTAGCTATTTTGCTATTCCCCCATCCGAAAGGACTACCATCAAAGGGACGGTTGATGGTAATAGGCGTTATTTCTCTAAATAAAAATTTTTCCTTACCTTTGCCCTGATGAATCACCAACCACATATTCTGCCGTTTGAGCAAAAGGTTCAAGCCTTTATCAGTGAAAGCCATCTATTGTCTTCCAATGCTCACGTGATGGTGGCGCTGAGCGGTGGTGCCGATTCGGTGGCTCTGCTCCATGTGCTGCTGGCGCTGGGCTATCGGTGCGAGGCGGCGCACTGCAATTTTCATCTGCGTGG
>SAMEA3663025__coassemble_813_pt1 | contig 17315 bp, 15 predicted proteins | sample SAMEA3663025__metabat2_low_PE_039 | metagenome-assembled genome bin SAMEA3663025 (sample SAMEA3663025) | pig gut metagenome | biome: pig gut; feature: pig-associated habitat; material: faeces | place: France | collected 2012
ACCCACATTGTAGTGTTGTTTCTGATTTCCGAAACTTCCCTCCATGACGGTGGAGCGCAGTGTGCCAATAATTCGTCGGGCGGTGCTAATGTCGACGTTTTCATCCTTTGGCTTTGGGTCTTTGCGGACAAAACAGGTGGTTATGCTGTTTTCGGTGCAGTACCGCCGATTCTCGTTGTTGGCATAAATGGTGTCGGCACCGACTCTGGTGACTTTTATGCCGGTCAGTTCTTGCTGATAATCAGTCCGTCATCCGGCTGTCCGGTATAAGACTTGAGGAACATCAGCGCCACCTCTCCCTCCGGCGGGAACAACGGAGTGTTTCCTTGATGATGCGTTTTGTGAAAATGCGAGCGAATTTTCTCAGCCATTTCTTTCAATGGCAGTTGTGCATAGATGCGCCCGAATTCACTGACTGCAAAACTCTCCCGATATTTTTGCATAAAATCAAACTCGGTAAATGGCAATGTTGCCGTAATATCAGATATTTTTCGTAACTTCACATGAAAAAATTTTTAAGAAATTACCCCCGAATTAGCCCGTGATGGGTACATCGGGGGGTCTTTGTAAAGTTACAAAATATCTATAATGTTGATAAACAATTAGTTGCCTATTAAATAAATATCCCTTCATAGAGGCTAATGCCCAGGAAGAGATCACCTATCAGGTGGTGGCAAGTGTGTATGGCGGTGATCCGCGCATCTACACCTTGCGTGAGGAATGCGGGGTAAGCGCCTCCAACCGCATCAAGACGGTGGAGCTGACCTGCAAGCAGTCACCACGCACAAGCCGAAGTCTGACCGCTCAATAGCCGTCACACACCGGCTCTCCACGTTCTACAACCAGCAGTACGAGAAGCAGTACGAGGTCGAGACCGCTGGGCTTACCATGGAACAAGCCCAGTGGATTGAGCAGCTGTTCTACTCCCACGATGTGCGCATGGCAACCAAGCGCACTGACTTCTCTGAGGATGATTTCGGAAACTACAATCCGCAGTATATGCCGATTGTACTCATCATAGACTTCACCTGCGAAATCCACGACGAGGACGGTGAGCTCAACACCGTTAAGTTCACCAACAAGTACCAAGACAGGCGCACCTATCTTCCTACTGATTACCTCTCGGTCGACCACGACAGAATATTCACCGCTCCCTTCAACCCCACCTATAACTGATATGGCACAATCCATCCACATAACCACCCTGCGCAAGATGCTCAAAGCTGACGACCCAGTGGATATAAAGCTGTGGGTCAAGAACGGTGAAATCCTGGAGTGGCGAAATTGCATACCGCTGCGCTATAATTTCTACAAGGGCACGCAGCAGTTCAAATTGCTGAACAGCAACCAAATCAGGCAAGTCCGCTTGGTGTGCGTGTTTTCTGTGAATGATATGGAAGTGTTTTTGTAGCCCAAATTCAACTTGCGATTGAGAAAAAAGCCGTACCTTTGTGGTATGAATCCTGCAATTCTTCTTAATTGTAAGGCATATGAGAAAATAATGATGCTGAATGAACTTTTTAAACCAAGTTTTCAGCATCTAAGCCTTCTTTCTGATGTGTCTCCAAATGGTTGAGTATGGCGATGGATGATAAATTCATGATTGTTTAACTCAAGATTATTAATAATATGGAACTAAATAAAGTATTTCAAGAAATCCATGCAGATGATGCATGGGGAAAATCATACAAAAAATTTACACCACTCTTCATTGCATACGCAAAATCCAAGACTCCTATTGCTTCTTGGAAAAGTGAAGACAGAGAGCAATTCCTTGCATCTGAAAACTGTGTTTCTTCTTTGATGCAAGGTAATTTTTCTCATGAGCAAAGAAAAGCTATTGTTGACAATTGGGAAAATTACTTCATTGAACCATTATATAAAATTGTTACTAATAATAGTTTCCAGCTGCAAACCAATAAAGATTTATTTGACACGATTATCAGCGTCACGACAAAAGATGGCGGGAAAAATATGAGAGCTGCCACATTGCGCTTCTTAGCAGCGTTTCAGCCAACTAATCTATCTTCAATCGTAGCACACAAGGATTTATGGGGAACCTATAAAATCCTACTTCCTTTTGGACTTCAAAATTATACAGGAGATACAGATATAGAATTAAGTCATCATATCCAATCTTATATTAATAGTCAGTACTCCAATGATGATGAATACTATAGAAGCACCTATGCATGGAGATTATACGACTATCTCATTGAAGAATGGAAAGCTGCAAATGGTATGGAGCTAATAGAAAAATCTGTAAAACTTTTGAACGAAAAAAAGAACATAATCCTTCAAGGTGCTCCTGGAACAGGAAAAACATATACAACAGCTTCTATAATAGTTGAAATGGAACGAAAGTATATGCCAGATATGTCTCGTCAAGAAATAATGGAGAAATATAATGCCATGGTGAAAAAAGGCCTTGTTGAATTCACCACTTTCCATCAATCTTTAGACTATGAAGATTTCGTAGAAGGCTTAAAGCCAATTGTTGAGGATGGACATGTTACATACAATGTCGAATCAGGTATATTTAAGAAAATCTGTACAAAAGCATCTGATGATACCGGCCATTCTTATTTTCTCATTATAGATGAAATTAATCGTGGTAATGTTTCAAAAATATTTGGAGAACTTATCACATTGCTTGAACCAGATAAGAGAAAAGGAAGTGTAAATGCCATATCTGCGATTTTACCCTATAGTAAAGAATCTTTTAGCATTCCTGACAATCTTTATATTATTGGCACAATGAATACAACCGACAGAAGTGTAGGGACTATTGATTATGCCTTGCGTCGGAGATTTGCATTCCTCACAGTCAAAGCAAATGAAAGTATCGTTAGCAGACAGAATGGAGAAATAGGCAAAAAAGCTTTGGATTATTTCAAAAAAGTATATGAACATTTGAAACAATATCCCTCAGGAGACATTGACCTTGATGATTTAATGATTGGACATAGTTATTTTCTTGCAGATTCAGAAGCATCACTGGATCTTAAATGGCAATACGAAGTCTTACCCCTATTAGAAGAATATTATAAAGATGGACTGATCAGTAAACCATTCAAAGAATGATTACATTAAGAGAACAAACTCAATTATCAGATGAATATATAGACAGGCTTGAGCTGCGCGAAACTTATTCATCGATGCCTGTTGAGCAACTTGCGCTTAATAGGGATGATAATGGGTGCTGGTGGTCAAGTTATTTTATCGGGATATCTGAAATTAACGGACAGTATATTGAAGTTCTTCCAAAATTGGAGAATTTAGACTTTATGTCTCTTTTCTCCTTTGCATTATTGTATCAACCTTCTTCTGATTATTTTTCTTCTTGTTACGACATTAAGTGGGACAAAGAAATACTTGCAAGTACCGAGTTATATAATGTACTTACTCCTCTTTTAGTAATGCAGTATTTAAGCATCTTGGATAAACTTGTTGGGAAAGGGTTAAAACGCGATTATATAACTATTGAGGAAAACCTCCATTCCAAAATTCGAGGTAAGTTAAGACCAATTGCTAATTGGAGAAAAAATGAGCTCAAAAAGAAAGAAGACTATTTTTACTGCCAATATCAAGTATTCTCAGCCAATATTTCAGTAAATCAATTATTAAAAAAAGCTTTAGACATTTCTCTTCTGCTTTTAGGCGACGTGCGTTCTCGGTCCAATAATTTGACCGGGCTTGCATTCCTTTCTTCAAAATTGAAGCTGGTAGAATCTTTTAAGAACATTGATAGTAATATTCGTCTTGAATCTGTAAAGAACTATAAATTTGACAAACTCAATATGTATTATTCTGAAGCCATAAAGTTAGCAAAATGTATTATCAGGCATCAAGAAAATGCATTATCTGATGGTAGTGGAAAGACAAAAGTTCCTCTTTTTTGGATTGACATGTCTCGTCTTTACGAAGTATATGTTTTAGGGCTTCTCCAAAAACAATATCCAAACCAAATACTCTTTCAAGTTAAGGGTAATTACGAGACACAATGCGATTATTTGCATATAGGTGAAAGTATTGTTCTAGATGCAAAATATAAATTATGGTACTCTTCATCTAACGGAATACGTACCCATGTCAAATCAATGATAGCGGACATAAGAGAAATTAGTGCATATGCAAGAGACGAACGTTTGTTGAGTCTTATGAAAAAAGAAGTAAATTCTCCTATGTGTATTATTATCCATCCAGACGATGAAACAACAAAGTTTGAAACAGAACTCTCTGAATCTGTAAAAAATAACAAAGTAGCAGGCTACAAAGATTTTTATCGTTTAGGTATAGATTTACCTAGATTATAGTGATTCCATAAAATCTCTTAATCTCCAGCATAGACAAATAAAAAGAAAGAAGATAAAATTGAATTGTTATCTGATTTTCCACTAGTTCTGGTTTACAAACTCTGTCTTTTGGACAACGGAACTGGCTCCATAAATTTGCGGTGAGAAATTCGCAGAATTATGGAGTTAAATTTTACATCAGTTGAGACCATACCCAACTTGAACGCTTCGGCGGCGTTCCAAATTATTGCTGTCCGGTAAAACTTTTGCAAAGAAAATAAATTAGGGCTGACACTTCTCACGAAGTATCAACCCTTTTGGTTATCTTTGTTTTGAGAAAATAAATATAACCATGAGCAAAGATAGTCATTTTACCGGACAGCAATATTTAAAAAATTATCAAAAATCAAAGACATCCTTAACATTAAAATCGCAGAGCTAAATTTCTAATATATTGGGCTTTAAAAGGTGTGTATAATCGGCATTCATAATAGCTCCATTGGAGAACATAGTTTCCCCAATAGCTGTCATACCATGATTTGCGTGTATATGCCCGAATAAATGGGCACGGAGATTGAGAGCTGAGAGTCGTGTCAGCAGTTCCTCCGATCCATAATGGATATTGTCATCGAAATCAAGTATGCCGTATGCAGGGGAATGAGTAATCAGTACGTCTGTATCATCCGGGATAATGGAATAATTTTTACTCTGACGATCGCTGACGCAATCTCCCATAAACATTGGAACACCATGGAACTTAACACCATTAATTTCAACACCCGAATTACATAGATAGTGGACATTGGAGTCAAGCCCGTCTATATTTGCGCCATATAGACAGTCATCATGATTTCCACAGATGAAAATCTTATGCTTATATGGTAAGTCGCAAAACCAATTCAAGAAGTCAATAGTTTCCTGCTCGGTTCCGACCATACAGAAGTCACCGGAATGGACAACCACATCGGCATCGGGTAAATCCCGTAGCCGATGATGGCAGTTGTGAGTGTCGGATAGATGAAGTATCTTCATTAGATTTCTCCTGATTCGATAGCTTTCAAAGCGGCCATATCCGCATAATGAAAAGCTGTTGCGAAGTTTATGTCCGCATACTTCTCCAGTATGTCATCGTTGTGAAGAATCTTGGTCTTCACGCCATTCAAATTTCCAATAGCTTCCTTTGCCTTGGAAATCTTTCCTTCTCCCTCGAAATAAAAGGGTAAAGTCACTATTGCTGAAACGTGTTGCACACCGACAACTTTTGCGGAATCAGCGACAATATTTACATATTCACTTCCGGTTTTACCACCCATACCTACCAGAAGATAGAGTTTTTCAACGCCCTTCACAACTTCGCATGGATTCTCATAGTCTTTCAACGAGATGGTTTGATACCCTTTCTTCGCCAATTCAGACAATCTTTCTTGATCCGTGTCTGCAAAGAGATATGTAGCCTCTCGCACCCAGTGGACGGAGGCTTCACGCATTATGGTTTCCGCCATATTGCTCCCGGCACCTCCGATAGCCATAATCATTGTCTTGCTCATATCAATTAGAATGTTTTAGATTTTGTGGAAAGTTAGCTCACAGATGTCTCAAATTTCAATACAGCACGATATTTATTAAGAAAGCACGAACCGTACACCAAACATCGTTAACGGAGGTCCTGAGAAAACCTTACAGACCGATGCAATAATGACAGCCTACGCTATGCGTGAGAAACCATTACGCCATCCTTGTCTGATCATCGAAATTTCTCAGGTTTCCGTCAACAAGAAAGCATAACGCCTCGCTTATTCAATACGTTAAAAATCAGGCAATGCTGATTTCAAACACAAATTTACAAAATTTTCTAGAAATATCGAGTGTATTATTCTGATTTATCTTACGGGGCTGTCAAGGTTTATCTTATAAGTCTATCTGTTCATTGGTTCTGTTCTCAGCATATTTATGAAAGAGTTTATTAAAGTTGGTTTCTCAAGCTCATTTATCTGTTTATCTTGCTCACGGCGAACTTTCTTCTGCTCTTTGTTCGTCGGCTCAGGGTCGGATGCCAATGCGTCTTTCAGTGCTCAGATAAGCGAAGTCAACGCCGAAAAGCGAAGTCAACGCCTCGGGTGTAAATCCATGGGAGGCGGCTGTGCCCTTCGAATTTAATTTGTAGTGAGGGGGCATCCCTACTTGGGCATACGCCCCTCATACATTGAGCACACGTTTTGTTAATTTATTTGCCGATGCAGAAGTGGGTGAAGATTTCGGCGAGGATGTCGTTGGTGGTGATTTCGCCGGTGATTTCGCCGAGGTAGTGCATGCATTCGCGGATGTCTTGGCTCACGAGGTCGCCGCTGAGCCGGTTTTCAAGTCCTTGCAAACTTCGGTTGATGGCTTCGTTGGCTCGTGTGAGTGCTTCGTAGTGGCGTGCATTGGTCACTATCACGGCTTCGTCGTCGGCCACGGCGGGGATGGCGGCTTCTGCCACGATGCTTTGACGCAGTGCATCCAAGTGGTCACCTTGTTTGGCTGAGATGTGGATGATGTGGTGCGTCATTTCTTTCGGCAGGTGCTGCGCAATGATGTGCTGTACTTGGCTGATGGCATCGGGGGTGGCACTGTCGATTTTGTTGATTACGATAATGAGAGGTTTGCCTTGGCATCGCTGCCGGATTTCGCTGCAAAATGCCGTCACTTCCGCTGTGGGTTCGTTGGGGTCAATCACCCAGAGGGCGAGTTGTGCTTCGTGTAGCTTTTGGTAAGCGCGCTCAATGCCCATGTTTTCCACAATGTCGTTGGATTGTCGGATGCCGGCGGTGTCGATGAATCGAAACAGAGTGCCCTCAATGGTGATGGTGTCTTCGATCACGTCGCGTGTGGTACCTTTTATGTGGCTCACCAGTGCTTTATCGTCGCCCAGCAAGGCGTTGAGCAGGGTGGATTTGCCAGCGTTAGTTTGCCCCACGATAGCCACCGGGAATCCGTTTTTGATGGCATTGCCGGCGCGGTAGGATTGAGCTAAAGTGGTGATAATGTGTTGAATGTGTCGTGCCAGATTCACCAACTCAGTGCGGTCGGCAAAACTCACATCTTCTTCGCTGAAATCCAATTCAAGTTCGATGAGCGACACAAATTGAAGCAATTGTGCGCGCAATTCGGATAGCCGTCGGCTAAATGCGCCCCGCATTTGGTTCATTGCCACCCGGTGTGCCGTTTTTGATGCCGATGCAATGAGGTCGGCGATAGCTTCGGCTTGCGAAAGGTCGATTTTGCCGTTAGCAAAGGCGCGCTGTGTGAATTCGCCGGCAGTGGCAGGGCGGCATCCGGCATCAATCAGTGCATTAACGATTTGCTGCTGAATGTAGGTGGAGCCATGGCATGAAATTTCAATCACATTTTCGCCCGTAAACGAATGTGGCGCGCGAAACAGCGTGAGCACCACCTCATCGAGGCATGCTCCATTGGTGTCGACCACATGCCCTAAATGGGCAGTGTGGCTTTGCATTTGGGCGATAGGCGCTCCCTTCCAGCGCTGTTGCACAATGCGAGCGGCATCTTCTCCGCTCACCCTAATCACTGCTATGCCGCCCACGCCATGAGGCGTGCTAATAGCGGCTATCGTATCGGAATTCATCATCGTGTTCATAGCTTGCAAAGTTACAATATTTTCTCCAATTATGCCGCGCCCTACTTCCACTAACAACTCATATGCCTCTTGCTATTGCCACATATCAATGCTACTGTGGACTTCGATTTTGTTTTCGAGTGCATCGTCGAGGGCACAGAAGAAGTCAATTCCGGTCACGCGTTCCACATAGTCCACGCTCACGGCGTGTGAGGCATAGCCACCGGTAATTTTTTCATTATTGAAAATGAAGCCGATGGCTCTGCCTTGGTTGGGTGCATACACCACCTTGTAGAAAGCGGCAGGCACCGAGATATTTCGGTCGGGGCCGATGGTGTGCATCACATTTTTGAGCACCGGTCCGGCAGCAATAATCAGCCGCTTGTCGCGCTTAGCCCATCGATGAATAGCCAATTCCAATTTTCGCCAACATCCATCGTTGAGTGCGTGCAATTGCGGACAAATGTTGGTCATATAAAACGATTCTTCCATCGAGGTTTTGCTCCATTTCATATCGTTGGCAGGCGCCATGTGTCCACGGTCGTAGCCCGAGTGCTTGTAATCGCTCCACTGAGGCGAAGCCGAGCACATCGGGTCGGCATTGAATTGATAGTTTTTGCGTTTTTCGGCACCCGGGGCATCGCATTGCGCCACTTGTGTGGCGGTGAGTTCGTAGATTACACAGTTGGGAATACGGTGCTTGGTGTTGAAATAACTGATGTAGGCTGTGTGTGGCAGGCGCACATTTTTTACGCCGGCAGGGATACGCACATCCAAGAGCGAATTGCCGGCGGTGACGCCATCATAGTGTAGCACTTCTGCCGATGCTTCGGTGGTGCCCGACGAGAGTTTAAAGGCAAAAAAGGCAATGCCGGCAAGCAGCATCACTGTCACGATTACAAAAGAGATGATTTTTTTCATACTGCTGCTATGTGTTTAGAAATGAAACCATTGATTATCGTTGGTGGCGGATTTCAGCCGCTGCTGTTCGTGGAGAGGAAGAGAAGCAAAGAAGCGGATGCCGGTGCGTCGCTCCACCTCTTGCACACTCACGGCATACTGTGCCAACGAAGCCGAGGGCATATCGTTGGGCAAAATGAAAGCAATGGCGCTTGCCGGCTTGCTACAGGGTGCAAGCACCACTTTAAAATAGTGGCTCGGCACCGTCACTTTGGTGCTTTGCCCGATAGTGGCGCAGTGGCCACTATAGATGGGTCCCGCCCACACCAATAGCACGCTGTCGCGCTGTGCCCATTCGCGCACCTTTTCTTCCAGTCGGCGCCAAGCGCCGGAATTGAGTGCTTGGCTTTGCGGACAAACATTCACCAAGGCGAAGGTTTGGGCAAAGGCAATGCTATCGTGCAAGAAATCGGCGGCGGGCGCCATGTGACCGCGGTCGTAGCCGCTATGCTGATAGTCGGCAATCGTGGGGCATCCCTTCACATCTTTGCATGCGGCAAACGGTAAAGAGCGCCGATGCTCGCTGCCCGAACGCCGATGGTGTGTGAGCCTGTAGCACACATAGTTGGGCAAATGGCGCGCCGCATTAAAATGCACGGTAAAGCCGCGAAAGTGAATCGCCGTGTCGGGCACATCGGCGGGCAACAGTGCCTGGCATAGCTGGGCAAGCGACGCTTCATCGGTGGCGATTGATGACGGCTTGGCACGATGCCGCCACACTGCCACACCCAGCAGCACCACCACAAAAAACGCCCATAATGCCGTGAGCAAATGCAGTTTCCATCTGCCGGAAGAAAAAAATTTGCGTTTTTTACGAATAGCCATATTAGAAAATGCCGCCTTTTGTCCACAAAATTACAAAAATTATTATTACCTTTGCTCAAATAAATGCTTATATAATCAAAAACCGCTGCCCCGCACGCCATTGAGGCTCCACGGGCGCAATAACCATCATCACAATATGAAAGTAGTAGACCGATTTCTCCAGTATGTGAAGTATGACACGCAAAGTGACGAACTCACCAACCTCACGCCGTCCACTCCCGGGCAAATGGTGTTTGCACAGCAACTCAAAAAAGAGCTGAAGGGGATGGGCTTGAGCAACATTTCGCTCGACGATAATGGCTATTTGATGGCCACACTGCCTTCCAACACCGACAAAAAAGTGCCCACCATCGGCTTTATCGCTCACCTCGACACTTCTCCTGATATGAGCGGACATAACGTGAACCCGCGCGTGGTGAAGTATGAAGGCGGAAAAATTGTGCTAAACGAAGAAAAAGCCATCGTGCTCGACCCACAACAGTTTCCCGAAATGAACGATTTCGTGGGTCACGACTTGGTGGTAACCGATGGCACCACCCTGCTTGGCGCCGACGATAAAGCCGGCATTGCCGAAATTATCAGCGCCATCGAATATTTGCAAGCACATCCCGAAATCAAGCACGGCGACATTCGCATTGCATTCAATCCCGACGAAGAAATCGGAATGGGCGCTCACCACTTCGATGTGGAAAAATTCGGCGCCGATTGGGCTTACACCATGGATGGCGGCTATCCCGGCGAACTTGAATTTGAAAACTTCAACGCTGCCTCGGCAAAAATCACCTTCACCGGTCTGAATGTGCACCCGGGTATGGCTAAGCACAAAATGCTCAACTCCATTCGCGTGGCAAATCAGTTTGCCGTGATGATTCCCCGCTGGGAAACTCCGGAGCACACCGAAGGCTATGAGGGATTCTACCACTTGATTGGATTTGAAGGAAATGTGGAAAAAACCGTGCTCACCTACATTGTGCGCGACCACGACCGCGCACGCTTCGAAAGCCGCAAACGCGAACTGGAGCACCTCTGCCACAAGGTGAACAGCGAATTCCCCAACTGCGCTTCCATCGAAATCAAAGACCAATACTATAATATGCGCGAAAAAATCGAACCGGTGATGCACATTATTGAAGTGGCTGAAAAGGCGATGAAAAACGCCGATGTCAAGCCCATTGTGCAACCCATTCGCGGCGGAACAGATGGCGCACAACTCTCGTTTAAAGGTCTGCCTTGCCCCAACATTTTTGCCGGCGGCATGAATATGCACGGACGCTACGAATATGTGTCGGTGCAAGTGATGGAAAAAGCCATGCAAACCATCGTAGAAATCTGCAAAATCGTTGAGGCTGAAGCATAATTTTCGGTAAAAAATAACCCCTATTTATCCGGAGCGGAAATCAGCCATTTCTCCTCCGGATTTTTTTTAACATCTCTATTTCATTTTTTCAAAAAAAATCAACCCCTAATATGAAAAAATCCACAGAATGTGTGCACGCCGGATGGACTCCCGCCAAAGGCGAACCGCGTGCACTCCCCATCTACCAGTCCACCACTTTTAAATACGAAACCTCGGAACAAATGGCGCGACTATTCGACCTGCAAGACTCCGGTTATTTCTATACGCGCCTCCAAAATCCCACCAACGATGCCGTGGCGGAAAAAATCGCTACCCTCGAAGGAGGAGTGGCAGGGATGCTCACTTCCAGCGGACAAGCAGCCAATTTTTTTGCCACATTCAACCTTTGCCAAGCCGGCGACCACATGCTTGCCACTTGCAATATTTATGGCGGAACGTTCAACCTCTTTGGCGTGACGATGAAGAAAATGGGCATTGAATGCACTTTCTTCGACCCCGACACCGTCAGCGATGAAGAATTTAAAGCACTCATCCGCCCCAACACCAAACTCGTGTTTGGCGAAACCATCTCTAATCCCGGATGCGAAGTGTTTGATATCGAACGCTTTGCTCGCCTTGCCCACGAAGCCGGCATTCCGCTGATAGTGGACAACACCTTCGCCACTCCGGTGCACTGTCGCCCTATCGAGTGGGGCGCCGACATCGTAACACATTCCACCACAAAATATATGGATGGTCATGGCTCGTGTGTGGGCGGAGTGATTGTGGACAGTGGCAACTTCGATTGGATGGCTCACGCCGAGAAATTCTCGGGCTTGTGCACCCCCGATGAAAGTTACCACGGGCTCACCTACGCTAAAGATTTCGGCAAAATGGCTTTCATCGTGAAAGCCACTGCCCAACTAATGCGCGACTTCGGATGCAGCCAAAGTCCGCAAGATGCCTATGTGCTCAATAATGGGCTCGAAAGTCTGCACCTGCGCATGCAGCGCCACGCCGCTAATGCACAGCAAGTGGCTGAGTGGCTCAGCGCGCGTAAGGAAGTGGCTTGGGTGAACTATTCCGGACTTCCCTCAAGCAAGCACCACGCTCTCCACCAAAAATATCTGCCACAAGGCGGCTGCGGCGTGATGGCATTTGGGCTAAAAGGCAGCCGTGAAGAGGCTATCAAATTTATGGATGCACTGAAACTGATATCCATCGTTACCCATGTGGCAGATGCAAAATCGTGTGTGCTCCACCCTGCCAGCCACACCCATCGCCAGCTCTCCGAGCAGCAGCTCCGCGAAGCCGGCATCGCCCCCGACCTTATTCGCTTGTCGGTGGGCATCGAAGATGTGGCGGATATCATTGCCGACTTAGAGCAAGCCCTCCAATCCCTCCGCTAAATCACCCCTCCATACATCAAAATTGACAGTGGCACCACATGTCCACTGTCAAATTTTTTTCGTTTTCACACCCATCGCCCCACCCGTAGGCACGTGGTTTCAAGCCGGTGCGGAGAGTTCTCTATTTAGGCATATAAGCAGAATGGTCGTCGTCTTGCGGCGGCATATAGGCGTTGTGTGAGGCATCGGGCGATGCTTCCTCTCTGCCCTTTGGCTCCTGCTCAGCCTCTTGGGTGGCATCTGCCTTTTCGGGCAATTTCACTTTTGATTCAATGGAGGAGAGTTCTTCCCGGATTTCGCTATGCACTTTTGAAATACCTTTTTTCCCCTTGCTGATGCTTTTTTCCAAGGTATGGTCAATGGATTGCTCGAGTGTTTGGTTGAATTTAAAGGGCAGCATAGAGATGATGCACGATAGGAGCGCGAGCCACATCAGGGAGCTGGAAGCATAGTAGCCGATGCAGAGTTCTTTAACGGTAAACCCCTCGATGACGGCTGCTTGGTCGCCAATGAGTTCGGGGTCGTGGTGGAGCGACCAACTTTGATAGAAAAAATGGTAGAAACTAAAAAACACAATGCCCGACACTATAAATACTGCCGTGCCGATGCTCCATAGGCGGTGCTTGTTGTAGTTGAGCATAATGCCGCCAAAGCAAGCAATGAAGGGGAGCAGAGCGAAAATGGTTTTCGTGAGGCTAAAGTTTTCGGTTATCAGTCCGGCTGAATAACTCAAGCCGGTGATGCTGCCCGCCAGGTCCATCGACAAAAAAGGAAGGAACACATAGCACACAATGGCAGCTATAAGGAGGATGCTGGTAATCGGTTTCATATTGTGTAGGTGCAGATATCGTGAGTAATATTTATCTCAAAATGCGAATATAGTGCAATTTTTTTACAATTCCAAATTCTATCCTCCATTTTCCGCTTTGTAGCACGGCTATTTCGTTTAAAAACGAATATGATTGGCCGCTTTTGTGGCGTGCAACGAAAATAATGCCGCCTCCGCCGAAAATAACCACGCCTACCGCTATTCTATGAAAAAATCACCAATCGAGCGTGGGGCTTGATTGGTGATTTTTTTGCCTGTATTTAAACCGGGTGGGTGGTTTTTATTATTGAAAAAGGAGGGGGAATTATTTTTTCATGGCGAAGCCGAGGCGCACGCCGCTGAACTGCTTGGAGATGTCGCCGATAGTGGAGAGGGAGGTGTTGCCGCTGAGGGCACTCACGGTTTGAAGCAGAGAGAGGATTTTCTTTGATTCAAATGTGAAGTTCATGCCCTGGGTGGAGCGTGTGAGGTGGGCAGTGAATGTGGTCAGCGACTTCATTTTCACCAATCCGTTGGCAGCGTCGAAGGTGTAGGTGCCCGACATGGGGAAACCGCCGATTTTGCCTGTGAATTGGCCGTTTTCGTTGAATGTGAGTTGGGTGTTGCCGCTTGAGATGTGCAATGAATTGTACACAGGCAGCAGTTTTTCGTTCACGGTCTTTGCTGCCACCGAGCCACCAGCCTTAGCAAGGAGGTTTTCGCTGGTGAAAGCGCACGCAGGCTCCACGTAGCTCCATTTGCCTATGATGTCGGCTTGCGAGAGTTTCACGCTGCCCACTACCAAATCGAGCAGTCCGCCGAGCGCGTTGCTGCCAATGCTTGATCCGCTATTATTTGTGGTGGTGCCACCCATTTGGCTACCACCGTTCACACCTGGGTTAGTCATACCGCAGCTTTGCAGCATCAACGCTGCCACAGCTGCCATCATCATTTTTTTCATCATTGTTGTTATATGTTTTTATCTTGATTGAAATTGGTTATTTTTTGCCAAAAAGCAATTTTCTGTCGCGTGCGAGTGCTGGTTTAGTCCATTTTTCAGGCACGAATTTCCAGTTGTGCCCAGCCTTGGGGTTGATGGTGCCAGCCTTCTCAATCACCTTCATCAGTTCGGTGCGCATTTGCGTTGGGCTGCGATACACGATGCGCTTCTGCAATTCCGCCTTCGGGATTTCTGCGCCGCGGGTGAGCAACTCGCCGCCGCCATTGCCACGGTAACTGTTCATTGCCACACGATACACCTTCGCCTCGTCGAAAGGCTCGCCATTGCTCATGCGCAGAATCTTCACTCGCTCGCCCTCAGGCTTGGTCACGTCCACCTCGTAGTCGATGCCGGCGGCAGAGTCGAAGTTGTAGGTGGGTTTTTCGAACCACAATCCCTTGCCTGTGTCAACCAGACGCATAATGTGGTCGGAAGGGCTCTTCATCGTGCTTATCCACAGACCGTAACTCATTTCAAGGTGCTTGCGCACTTCCTCGCCAGTGAGATTGAGGATATAGAGGTCGTTTTCGAAGCGATAGAGGTCGAACATGTTGCCCACGGTAATCACGCCCTTCTTCAGCGTGGCATCGGCTTGCAGCGGAGCGCCGAAAGCGATGTCGGCATCTTGCACACGCAAGGTGAGGTCGAGAATCATATCGCCAAACGCGCTGTTGCCGAAAAAGCAGTCAGCCGAGTTGATGGTGGTGGCGAGGGTGCCGATAGGGCGTTTCACCCACTGGTTCACCTCGTCGATTTGCGGAGCGAAATGCGCCATAAATTCCTCGTCGATGGGTGTGGATTTCATATCCACGATGGTGCCTTTACGGTCGGTCACCTTCCACCTGGTGCCGTCGAACTCCAAGTCAACGGTGGCTTGCGCCAGCGCCATGGCGTTGTTGGCAGGGTTGAGCACCAGCACCTCGCTGCCGTCGGTCACCTTGTCCATCGAGTTGTGCACACGGTGGTCGTGTCCGCAGAAAATCACATCGAATCCGGGCACTTCACGCGCCACTTGCGCCGAGGCGTTCTCGCGGTAGTCGTCGGTCACGATGCCGCCCTCGTAGCCGCTATGGAAAAGCCCCACTATCAAGTCGGGGTGCTCGTTGCGCTTCAGGAAATCCACCCAATAGCGTGCGCTCTCCACTATCGGTGCGAAACGCAGTCCGCTCCAAATCGGCTCGGCGAGCCAGTTGGGAATGGCAGGTGTGAGCATTCCCAGCACAGCCACCTTCACGCCCTCACGGTTCACGATGGTGTAAGGCACGGCGTAGGGGAGACCGGTGCGGCTGTCGAGAATGTTGGCACCGAGCGATGGGCACGCCACTTCGCTCGTCCACTTGTCGTACACGGCGTGGCCCGGCTCCACATCGTGGTTGCCAAACGACTGTGCATCGTATTGCATATAGTTGATCACGCTTGCCGCCACATTTTCCTTGTCGGTGGCAACGTAGTTGTAGTAGTAACTCAACGGACGGCCTTGCAGAATGTCGCCATTGTCGAGCAGCACCACGCCATCGGGAGCCGCTTTGCGCAAGTCCTTCACATAGGCACTCACACGAGCCATCGACCCGTCAATCGACTTGCCGCTAATAAAATCAATGGGGAAAAAACTGCCGTGCACGTCGGTAGTTTCCAGAAAATGCAGTTGTGCCTTGTCGCCCTTCACAGGGGTAGCCATAGCTGCTGCGCACACAGATGCCGCTAACATAGCCAAAATCGTTTTTTTCATAAGTAATACTGTCGCTATTTTGTTACCGCAAAGTTAATTATTTCACCCCAAACCACCAAAAACCCGGTCACGGATCCCGCAATCTTACTTCTTTGTGGGCTCACACGGATCCCGCTTTGTAGAAGTATTTAGGCTCACACAGATCCCGCGGATCTCACAGATTTTCTTTTGATGGTGGAAAATCTCACGGAGGCTCTACGGTTTGTGGGTGTTTTTGGGGCTCACACGGATCTCACAGATCCCACTCTTTCTTTTGATGGTGGGAAATCTCACGGAGGTTCTCCGCTGGTTTGCTTCCTAGGGCTCACACAGATCGCACAGATCTCACAGGGTTTTCCTTTGTGGGTGGGAAATCTCACGGAGGCTCTACGGTTTGTGGTTTTTTGTGGACTCACACAGATTCCGCGAGATTCAACGAGAAGATTATTTGTGGAAATTTGTGTTAATTCGTGGCAGAAAAAAAACACCTATTTAATCCATTAAAAATCCATTAACACCAATTATTTTTTAACCCTCCATACCCTATTGCTCGTTGACCTGTCGCCTTTTTTAAAATCGGTGTAAATCGGGTTTAAATGGATAAAATAGGTGTGAAAATCGGATTGAATAGGCTTCCAAGAGCAATCGTAATCCTCTGTGAGATTTTACGTTAGGCGTGCAAATCCTGTGAAATCTGTGGGATCCGTGTGAGGCGCTCACACAGATTCAACGAGATTCAAAGAGAAGATTTTTGTGGGAATTTGTGTTAATTTGTTGTTTTAAAGCCAGCAAATACACGATTTTGGATACGAGATTATACAACTGGAATATATTGGGATTCGGCTGATGTTGACTTTGACTTGGAACTTGGTTTATATCTAGCAGGTAATCGTAGCTTTTCCGAGGGAAGACAGTATATTTTAATTATTTTCAAAGGCGAACTATCAATATTTAAGTGGCCAGATTTGCAAGCAGTTGTGATGATTAACGAGGTTCTGACAAAACTAAATTATTCCTCATGTGACAAAATGAAAATCATTGACAATATATTAAACGACTATCCTAAAAGGAATATGCCTACGACAATAATAACACAAAAAGTAATTAAATAGCCCATTAAACAAGGATATACCAAAGGGACGGTTTGTTTTGGTCAGTGTTTACCGAATTGTTATTTACAACCACTTATTGCCATCACACAAACTCACAAATAATTGCACAAGAAAAGCACTGCGACCGAAAGAACCGTCCCTTTGGTTTGTAATTGAGATTCTTCTTCATTTTCGTGACATAGCACACGCCATCCTCTGTGAGACGTTGGAACTGGGCAATGTCAATATACCCCCTGTCCATAGCCA
>SAMEA3663025__coassemble_879_pt1 | contig 15761 bp, 11 predicted proteins | sample SAMEA3663025__metabat2_low_PE_039 | metagenome-assembled genome bin SAMEA3663025 (sample SAMEA3663025) | pig gut metagenome | biome: pig gut; feature: pig-associated habitat; material: faeces | place: France | collected 2012
GACGAAGACGAGAAAGTGAAGCAATTCGTGAAAGCAGTCGACAAAGAACTCTCCCAAAAGAAAGTGGCTCTCCAAGCCCCCATCCTTGCCAAAATTCACCAAGCCATTAAAGCAGTGGGTGAAGAAGCCGGCTACACCTACATTTTCGACATTTCCCAAACCCCATTGCTCTATCAAGGCGCCGATGCCATCGACCTCACCAAATTAGTGAAAGAAAAATTAGGCTTAAAGTGATACCACAATGTTGTATGTATTATTTAGATTATGCTGTGGAATAATAACGCTTATTAGTTATTGCACGGGATTTACTTATGAAGAAGTAAATTCTATCTTGTTTATTTATGGCGAACCTATAATTATAGGTTTATGTAATTTGTTCATTTTATTTAAAAGTTTCAATCATAAACTTTTATGTGTGTTCATTACACTATATAATATTTTTTATTTATTTGTAATATCAAAGATTTTCATTCACTATATTCCATATTCATTACACAATGCATGCGTAGTGGCTTATAAAGATCTGGAGACATTAGGGTCGATTACCGGATTTGGATATGTAGGAATTAACTTATTTCTATTTATTATTCTACCAATATTATTAGTTGATTTAAATATTATATTTTACGCCATTATCATACGAAACCGTAATAAAAAGACGCAGCCCCTCTCATAATTTACTGATTGTGTAGAATGAATTAGATACATAAAGGAATCCCCACACCATAGCTCCCGAATCCCCACCACAGATTCGGGAGTTGCCACATCATCCCCCCACCTACCACTTCAGGGCTGTTGGGGATTTTTACACCGATTTTTTTTAAAAGTCAACGAGTCAACAAACCAACAGGTCAACGAGTAATAAGTTTGCAAGTCAACGGGGGGAACGAGTAACATGCCATTTAGAGATTTGTTTGTTGAATCGGTTGAATCTGTGTGAGCTTTTTTTTGAAGAATTTGTGAGAGAGGGTGGGGTGATTATATTCGTTAAAAAATGGGTGTTAATTGGGTTTTTAATGGATTAAATCGGTGTTTCGGACCATCAATCGGACCCTTCTGACCCAAACAGACCCAAGGCAGACCCAAACGGACCCAAACTCTTCGACCTCATCAGACCTCTGAAAACTTGTTGGCCTGTTGGCTCGTTGACTCGTTGACTTGTTGACTTGTTGGCTTTGCTGGGGTGGGGGCAAAAAAAAAGGCCCTTATTCTCACGAACCGGGGACTTTTGAATTTTATGAATAGAATTTGTATAGAAAAGTGCAATAGTAAAAATAAAAACTTTTGAGCTTTGTTTTTAATTGCGATGCAAATTTAATCACACTTTTTCGTTTTGGCAACATTTTAAATGTTATAGTTTTCTAAAAAACCAATTTTTTTCATTTTTTTCCAAAAATTCATCGGTTGTGAAATGAAATCACTATCTTTGTGACGCCAAACGTTGGGTAGTGGCACGATAGTTGCTACATCCATATCCGAATTAATGATACGCAAAATTCTCACATACGTTTTTCTTTCGCTCGCCATGATGATGAGCGCCGCCGAGATGTCCGATTCCGGCATTAGGGTGAGTTTGGTCACGCTCTATCCCGGTAGCGAGGTGTATGAGGTGTATGGTCACACCGAATTGCGCGTGCAAGATTCGTATGGCGACTTTTTCTTCAATTACGGCTTGTTTGATTTCAATTCGCCCGGCTTTGTGTATCGCTTTGTGAAGGGCGAAACCGATTATCTTTGTGGCGCCGTGCCTGCTGCGTATGCCACCCGAGGCTACACCGGACGCCGCATCGTGGAGCAAGTGCTCAATCTGTCGGCGGCTCAGGCACGAAAGGTGCGTGATTTGCTTGTGGTGAACGCCATGCCCGAAAATGCCACCTATCGCTATAAATTTGTGAGCGACAATTGCGCCACCCGTCCGCGCGACATCATTGAGCGTGTGTTGGGTGATTCGCTCAAATATCACCCCGAAGCGCCTTCCACGGTATCGTTTCGGCAGATGATGCACCGCTACAATGCTAATTATGCTTGGAATCAATTCGGCATCGACTTAGCGCTGGGTGCCGACCTTGATACCACCATCACCTATCGCCAACAAATGTTTGCCCCCTTGGTGTTGATGGATGCCTTCAGCCGTGCCACAGTGGCTACTGCCGCCGGCACCGAGCAGCCGCTCGTGGCTTCCACCGTGGTGCTCTCCGACTATCCCGCCGATGCTGCGCTGATGCCTCCCACACCGTGGTATCGCTCGCCGCTCTTTGCGGCACTGCTGTTGCTGCTATTGGTGGTGGCTATCTCGGTGCGCGATGTGCGAAGGGGCAAAATCAACCGCCCGTTCCACACGCTGCTCTACAGCTTGTATGCCCTCACGGGCGCCATCATTTTCTATCTCGTGTTGATTTCCACCCACGAGTTTACCTCGCGCAACTACAATGCCCTCTGGCTACATCCGCTGTATGTGGTGCTCGCCGTTTTGGTGTGGCTACGCCAAGGGCGCCAAGTGCTTTTTGCTCTGCATTTGCTAAATGTGGGGTGGATAGCCGTGCTGCTTGTGCTGTTTGCCACAGGCATTGTTCATCAAGCATTTTCACTCACCCACTATTTGCTGATGCTCGTGTCCATGGCACTCTCGGCAAGTTATGTCTACGTTAATCGCTTATGCAATCGCGCAAAGGTCAAATAAATAGGTTGCTCACTTCCATTATGGCTTCCATGGTGGTGCTATCTGCCATGGCAAGTGTGGAATTGTCGGTGCCCAAGCCGGAGATGGAGCAAATCGTGAACCAATTGCGCACCGATTGCACGCTTTTGCTCTCTCATCGCGAGGGGCAAGAGGCGCTGGGCAGGATGTTGCGTCATCCTAAGGGTAGGGCACTGGCGCAAGCCTTTATTCATCTCAAACACATAGGGTTACAGCTTCAAGGCGCGCATTTTTTGGCGGCACATTTGCCCCAAAATTGCCCTGTGGCACCCCCGGAATCCCTTCTATTCACATCACTCACCATCCCTCCCGCCTTGCTCCTTCCCGAAATCAGAGCCGGGCTCCACGTGCGTTCGCCCGGGTGTGCGAGGGCATAGTCATTTGTTGCGAAGCATCGCAATTTTTGATGCTTTCGCACGCATCTATCGGCACTTTCGCCGTAAATATCAACTATTTTTATTATCTTTGTACCTCATTATGTGGTGCTTCGGTGCTGTGCCCCGGCTCAAGGGCGCTGCATCGCCTATAACAGAACAAAAAAACTACAACTACGATATATGGCTTTAAACGACTTTTTAAAATCTCTCTTCGGTAGCAAAAGCGACCGCGACTTGAAAAAATTGCGCCCTATTCTTCAGAAAATCAAGGATGTATATCCTTCTATCGAGGCGCTCTCCAACGATGAATTGCGCGCCCGCGTAACCGCTATCCGTCAAGATATTCAGCAATCCGTGCAGCCCTTGCGCGACGAAATTGCAGAAATTAAAGTGAAGGTTGAGCTCCTCAATTTTGAAGAACGTGAGCCTCTCTGGGCGAAGGTCGACAAACTCGAAAAAGAGGTGCTCGAACGCATCAAAGACAAACTCGATGACGCACTTCCCGAAGTGTTCGCTATCGTGAAAGATACGGCGCGCCGATTCGCTCAAAATGAAACCATTGAGGTGACTGCCACCGATTTCGACCGACAACTCGCCGCCGACGGACACGATTTCCTCTCCATAGAGGGCGATAAGGCAATCTACTACAACCACTGGGTGGCCGGCGGCAACGAGGTGACTTGGGATATGATTCACTACGATGTGCAGCTCATTGGCGGTATCGTGCTCCACCAAGGCAAAATCGCCGAAATGGCTACCGGTGAAGGTAAAACCCTCGTGGGTACGCTTCCCGTGTTTCTCAATGCGCTCAGTGGCAACGGTGTGCACATGGTGACCGTGAACGACTACCTCGCAAAGCGCGACTCGGAATGGATGGGACCGCTCTACATGTTCCACGGCATCAGCGTGGCTTGTATCGACAAAACACAACCCAATTCCAAAGAACGCCGCGCTGCCTATAATTGCGACATCACTTTCGGTACGAACAGCGAATTCGGCTTCGACTACCTGCGCGACAATATGTGTATGACGCCCGAAGAAATGGTGCAGCGCCCCCACAATTTCGCTATCGTGGATGAGGTGGACTCGGTGCTCATCGACGATGCCCGCACCCCGCTCATCATTTCAGGCTCTGTGCCCAAGGGCGAAGACCAAATGTTCAACGACTTTAAGCCGAATGTGGAACGCGTGTATGATGCGCAGCGCCGTCTCGTTACGCAATTGCTCTCCGATGCCAAGCGCATGATGGGCAGCAGCGACGACAAAACCTTCGAAGAAGGTGTGCTCCGCCTCTATCGCGCCCACAAGGGTTTGCCTAAATATAAGCCCCTCATTAAGTTCCTCTCTGAAGAGGGCGTGAAGCAGGCTATGATGAAAATCGAGGCGAAGTATATGCAAGACAATAGCCGAGATATGCACATCGTTACCGACCCGCTCTACTTTATTATCGAAGAGCAAAACAATACGGTGGAACTCACCGACAAGGGTATTGACGTGCTCACTCGAGGCACTGAAGACCCGCAATTCTTCGTGCTCCCCGACATCGCCAGCCAACTCTCTGCCGTGACCAACGAACCGCTCACCGATGAAGAAAAGGTGGCTAAGCGCGACCAATTGCTTCAAGAATATTCGCTCAAGGCTGAACGCGTGCACACCGTGACACAGTTGCTGAAGGCTTACACGCTCTTTAACCGCGACGATGAATACATCGTGGACGAAAACGGTAAAGTGAAAATCGTGGATGAGCAAACCGGACGTATCATGGAGGGACGACGCTATAGCGATGGTTTGCACCAAGCTATTGAGGCGAAAGAAGGTGTGAATGTGGAAGCTGCCACACAAACCTTCGCCACCATCACCCTGCAAAACTATTTCCGTATGTACTACAAACTTGCCGGTATGACCGGTACGGCGGAAACGGAAGCAGGCGAATTCTGGGAAATCTACAAACTCGATGTGGTGACTATCCCCACCAATAAACCCGTGCAGCGAAACGATATGCCTGATCGCGTGTACAAAACGCAGAAGGAAAAATTCAATGCCGTAATCGATGAAATCGAAAAAATGCGCAATTCCGGACGACCCACTCTGGTGGGTACCACCTCGGTGGAAATTTCGGAAATGCTGAGCCGTATGCTGCGCTTGCGCCATATCCCGCACCAAGTGCTCAACGCTAAGCTCCACCAGCAGGAAGCCGACATCGTGGCGCAAGCCGGTCAGTCGGTCGATGGCAAGGGTGTGGTGACCATCGCCACCAATATGGCAGGTCGTGGTACCGACATCAAGCTCTCTAAAGAGGTGAGAGAAGCCGGCGGTTTGGCTATTATCGGCACCGAGCGCCACGAATCGCGCCGCGTCGACCGTCAGCTCCGTGGTCGCGCCGGACGTCAAGGCGACCCCGGTAGCTCTGTGTTCTTCGTGTCGTTTGAAGACAAGGTGATGCGCCTCTTTGCCAGCGAAAAAATCGTGAAACTCCTCGACCGCCTCGGCCTCGAAGATGGCGAAGCCATTGAATCGCCTATGGTGACCAAGAGCATTGAAAATGCACAAAAACGCGTGGAGGAAAACAACTTCGGTATCCGTAAGCACACGTTGGAATACGATGATGTGATGAACGCACAGCGTAAGGTGATTTACACCAACCGCCACCACGCTCTGCTGGGCGAACGAATCGGGCTCGATATCATCAACACCATCTACGACACCGTGGAAGATTCGGTGAAGAAATTCAATGTGTATGAATACCTCGATTTCAAAATGCATGTGCTCACCACATTTGCCATCGAACCCCCTTACGATGAAGAGGAATATCGCAGATTCGACGAAAAAGAAAAAATCGAGAAGCTCTATAAGGTAGTCTATGAGGCCTTCAACCGCAAAATGGAACGCCTCCGCGAGGTGGCTCATCCGGTGATTTCGCGTATCGCCGAAGACCAACTCCAAAATGGCGCACCTGAAGTGAGCGGTCAAATCCGCGTGCCTATCCACGACGGACGACGCATGTTTGGCATCGTGGTCGATATTAAGGAGGCATACGAATCCGGATGCAAAAATCTGGTGAAGGCTTGGCAAAAAGCAGTGCTTTTGCTCTCTATCGACGAAAACTGGAAAGAACACCTCCGTGAACTCGATCAATTGCGACAATCAGTGCAAAATGCAAGCTATGAGCAGAAAGACCCGTTGGTAATCTATAAGGTGGAATCGTTTAAACTCTTTGAAGCGATGCTTGCCACACTCAATAGCAAGGTGGTGGCTACCCTGTTCCGCGGTCAAATCCCCGAACAAGCATCCGACCCCGATAGCGTGCGTCGCGAAGGCGAGCGTGCTCCCATCCGTGAGCGCCGACAACCACGCCTGAGCGAAGGACGTGGCGACGATGCCCTCGTGGCAGCTGCCAAAGCCAATGCACAAGCATCAAGAGCCGCTTCGCCACACCTGCAGCAGCCCAACCAGCCCATCAAAGTGGGTCCAAAGGTGATGCCAAACGACCCATGCCCATGCGGTAGCGGCAAAAAATACAAAAAATGCCACGGTCGATTAGCATAATAGCAAATCACCCCCAAGCATACTAAAAAATGAGCTCTGCACCCCCAAATGCAGAGCTCATTCCATATCATCTCCCCCCCCCCCACTACCGCGATGAGGATAGGATGTTTCAAAACATACGAAAATAAACCTCAATAAACAGATACACAGTAAATTAAACCGATTTTGATTGCAAAGGGACGGTTCTTTTGCAATCAAATCCAGCATAATGCATTCATTATCAAATCTTTAATGGAGATTTTTACATCGAAAAATTTCAAAGAAAAATCCTTCCAAAATAATCCATCAAAACCCTGACACACAAATGATTATGCGGATTTTGATTGCAAAAGAACCGTCCCTTTGCAATCTAAATCTCAACGGAGATTGAAGACCCTCTATCATTAAAAAGCCTCTCTGAATTTCAGAGGGGCTTTAACTGATTTGTATTGTGGGATTGATTGTAATTAAATCTGATATAAATTCTTCTTGATTCTTTGGCGAAATATATACCCATCTTCTTTTCCCATATCTTAATCCTATTCTTTTAGCGGACAATGCCGGTGATGATAGGATTGTGGATTTATGAGTTATCTCCAAAATTTTGGAGATTGGCAAATCCATTCGGAATAGGAAACCACATCGAATATGCAACCTTTCTCCACTTATTGTATAATCCGTATGCAAAAGCATATCATAAATCATAACTAACCCTATACCCATTAAAACGACATCAATAAGAAGAATCCATATTGAGTCATAACACAAGTATATTGAACCTAAAAAAGCGATGGTCATGCTTATGCAAAACCAAACATACCATTTAGCGACTTTTGATTTGTAAACTTTATTCATGCGGCAAATTTACAAATAAATTTTTAGAAGTTCCCTATAATCCGCTATTAGAGGGTAATATTTCCAATGATATTGCTGTCTTTTACCCGGTCTGCGCTCTACCATACATTGCAATATATGGTAGAGCGCAGACCCTATGCAGACGACCTTCAATGATTGCAAAGGGACGGTTCTTTTGCAATCAAATCCAGCATAATACATTCATTATCAAAACTTTAATGGAGATTTTTACATCGAAAAATTTTAAAGAAAAATCCTTTCAAAATAATCCGTCAAAACCCTGACACACAAATGATTACGCGGCTTTTGATTGCAAAAGAACCGTCCCTTTGCAATCATTTTTGCTTTTCGTTTCCCTTCAATAAGTGTGAGAGCAGCTGATTGTTTTGTGGCGGTTTTGCACCCATTACATGCCAAAGTCATGTCCCTACCGGTGGGTGGAATTTTGCAGGCGGATGGGAATCACCATTAAGCATTATGAATTAAGCATTATGAATTGTGCATTGTGCATTATGAATTAAAAAAAAACTGTCTAATTTCCTTTAAACCAGTTTGTTTCGAGCACGATGTTGGAAATTTGTTGCTTTTGGGCAGGGGAGAGCCGCTGCGAATGCGGATTGAAGAGGTCTTTGCCCACGCCACGCCAACTTTGGTTCACACGCAGCAGTCCCAATAGGGTGGGGTACACGTCGGTTTGGAAAATCTTCGTGGTATCATGGCTTCGGTGAGGCAAGGGGTATCCGCCGGTGATGATGAGCGGTATGCGGGCATGCGCTTGGTCGGTCCATCCATCGGCATGATGGTCTGATGCCAAGATAATCAAACTATTGTTCCACTGTCCATTCTTGTGCAGTGCAGCGATCAGGCGCCCGAGGTGGAAGTCGAAATAATTGGCGCGTTCAAAAAATAGCAATTGCTCTTCCCCGAATTTTTTGTCTTGAAAATCGTGGAGCCCTTTTGAAAAATGTGTGCCGCAAGGCGTGTGTGTAGAGATATTGAGCACGGTGATAAATGCGCGCCGATTTTTGTAGGTGTTGAGCACTTGTATCGTGCTGTCAACCAGCGATTCGTCGTAGTCTTCGCCATGCTTGATGGTGCTATAGAGCGAATCGATGCCATAGGCGTGGCACATTTCCTGCTGATGCCACACGTGTTTTCCGGTGGGAATCACCATGGCGGTGGCATAGCCCAGTTCCTTGCACACACTTCCCAAACCGCGGTGCGCATTGTGGGTGAAGGCATTCACCGTGTTTTTGGTGCTGTGTTGAAGGATGCCGCTCATGTAGATTAGTTGGCCGTCGCTACTCCAGCCAATCCCCGTTTCCGACGCCATGTTCAGGTTGCAATACGGTGCCTCGTTGGCCAATCGAGCAAGGTTGGGCATCACGCTGTCGGTGTTACACACCGCCGTAATGGCTTCCGACATGATGCTTTCCATCAATATAAAAATCACATTGTCGGGCAATGCAGTGCCGCTGCCATAGTGCGGCGTTTCGTTTTTTCGTTGCTTTTCAAGCGCTTGCATGGCTTTGGCGTCGGCTTCGGTGGCGCTCCGATGCATATCCAGCGTGTAGAGGTTACTGTAGAACAAGTGGAAAAATCCATAGCGATAGCCGGTTACGTAGGGGTTCGAGCCGAAATATCCGGTCCACCAACCCAAACTCTTTCCCACTGTGGTGTGCTGAATGCGCGAATTGGCATAGTAGATGCCAAAAAACGATAGCACAATCGGGATGAACAGATAATACCACTTTATCCACTCTTTATCGTTGCTCAATCGATAAATCACCCAATAGAAAGCGCCAAGCACGAGCACCGACACCACGATGTCGCGCCAATGCACCAGCGCCAAAATACTTTCGCCAAGGATGTCGAAGTTGCGCAATTCGCCTATTAAGGTGATATCCACATAGGTGTTGAAATGGCGAAGATACACTACATTCACCATGCACCACAGCCAAAATGCGCCCTCCACAGCCATCTGTGCGTGCTTGTGGCGGATGGTGTACACTATCAGTGTCACTATCGAGGCGTCGAACACGATGCCAAACAGGCTGCTGAGTATGTAGATGCGCTCTTTGAGCTGTCCGTCGCCCAGCAATATGTAGTCGTAGTGCACATAGAGCAGGAGCAAACAGTTGAGCACAAGGCTGAGAAGTAGTTTCATTCGATTCAATGATGATTTTTTGTGAACACTTCACGAGGAAGTGCTAAAAATTATCTTGAAAGATTCCGAGAGCCGTCGCTTTCTTGGTGGGCAGCGTGGGAGCACCTATCGGTAGATGCTATTGAGCAGGTGGGCTAAGCGGAGTCCGCCTTTGAGCAACTGCTGTTCCACCACCGGGGCATATTTCGCGCCGTAGTCGTACGACACCTTTGTGCCTTCCGGTGTGTCGGCATATACGCCTGCCGTGATTGCCACACATTCTTTTGCCCAAGCATCAATATCGCCGCTCACAATCTGAGCTTCCTCTTCTGCCGATGCGCGGTCGATTTGAAATTGCCATTCGCTGTAGCTCCACTTGTGCACAAATTCCACCAGTTCGCTATCCCAATAACTGTGAAGGTTGGTGGGGCGGTTAAAACTCATAATATTCACTTTGTTGCCTCCCAGGTCGCTTCTGTGACCCATGTGCAGGGGCTGGTGCAAATCGCCCACAAGGTGGATGAGCATACGCAATGCCACATTTTCGTCGTCGTGGCTAAGGTTGCCGTTTTTGAGTTTGCTCATAATTTCGCCCAGTGCCACCACCACGTCGCCCGTTTTGGCAAGCGGCGCATTTTCGTAGGTTTCACCTTCGTCCACATTCTTATAGTGCCACGTTTTGGTGTAGCGATATTCCGGAGTGTTGCTGGCATTGTCGAGCCAATTGGCGTAGTACACTAACGAATGGCCGTCGAGGGCGGTTATCACTTTGGCTTTCGCTTCCGGGGTGAGATGTTGCTCGGCAATGTATGCCGTCACGTCGTGACCTTTTTGCCCCCATGCCCAGGCACCCAAAGTGGTGCACAGTGCTGCAAAAAGGAATAAATAATTGCGTTTCATTATCAAAATATTTTGGTTAACTATCGCCGTAAAGTTACCACAAATTTTCCACCCCGCCAAATTTTTCCGCCCCTGCAAGGACTACTATAGAAGCAGGTGTGGGCTCATTATTTACTTAAAATCAACAACTTAATCCCCGCCGGATTGTGCGTGATTATCGGCGGTGGAGGGCTGCTTTTAGGGATGGAACAATTTTTCGGTAGCCCCACATCCAGAGCAGGGGCAGTGCCACACCGGCAAGGGTGTAGAGGAGCCAGAAGCAGTCGGATTTGCTGTTGTGGTGCACCACCATGTGGCATCCCATTTGCTCCCAATCGAGGGAATAGTAGGCGATTTTGATGGCGCTCACCACCTTAAACGAGATGATGTGAAACACATAAATATATAATGAATATTCGCCGCAATGCACCAGTGTGCGCTTGAGCACGTTGTCGTGCCGATTGATGTGCTTTGCAATGTAGTGCACCAGCAGGAAGCCGGCGATGCCGGTGAGTGGCAGTGTTGCCACATCTTGCAGCCATGGCGAAAGTGTCATGCCATGCCAGCCCAAGGCGGTGCCCAAGCATAGGATGCCTGCATACACCAACGCCGGCGTCCAATGCTCCTTGATGCGATGCTCGTAGGAGCGATAGAGCACGCCCACACCGAAGAAAAACACGCCCCATGTCTCGCGAATGCCGCCTTGCACCACATTCACCACCTTGAGTCCGTTGCCGATTTTGAGCGCGGCAAAACCTAACGCTGCCAAGCAAATGCACACCACGATGCCATTGCCACGCAAGCGGCGCCACCTGCCATCGAGCACATAGTAGAGCGCCAAAAACAAGATGCTCGAAATGAGTAAGGCGCGGAAAAACCAAAATGCGCCGGCAAGAAATTCGTCGTAGCCCGACATAGAGGTCACGATGTTCACTGCGCGCTGCAAAAAGGTGTGGAGATTGTAGGGGTGGGTCACGCCGTTTTCCCAATTGCCATAGTGCTCGCTCAGGAGCCCGATGCGAAACATAAGGTTGTGGATGAGCAAGAAGAATAGCGACCACTTCACCATCGGTACATACAAACCTTTAAATCGCTTCACCACAAACGACCAGGGGTCGGACAAATATTTGCGGCTAAAAAAGTAGCCGGCAGTGATGAAGAAAATAGGCATGTGAAACAGGTAAACGATGTGCATCAAAAAGCCGGGGCCTTCAGTGTGACCTACCACCATCAATATGATGGCAATGCCCTTGCAAATGGAAATAACGTGGTTGCGCATGAACGGAGATGTTTGATTTCAACCACAAAGGTAGCTCAATACCCCCATTTAAGCAAATAATGAAGATTAGAAGTGAGAACCATTATGCATTAACCATTATGCATTAACCATTATGCATTAAGCATTATGCATTAAGCATTATGAATTATGAATTAAGCATTATGAATTATGAATTATGAATTGTGCATTATGCATTATGAATTATGCATTATGAATTGTGCATTACGCATTGTGCATTGTGCATTATGAATTAAGTCTAAAATTTTTGTCAATAAATCAAAAAAAATGTTTACATTATTTTGTGGTAAATAAAAAATATATAAATTTGTGATGCTAAACTAAATTGACTTTTAATAAAGAGTTATATCACTTAATAATTATGTTGACCCAGGTTTATAATGGTCACATCCTCACCCCTCAAGGATGGTTACATAGCGGCTCGATTTTAATGCAAGATGGCCGCATTTTAGAAGTTTGCAATCATAGCAATATAGACCCCAATGCCGATTTGGCAATTGATGCCAAAGGGATGCACGTGGTGCCCGGTGGCATTGAAATGCACTGCCATGGCGGCGGTGGACGCGACTTTCAAGAGGGTACGGAAGATGCTTTTCTTGCTGCCACGAAGGCGCACCTCAAGCATGGCGCCACTGCCATGTATCCCACGCTTTCTTCGTCCACTCTCCCGATGATGGAGGCTGCCTGCCACACCTGCGAAAAACTGATGCGCGAGCCCAATAGCCCTATCATGGGGCTTCACCTCGAAGGGCCGTACTTCAATATCAAAAAGGCTGGTGCGCAAATGCCCGAAATCATCCGCGACCCCAATCCCGACGAATATCACCACATCGTGGAAGATTTCCACTGTATGGCTCGCTGGGATGTGGCGCCCGAATTGCCCGGCGCCATTGAAATGGGTAAGTATTTGGTGGACAAAGGTATATTGGCGGCTATCGGTCACACCGCAGCCGGTTATCCTGAAGTGAAAGCGGCTTACGACGCCGGCTACAGCCACGCCACCCACTTCTACAATGCCATGACCAATGTGCATAATTCGCGCGAATTTAAGCATGCCGGCACCGTGGAAAGTGTGTATTTGATGGACAATATGACCGTGGAATGTGTGGCTGATGGTATCCACGTACCGCCCCCCATTCTCCAATTGGTGTATCGCATCAAGGGCTTGGAACGCATGGCACTCACCACCGACGCTCTCGCAGTGTCGTGCAGCAATAGCACTAAGGCGTTCGACCCGCGCGTAATCATTGAAGACGGTGTGTGCAAGTTGAGCGACCGCACCGCACTGGCTGGCAGCATTGCCACCATGGACCGACTCATTCGCACCGCAGTGCAGCTGGCGGAAATCCCATTGCCCGATGCTTGCCGCATGGTGAGCGAAACCCCTGCACGCATCATGGGCATCTACCACCGCAAGGGCTCCCTCCAAAAAGGAAAAGACGCCGATGTGCTCATCTTGGATGCCGACCTCAAACTCCGCGCCGTGTTCGCTATGGGACAATTGGTGGAAGGCACCAACAAAATGGAAACTACCAACAAAATGGATGCTACAGCTTAAAACATCAAACTCGTTTTCTCACACCTATCAAATAGCATCATCACACGCCCGATGATGCTATTTTCTTTACCATTATTGCCGTACCTTTTTTTTACAAATTATTTATATTAAAACACTACACATTCCCGATAATTGTAGTATATTTGCATTATTAAAATTCTCAATAATAGTATTAACAATCAGTTTGAAAACTTATGAAAAAATTTTCTCTTCTTCTCTCAATGCTTGCAATTGCCTTCCTTGGCAATGCAGAAACGGTGACCGACGCCATCACAGCTACCGGCTTTGGCGCTTACAGCTCAAGCTATTCATTGCTTACTCCCTCTTCTTTTACTTCTTCTGCAGAGTATACCGGTGTGGCAATGACCACAGAAGCTAATGGTATTCAACTTACTAATGGTAGTAAAGATCCCGGTTATGTAGGTATTATCACCACCACTTCCGGCGGCACACTTAAAAATGTGACTGTTTCTTGGAAAAGCAATACCGCGGCAGGCAGAACTTTAAATGTGTATGGCTCCAATTCTCCTTTCTCGGTGAAGCGTAGTTATGCAAGTCAAGGTAAATTGATTGGCACCATTGTGTATGGCAATGGCAAAAGCACTTCTCTTGATGTGACCGATAGCTACACCTATGTAGCGCTTGCTTCAAGCAAAAGTGCTATGTACTTCAATGAAATCGATATTACTTGGGAAACTTCTTCAGCACCCGCTACCAAGTGCACTACACCGGCTATTAAATGCGAAGGCATGTCGTCCACAAATTTCACTTTCTATGGAAATGCCGGCGATAAGAAGGATTTTACCCTTTCTTGCTCTACCGAAGGTGCTACAATCCACTATTTAGTGTACGACCCCAGCAATGCTCCTGACTTCGCTACTGCCAATTTCTTGGTTTACGATGAAGCCTCTCCTATCCAGCTCGCTTGCCCGGGTAACTATGGCATCGCTGCTTATGCCACCCTCGAGGGCTACGACAATAGTGATATTGCAACTGCTACCGTTACCGCTAAAGAATATGCAAGCGCTACAAGCATCGCAGATTGGATTTCTAAGGCTGCTGACAGCGACGACATCTTCCGCTTTGACTGCCCGCTCTACGTAACTGCACAATCCGGCAGATATCTCTGGGTGCGCGACGATGCAGGCGATCCTCTCCTCGTGTACGGCTCTATCGGTGACTACTACAATGGCCAACAATTTGAAGCAGGCTCTTTGGCAGGTTCGTATGCACTCTATCAAGGTATGGCTGAATTGGCCTCGCCTACCGTGATTAAGCCCGTGCTCGGCGCTGATTATGATGTGCCCGAAAAAACTCTCCCCGTAGAAATGACTGTAAGCCAAATCACTAAAAACGACTACAGCAAATTCGTGAAACTCAAACACGTGTTTTTCAACACCACCGACAACACTGTCGTGGGTGATGATGCTGCCACATTACCTTTCTTCGCCGGCAGATTCAGCTTCACTGTTCCCGAAGACATCAACGATGCTTACAATGTGACCGGTGTCATTGAACTCTACAAAGATAAAGCTCAAATCTGCCCCATCTCCGTGGAAGTGAGCACCGGTATCAACGATGTTACCGCTACTCAAGCCCTGAAGGCTCAAAAGGTTATCGAAAACGGACAAATCTACATCATCGCAGATGGTAAGAAATACAATGTGATGGGTGCAGAAGTGAAATAATCATCTTCCTCACACACATTTTTAGCTCTATAAGGAAAAAGGGTGCCCAAATGGGCATCCTTTTCCCTTTGCACACATTTTTCCGGAGGAAGATAAAAAAAGCGAGACTTGCTACTGCAAATCTCGCTTGGGGTGGAATATGGGGTTCGAACCCATGACCTTCGGAACCACAATCCGACGCTCTAACCAGCTGAGCTAATCCCACCATGTGTCGGTTTAACGGGTGCAAAGGTAGCACATATTTTTCACTTATGCAACTTTTCTCCAAAAAACTTTCCCAAAATCTTCACGGCTCTTCCATTTAAAACACACCCCCACACAATGACCGACCTCAGGTAGGGACATGTCACCGCCATGTAATCCCTGCGCACCTTACAATCAGACAGCACATTAAATGTAGGGGCGCAATATTTTGCGCCCGCCCCTCAATGCCCCGCCAGGTTTTATCCCACTATCAGACAGCGCATTAAATGTGCGGGCGCAAAATATTGCGCCCCTACAAGATGTTGAGTCCATTCTCGGTAGCGGCTCCACCCATTACATGCCCCAACTGCAACTGTCGACGAACACGATATATCCTGCAAGCTATAGGCGCAGTTTTTTTTCGGCGAAGCCGACTTTTTTTCCGCGAAGCGGCTTTTTTTTCGGGCGGCGAGGGATGTGAGTGGCGCGCACCGCGTGCAACCGTGGGCGAGAGTGGAGATAAAGCTGAAAATGAGTTTTCAGGCTTTATCCCAC
>SAMEA3663025__coassemble_892_pt1 | contig 15614 bp, 13 predicted proteins | sample SAMEA3663025__metabat2_low_PE_039 | metagenome-assembled genome bin SAMEA3663025 (sample SAMEA3663025) | pig gut metagenome | biome: pig gut; feature: pig-associated habitat; material: faeces | place: France | collected 2012
AGAACGAGAAATCGACAACCAGCTCACAATCTTTTAGTTATTTTCATCGAACTCACATTAATCATAATGTCTCTAATATATTTTATCCGTATCTTATCTATAGTGCCATTATACGGAAAATATTCGAGAAAAACAAATTTTTAGCAACTATTTTTATTAACTGTTCACGCCAATTTCATTTAAAACACACCCCCACACAATGCCAGCCCACAGGTAGGGACAAGCTTTGGCATGTAATGGGTGCGAACCCACAAGCTCCCGGAATATTGCAGTCTCACTGGAGGGGTGCAATAATTTGCCCCATGCCACCCAAAACGCCATCGGAGATGGCGTATTGTGGGCAACTCCATGCAAGCGAAGGCGCAGCTTGGAGACCGCCAAAGTCAAGGGACTGATATAAAGAGAGGGTGCACCCAATTTCCACTTTGGATACACCCTCATATTTTAAGTTTTTAATTTTGGAGTGTTAAATCAATTGGTGTTCACTTGCAACGATTACTATCGTTTTAACTTTTCAGCGAGTGCCAACTTCTTACAACTTCCAAAAATTATTTCTTGACATGCTTCACATCATTATTTCACGATGAGCGGATTGCCGGTCATTTCAGCAGGTTGTGGCAAGCCCATGATTTGGAGGATGGTGGGAGCCACGTCGGCAAGGCGTCCGTCAAGAATTTTCGCATTTTTATCGGCGGTCACATACACGCAAGGCACATCGTTGAGCGAGTGAGCAGTGTTGGCGGTGCCATCGGGGTTCTTGGCATTGTCGGCATTGCCGTGATCGGCGATGATAATCACCTCATAGTCGGCAGCCTTAGCGGCTTCCACGGTTTGCTTCACGCAATCGTCGATGGCTTCCACCGCCTTTTGAATGGCTTCGTACACGCCCGTGTGTCCCACCATATCGCCGTTGGCATAGTTCACCACAATCCAGTCGTAGGTTTGTTCGCCGATGGCAGCCACAAGTTTGTCTTTCACCTCGTAGGCACTCATTTCGGGCTTAAGGTCGTAGGTAGCCACCTTAGGAGAAGGCACGAGAATGCGGTCTTCGCCTTCAAAAGGCTCTTCGCGTCCGCCATTGAAAAAGAACGTAACGTGGGCATATTTTTCGGTTTCGGCAATGTGAAGCTGCTTCAAACCCTTGCTTGCAATGTATTCAGCGAGGGTGTTTTGCACATTTTCTTTCGGATAGAGGATGCCCACGCCGGTAAACGAAGCATCGTATGGAGTCATGCAATAGAATTGCAAATCTTTGATGGTGTGCATACCTTCTTCCGGCATATCTTGCTGGGTGAGCACTTGGGTGATTTCTTTTGCGCGGTCGTTGCGATAGTTGAAGAAAATCACCACATCGCCTTCCTTGATGCGTCCGTCCACCGTGCTATTCACCACAGGCTTCACGAATTCGTCGGTAACGCCTTCGTCATACGAATCTTGCATGGCTTGCACCATGTTGTCGGCAGGGCGTCCCACGCCGTTCACGAGTTGGTCGTAAGCCAATTTCACGCGATCCCAACGCTTATCGCGGTCCATAGCATAGTAGCGACCTGTGATGGTAGCAATCACGCCGGTGGTTTTAGCCAAGTGTTTTTCCACATCTTCAATGAATCCTTTGCCGCTTTCCGGGTCGGTGTCGCGTCCATCCATAAAGCAGTGGAGATACACATTTTCGAGTTCGTATTTTTTTGCGATATCGCAGAGGGCAAACAAGTGGTCCATAGAGCTATGCACGCCGCCGGTGGAAGTTAAGCCCATAATGTGGAGGCCTTTGCCGGTTTGCTTGGCGTAGGAGTAAGCCTTCACAATTTCGGGGTTGTTGAGGATGGAGCCATCGGCAATCGACTTGTTGATTTTTACCAAGTCTTGATACACAATGCGTCCGCCACCGATATTGAGGTGACCCACTTCGCTATTACCCATCTGTCCGTCGGGCAAACCCACGTCTTCGCCGCAGGCTTTCAGGCGGCTGTTAGGATAATTGGCAATCAGGCTATCCCAGTAGGGTGTAGGTGTGCTCCAAATTGCGTTGCTCTCGGTGTGGGGACCAATTCCCCAACCATCAAGAATCATTAAAAGTGCTTTCTTTGCCATAATTTTGTATAAATAATTATTAATTAAAATTTGCTATTTGTACCATTTTTGGTGCCACTTTTCAGAGCGCACAAAAAATCATACAAAGTTACAAACTTTTGCCCACATCGTGAGTATGTTATCCCATCATTTTTGTGTCAAAATGGGTAAAATGTAACGATTGCCTTATGAAACACATCATTAGGTGCTACTTTATCAAAGAGATCCATACATGAGCGAAACTTCTTAACATCGATTCCGCTACCCATAATTTGGAAAATGTCGCGTTTGCCAGCATGTGACAAAACCGCATTGGTTATTTCCAATAAGCGGGCTTTCAGCACTGGATGATTCCAGTAAGCCATAGCCTCTTCCACGCCACAAAGCCCATAGTATCGCGAATTGTAACTGTGCCCAAGTCCTTTTTGCTGCGGAAAGATATACCAAATCCAGTGACTCAACTTCGCTCCATTTTTCATCTCGGCAAGTGCTGTGGCGTAATCACGCTCCTGTGCCACCAAAAATCTATTCAAATCAAATTCTGCCATAGTTATCTTTTTTCCACAAATTTACGGAAAATAAGTGATTTTTTAAATTGCATTCATAAAAAAAAGAATTGACGATAGCGAGCAACAGCATGGAAGGAACAACTATCCATTTTTCCACAACCGATTCCGACGGCACATACCACCACACCACTGCCGCCACCGCAGCGAGTAGCAAATTCATTACCACGCCACCCAAAAAATAGGCTGTGGACGGAATCCGGGAAATCGGCTTTTCGGGTGGCGCCATCAAGCATTGGCCTAAGGTGCCCGGAATGGAAAACCGCTTCACTCGCCGGCGCCCGTTGTCGCGTAGGAGCACCCAATTGAGCACCCTAAACGACACGAACCCATAGCCGGAAAGCCGTCCAAAAAGGAAATGGCCGAATTCGTGGGCGGTGACCGACAGCAGCACCACCGGAAAAATCAACACCACACCCACCAGCATGATGCCCGCATATTCCACCATTTTGGTGCCCTTTTCCGCAAGAAGCTCTTGCAGAGAGATGCCTTTCAAAAGTCCGCCCACACAAATTCCTCCCCAAAAACAAACCATTATTGTGACAGCAAATATGCTGCCATATTTGAGCATTTTAGAAAATTTCATCTCTGCAGAGTGTATAAAAAAAGACTTTTCAAATTTGCTATACACATGCCGTGCATATCAATTAGGGATTTTTGCGCCATCTATTTCTATTAAATGATGAAGCACGGCAAAAATCACCAATCCGGCTGTGGAGTGAATATTGAGTTTGGTGCTGATATTCTTACGATAGGTGGTGATGGTGTGGAACGACAAATTCAATTTGTCGGCTATCTCTTTATTCGATAGCCCGTGAGCCACTTCAGCAATCACCTCCTTTTCGCGCTCGGTGAGCAATTCGTGAATAGGGTTGGAGTCGCATTCCTTCGGAAGGTCACCCTTGTCGGCGCATTGCATTTTCAGGCTTTCCTCCAAGTGCTGAATGGCAGGAAAAAGCAATTGATTTTCGATTTCGCAATGCGACATCAAATCGTAGCCGGTGGTGATGATTTGCATCAAAGCGATGGAAATCAAATCATTACCCTTTTGGTTGTATTGGTAAATGAAAAGTTCCTTCAGTTCGTGTAGGGTGCCTGCCATGTGTTCGTGCCGCGACGAAAAATCGGCGATATTGAATTTGTTTAGCAGTTTTCCCTCAATCAAAGAATCGGCATACGAAAACACCACCTGTTCTTCATATTCCATGTGCTTTCTCACTTCTTGCATATAGCTTTCAAAGAATTTGAGAATAATCATAGCAATCTCCGACGTGTTGGTCTGCTGAATGCCTTCAATGAGCGATTTTTTGATGGCGGGTAGCGCATAATTGAGAATATGCTGATGCGATTTGCGCAGATAGCCGATGAGTTGCTGAATATTGATGGTGTAGGATGCCCACTCCTTCTTGCTCACAAAATTAATCACGGCAAGAAAGGTGTCGACGTCAACACCATTTTCGGCACACACTTCCGCCACGGTTTTGTCGCCAAATCCCATGGCAATATGGAAGCGGTTGATGACCACCAAAAGGAAACTGTTGTGGTTGATAATATCTCTCATTCTATTGGCGCGAGAGTAGGATAGTGGATTCTTGTTCATCAGTTATATGGCTCCGAATATATAATATTATATAATTTTTTTTCGGTTCAAAATTAGAACTTTTTGCCGACATTCACAATACCCACATTTGGGTAAAATCACACAAAATCCCACACGCTACATGCTGCTATACAGCAGGTAAAAAGCGCCTCCTATGTGTTTAAAAACCCCATTTTTGGGTATTGCGGGCATTTGGAGATGGCAGTAATTTTGCAGCAAAAAATTAAGTGATATGAAAAAGTATGTGATGATTTTAGCCACTGCATTCACATTTTGTTCTTCAGTGCCGGCCACCGCTACCGGCACTGAAGATTTGTTGATGCCGGCAGTGCTAACCAAAGCCGATAGCATAGCTATCTTCAGTGCAAAAAAGAGCGGTTCGGTGTGGGACAGATTTCATGTAGGCGGATATGGCGAAGTGGCATTTTCCCGCAATTTTTATAGCGACAACTATCTGCGATATTCCGAGCCCGACAAATATAAAGGAAGCCACGGTCGCTTCGATTTGCCCCATGTGGTGCTCTATGTGGGCTACGATTTCGGAAAAGGGTGGTCGTTTTCTTCAGAAATTGAGTTTGAGCATGGCGGAACGGAATCTGCCGTGGAAATAGAAACGGAGGAAGCCGGCGAATATGAAAGCGAGATAGAGCGAGGCGGCGAAGTGGCGCTCGAGCAATTCTATCTCCAAAAGGTGTTTTTGCCGCAATTAAAACTCCGTGTAGGTATGCAAATTGTGCCCGTGGGTGCTACCAACACGCACCACGAGCCTGACCAATTTTTTGGCGTGTATCGTCCGGAAGGAGAAAACACCATCTTCCCCTGCACCTGGCATGAAGTGGCGGTTTCGCTTTCCGGACGCGCCGGAAAATGGGAGTATATGGCAATGCTCTTGCCGGGGCTCGATTCCGAACGATTTGGCAATCAAGGCTGGATTCACTATGGTAGCGCCTCGCCCTACGAATTTAAAATTGCCAACAATTATGCCTTTGCCGGCAGATTGGATAATTATAGTGTGAAAGGATTGAGATTAGGATTGAGCGGCTATGTGGGCAATTCGTTTCGAAACACGCTTTATCCCACAGCATCGGAAAAAAATGCCGGCATTCACGGCACCGTAACCATTGCTTCGGTCGACTTCAAATACAACGACCACGGCATTTTGGCGCGCGGTAGCTTCGATTGGGGACATCTTACCGATGCTGCTCACATCAGCAAATTCAACATCGCCATGTCGAAAAACTCTACCTCCAAGCGCCAAGAAGTGGCTTCAGATGCCATTGCAGCAGGCATAGAAGTGGGCTACAATCTGGGAAGACTCTTTCCCAAAATGCATCATGACGGACAAAAATTCTACCTCTTTGGCAGATACGACTACTACGATTCGATGGCTAAAATGGAAAGCGGCACTCCCTTGCAATGGTGCCACCGCCACAAAATCACTGCCGGTGTGAACTGGATGCCGGTGCCACAAGTGATTGTGAAAGGCGATTATTCCTGCGGAATTTTAGACCGGAAATACAACAACGAACCTTCCCTCAATCTCGCCATCGCCTATGTGGGATGGTTTAAATAGCATTGAAAATCAAATCAAACAACAACTACAAATATGATATAGAATATGAAAACATTGAAATTTATTTTGCCCGCAATGGGCTTGCTATGCTTGAGCGCTTGCTCAGATAGCAATGTCGACACCCCCGACGAGATGACACAAAAAGAGCAAACATTAAAAGCCATCACTATCGATTATGTGGAAAATAATGTTCGCAAAACGTATGCCACTATGGCTGATGCCTCAATTGAATTGCTTTCCCTGTGTGAAACGATGCAAGAAAAGCATACTGCCGGCACACTCGCCACTGCCGATATTCAGGCAGCGGGAGAGGCTTGGAAGAGGGCTCGAAAAAGCTGGGAGCTTTCGGAAGCCTTTCTATTTGGACCGGCTGCCAACCACAACATTGACCCGCACATCGATTCCTGGCCTTTAGATAAAGCCGCCATGGACAACTTGCTTACCCAAATTCGCAATGGCAATAAGTGGTCGCTCGAAAATAATGGTGGCTACGGACTGATTGGATTTCACTCCATCGAATATATGCTATTTGAACTCAGTGCCGATGGCAATACTTCGCAGGTGCACTCCACCAACTACACTCCGGAAGAAATGGAATACTTGGTGGCGGTGGCTACCGACTTGTGTCAGCAATGTGTGTGCCTTGAGGCTTGCTGGGCGGGCACTGAATATATTTCTCTCGAAAAACAGCAAATCCTCGAAGATGCCGATCTCGACTATGGAGAAAACTATGGCTGGGAAATGATGAACGCCGGGCAAGCAGGTTCGCGCTTTAAAACCTACCAAGAAGCCGTGGAAGAAATCATTCAAGGTTGCATCGACATTGCCGATGAGGTGGGCAACACCAAAATCGGACGTCCGCACATCGGTTCGTCGGACGCCGACAAAAACTACATTGAATCGCCTTATTCGCTCAATTCAATCGAAGACTTTATCGACAACATTTACTCTATTCGCAATTCATATTTGGGAACAGGTAATGCCTCGGTGAGCATCAGCGCGTATGTGAAATCTGTCAGCCCCGAAACCGACACCGAGGTGCGAAATGCCATCAACAATGCCATCGCTGCCATTGAGGTCATCCCAGAGCCTTTCGCAAAAACTGCTTCCGGACCGCTCGCAGAAGCTGCCATGGAAGCTGCAGGCACTACCTTGGTGAGTGCACTTGAAAAAGCTAACAGAATCATTAGCAACAATTAATCTCACACCACTATGAAGAAATCAAACTTACTATTCGCAATACCTCTACTTTGGAGTATGATAGCTTTGAGCGCTTGCTCCGATGAACAAATTACCGATACGCCACAGCCCGATGAATCTTCATTGCCGGAATGGTTTTATGCCGGAGGCGAATTGGGAACCACGTTGCTCTCCACCACCAATGTGTATGAGCAACCCGCTCCTGCTATTGATGAACAAGGACTCTACCAAGCGTTTAAAAATGGCGAAGCGCTGTTTGAAAAAACATTTATGGCGAATCAAACCGGCGTGCGCTCCGGTTTAGGACCGGTGTATGTGCGCACTTCGTGCCAGCACTGCCATCCCAACTATGGTCACGGCACCCGACTTCCGGAAGGAAGTTTCAACACCAACGACATTGGCAACGGGTGCCTCTTGGTGGTCTATAACCCCGAAACGGAGGGCTATGTAACATGGCTTGCAGGTATGCCCCAAACCCATGCCGTGGCGCCTTTTAAAGCTCCGCTCGATGAATCGAAAATTCAAGTGAAATGGCTCAATGCCACCGATGAGTGGAACAATCGTTTCGACGATGGTGAGCAATATTCGCTCCAATATCCTGAAGTAAAGATTCCTCGCGATGCCATCTATGTGGTGAATCAGGGCTATGAATTGCCGGGCGACTATGCGGTGAGATTGGAATCCACCATCGGCATTTATGGCACGGGCTTAATTGACGCCATTGAAGAATCGGACATCTTGGCACAATACCAAAAGGAAGAAGCCGACGGGAAATTGCCTAATGGCTTGAATCCGGCATTTTTCCAAAACGGCCAATGGAATTCGATGTATGCCAACACCCTTCAAGGCGATGGCACTAAATATGTGCGACGCTACACCTACGCGCTTTCACGCGGTCCGCTACAAGACGGCGCCGGCGCCAATGCCATTTGGAACATCACCAATGTGACACGCTCCGACCGCCGCTACCATTATCTTGATGCTGCCGGCACCTATGTGAAATATAGCGCCGAAGACCCCGAGGTGCAAGCCGGATTCGAAACCTACATTTCGCGCATCGACCCCAACAAGCAGCATCCTTCCTATTGGGAAGGCTCTTTGAAAGAGCGCATCACCGCCTATCTCACCGACAAGAGTTTGGATGTAGAAATGAGCGACGACGACTACACCGACTTTATGGTTTGGCACCGAGGTCTCGCCGTACCGGCTGTGCGCGACATTGATAATCCCGATGTGATTAGAGGCAAGGAGTTGTTTAGCGAAATCGGGTGCGACTATTGCCACCGACCCGGCTGGACCACCGGACCGGATAAAGTGGCAGACCCCAACAATTTCTTTAAAGGCAACGAACTGCCTCGCTATCCTTACCAAAAGATTTGGCCCTACACCGATATGGTGCAACACAAACTCTTGATGGTGAATGATATTCGTGGCGGTTGGTGTCGCACCACTCCGCTGTGGGGACGTGGCTTGCACCAAAAGGTGACCGGTAGCGCCACTGCCGACCGTTTGCACGACTGCCGCGCTCGCACCACTTTGGAAGCGATTATGTGGCACGGATTTTCTCCGAAGAGCGATGCCCGATATTGCATTGAGCAATTCCGCAAACTCCCCAAAGCCGACCGCGATGCTATCATTCGTTTCGTAGATGCCATATAAGATGATGCGACAACCCTTTACTCTGCTCCTACACATTGCCCTGGTGGTTATTCTCACCGGGGCAATTGTTACGCATTTTTGCGGTATTCAAGGCTCATTGGTGCTCTATCAAGGCAAAGCACCGGTGAATAAGTTTGAGAAAACCGACGGCCCCGGACCCGGGCAGTTTCCGTTTGAGGTGATGCTGGAATCCGCCCGAATTTCCTATTATCCGGGCACTACCACACCCATGGATTTTAGTAGCCATCTGCTCATCGACGGTACGCGTGTGAGCCTATCGATGAACCATGTGGCGGAAATTGAAGGGTGGAGGTTCTATCAATCGGGCATTAGCCCCAATTCGTCGCGCCTTACCATTAGCTACGACCCATGGGGCACCGGCATCACCTATTGCGGCTATGCACTGTTGGGCATTGGAATGATTGGATTTTTCTTTCAGAGGCGCACTCTGTGGCGCGCATTACTGAAAGAGAAAAAAAAGTGGCTTTCGCTGTGGCTATTGTGCGCCACCGCACAAGCCGGCGCCACCGATACAGCCTCGTTGCCTGCCATGCAACGCCCGTTAGCCAATAATTTGGGCAAAGTGTATGTGTATTGGAACGACCGTGTGTGCCCGCTTCAAACCATGGCTAGGGATGTGACACTGAAATTGTACGGCTCCACCACATATAGCGGACTCTCGGCGGAGCAAGTGCTGTCGGGGTGGCTGTTTTATTTCGATGCCTGGGAACGCAATTTCAATGAACAGTATGCCGGCAGCGATACAAATCTTTCGGAAAAGGCAAAAAAGAAGCACAATGAGCAATTGGCGCTCATTCGTTGGCTCGGCACCGGTGATGCTTTTAAGATTTATCCTTATCACAGTGCATCGGGGGCAATGGAATGGCTTTCGCTCACCGGCAGGCGACCATCGCAAATGGGTCTCGACCAATGGAAAATGATGCAAACCACCATGCCCGAAATGAAGCAGCTTTTGCTCAGCGGCCATAATATCAAAGCCAACGAGCTGATTTCGGAACTGATTGAAAATCAAATCAAATATGCCGGCAGTGAACAACTCCCTTCGGCACGGAAAATGCAAGCTGAGCGTTTCTACAACCGTTTTGCCAATTTGCTGATTCCGGCTTTGCTGTCACTATGCCTTGGGGTGCTCTATTTGTTTCTCACCATTAAAGGCTGCAAAGTGAGGAAAGCACTGTGGCGCTTTGCCAACACGGCAGTGGCTCTGGTGCTACTCTATTTGGTGTGCATTTTGGCTTTACTTTGGTGGATTGGCAACCATGTGCCGCTTTCCAACGGACCGGAAATGATGCTCTTTATGGGCACATTTGCCTTGGCTTGCGCTTTGCTCAGCGCCAACAAATGGGTAAAAGGGGCGCTGATGCTGGTGGCTGCTATCACCCTATTTGTGGGGGTGATGGCAGGGCGCACTCCTCGCATCGGTATGCTGATGCCGGTGTTGCAGAGCCCGCTATTGGCGGTGCACGTGATGCTGGTGATGACCTCGTATGTGTTTTTTCTGCTGATGGCAATATTGGCTGCCATCGGCTTATCGATTCGTAACCGGGAAAAGAAAGAGGCGCTTTGTTGCATCAACCGCATCATATTGCTCCCGGCTGTATTTTTGTTGGCGGCGGGCATTTTTCTGGGTGCCGTGTGGGCGAATCAATCGTGGGGCAGATATTGGGGCTGGGACCCGAAAGAAACCTGCGCATTGGTGATGCTCTTTGTTTATGCTTTGCCTCTGCATGCAGGAAGTCCGCGATTAAAATGTTTCCGAAAGCCCAAGGTGCTGCATTGGTATTTGCTTTGTGCCATCCTATCGGTGCTTTTCACCTATTTCGGCGCCAACTATTTCCTGTCCGGATTGCACTCCTACGCATGAGCATCTCTAAGTAGAAAAGAAATTTGCACACATGGCTCAACGAAGGCATGTGAGTAGGGCAGACGCATTCTTCCCTGCTTCGACATGCCTTCTATCTTTGTGCAAGATGCTTGATGCTATGTTCTCACATTATTGTGCGAGACGGAGTCCAACACTATTACTATGAAACGTTGGTACGTAGCTGATACGGTTCGACAGATGGCTTCCAGACACCAGAGCACCCCAGCAACCACCACGAACCACGTGTTCCGTCCCGGTTTCCGGACCTGTTGGATTGGTTTGTGGGGCATCGCTATAATCGCCATACCAGTCGCTACACCATTCCCATACATTGCCGGTCATATCATAGATGCCTAATTCGTTGGGCGCCTTGTTGGCTACCGGACAAGAGCGGTTGGAGCTGTTTTCCGAATACCATGCCACATCGGCAATATTGTTGCTCCCGCTAAACGTAAAGCCCTTACTTTTGTTGCCCCCACGTGCGGCATATTCCCATTCGGCTTCGGTGGGCATACGGAATTGTTGCCCGGTGAGTTCATTCAATTTGGTGATAAACTCTTGGCAATCGTCCCAAGTAATATAATACATCGGATAATCCGGACCATCACCATATAAGGTCCATCCATTGGGTCTCGCAATTTGGCTAAGGGATTTGCCTGTCACCGCTTCCCACAATTCTTGGGTAACCTCGGTTTTGCCAATCTGGTAGGTGGAAAGCATTACTTGATGCGGGGGCTTTTCACTCTTATCGGCATAGGTGCTTTGATCTTCCGTAGCGCCCATAGTAAAGGTGCCGCCTTGCATCGTTATCATATCAAAACTCACACCATTCACAGTATAAGTTTGTGTAAGGGGCGGATTCAGAATGTAATCAATCAAATCCGTAACGTCGGATAAATCCACCACGCCATCACCGTTTAGGTCTCTGTTTTGAGCATTGACCGTGAATGCCACCAATAGTAGCGCAAATAAGAAATAGATTCTTTTTTTCATAATTATAATTAGAATACTACAAGTGGTTATAAGTGTAACTGATATATTTTGAAAAACAAATAGATTAGATAAGTCGAATTATCTTTCGGAATATTAAACTCGTGAGCCAATATCTCCACCAATCTATTGATAATGAGTGCTAAGTTACGAAAATTTTTTTCAAATTCCAACCAAAAAATATCACATTCACTGCCAAAGTTTAATCATTTCGTACCAAGGTAGCCATCTCGGGGATGGAATGCGTGTGTGCCGGCATAAGCTGAAAACGGAGCAAAGCATAGTGTGACTATCGAAATGCCGCTAACCGATTCCCGTCACACGCATGCCGTAGGTATTCCCCGCCAAAATTCCACCCGCACGCAGGGATAGATTTTTGGTTTGTGAGCGACTCAAGATTCAGAAAACTTATCTATTAAGCGTGTTTTGATTGCAAAGGGACGGTTCTTTTGGTTACCAATTGCTAAATATATAAAGCACCCCATCCTTCCACAGACCAAAAGAACCGTCCCTTTGATTTTATAATTGGTGATGCGGAAATTGCTTATTTAGCCATTAGCTTGTAGGTGACCCGGATTTCATCGTGAAACAGCCCCGGCCGTATATCAGGATGCGAGTCCCCGATTTTTTCAACATACATATAGATATACCCGTTTCTGTCCTCACGCGTCGAAGGGTCATACCATTTCACTTGTGCGACATATCCTCCGCAGTCAATTATCTCACATTTCTTGTTCCATTGTGCATTTGAAGGAATCTTGACCGCATCGAGAGACTCAACCTCCCCGATATATGTGATTGACGGAGCATCAAGATAATTGCTTAGTCCCTCGGCAGGGAGGATATCAGGATAGTTGTTTATAATCCTGAATTGCAAGCTGCCCATTGTTGCGGTAAACGATTGACCTTTTTCGATAGTTTCTGTATATACGTTGGAATAATCAGGCTCGTCTTCGCACGAAGTGAGTATTGGCAACAACAATATGAATGATATAAAGGCTATGTTTTTAATAAAAGTGTTCATAACGATAGTTTTTATTTGTTACTTTTCTAATTGAGGCATTACAAAATCTTTAGATTTTTTATAGGGAATACTGCTTATTGATTTGACTTCATTTCCTTCAAATTCAACTAGGTAAATGAAGTCTTTTGTATGATAATTGTGGTGTGTGATAAGTGTAAACCTCTTGTCATCCGATAAAAAGCCGTAATCATGGTATGAATAATCCAAGTCGGGAACCATTTTATTGAAATGGATATCCTGAATAACAGTTTTATCTTTTTTAATGAACGAATATAAATCTCCTTTGACTTCAAACGTGGCTATTTGCCCAAGCTTAATATTAGCGGGGATAGTATAATCGTTGCTTTTTAAACTTCCAAAATTAGGGAATGCGGCTACAGCAGCCATACCTTTGGAAAATTTTGACAACTTATCATATTCTTGCATAAGAATACATTGCTCGATTGCGTGATAAGCGAATGTACATATTCTTTTAGCCTCTTCTTGAGCGTCTCGTTCTCGCTTGAGCTCGACTTCTCTCTGTGCATCTTCATTCAATTGAGAAAATGACAGATAGAGTTGCACCGGAAAAGTAAACCAGGAATTCTCCGGTTGCCCGTTATTTTTACCCGGAGTAAATGAATCCAACTGCTTGAATGCTGCCATAATTTCATTAGACACATCCTCTGATAGATTCTCTCCGCCTTTTATGATTTCAAGATTGTCTATTTTACCTGATTTATATACAGCAAACTTAACTAATATTTGGGCAGGATATTTTCCTTCTCCTTCTGATTTGTACTTATCGGGTAAACCAACGACTATATCCTTGGTAAGCCGATATTTTCCTCCGGGATAAGTAGGGGTCTGTTCAACATTATCATAAATTGGTTGACCAATACCATCGTCAATCTTTTCCTCTTTTACGAAAAATGATGTGGGTGGGGTCTTGTCGTTATCTGAATAGTAAGAAATTTCACGAATGTAATATGATTCTTTCTTGTTCCTAACTTCTCCATACGATGGAAGATCACGATCTAAAGGTTGATCATATGTAGTTATCTTTGCCATAGTCCAATTGCCATACGAGTCATAGGTGTAGTCAACTTTAATGACATTATCCTCTATATGCTCCCACTTCCTGTTTTGCCTTGACCCACTCGTGAAATACTTGGAATATACTATTTTTGAGATATTCCCATTTTCATCATATTCAAGATGCGTGGCTTTATAAGAGTTGTTGCCATCTGATAACAACTGATTGAGTTTTTTTTGAGAAGGCCGGATGCGAATTATTCGGCCCAAATCATCAGTTTTTATTTCTCCAGTTCGCATGTCTCCATGAAGTCTTCCTATATATCGCACAGCTTTTTCTATTAAAAACAATTTGTCAATGCGAAAAAGGCTGTTATTAAACATAATATTCGGATATCCAAAAAAATCCCTCCTTTCGTCTTTGAAATTGAAATTAAAGCCCCGATTGGTGTATAATGAGATTTCACCTTCGTCATTTACATCGGGGAAAAATATACTTTTAAATCCTCCCGGTATAATTTTCAAATTTAACTGTTTTGTTTGTTCCCAATCTTTTTTACCATAATGGACTTCTTCAAATTCATAATATCTTTCTATAATGGAATCCGGTGCAACGTATCCGAACGTTATCTTGGCATTCGGTTTCTCTTCGTATCCTTCATACTGTTGATAATCATAAATATAAATAGAATCAATCCTACTCTTATTGAAAAAATATTTGATTCCATATTCTATGCCATATCCGTCACCTTCATATGCCTCCATGCGTAAGCCGTCAGGCAAATACTTAACCGTACTGATTAATCCGCCTTTTTCAAGCGTTTCATTACCAAAAACTCTTTTTATGTATCCAGAGAACGTTTTTACTTCTTTCACTGAATCATTCAGTCCATCGTACTTAGCGCTAAAATCATAGATTTTAAGTTTTGGAGTTTTGCTTGAAGATAGTTCGGATAAGAATTGTAGATATTGAGCCTGTCCATTAAACGGAAAAAGCGCTAAAATGGCTATTACAAAGCATTTCAAGGTGTATGAAGAATCTTTTCTCATAACGTCTCTGATTTCTTGTGAATGAAATAGTCTATGGCGCCTAACAATGCGTGGGCGCACATTCGGTTGATCGTCTCATGTGGCAGTGATTCGTGGTACTCTTCATAAGTGCGATAGGGTGAGGTTTCCATAGTGACGATGCCATTGTCCTTGCCAAACTGCCATAGCATTTCATATACTCCATTTGCATAACTGCGACTGCGGCTGCAAGCGATTATCACATCACATCCTTCTTTATACAGTTTCTCAAGTTCTGAAAAAACGAAATCTTCTGTTCCCGGATCTCCAATAGTGATGATTCCTACTTTTGAACCATGATAGTCAATCATTGCAACGAAGTCTTTGTCGTTTGAATGATTATCTCTCGAGACTTCTTTTCCGTCGACATTGAGGAAATCTGCCAGAATACTAAGAGTCTGCGTTTTACCTGTCCCACCGGCATTTTCAGGATTATCAATGCTTTCATGAAGATATTTACCTGCCGCGGTCATCCTCTCGTTGGCGTTAGATTGGTTTATACGGAAAAAGCGTAGGAATCTGTATCTGTTACCGTCCTACTCTCTGAGGCTTCTCGCATTGCCCATCAATAGTTGGACGGCAACGAAGAAGCCCTACGCTTGTATATGCAATTGGTGCATCCGGCCATATTCCTCGCGGAACACCGTGCCGGCTGCAAGATAATTACATATCCACGGGCATCTACCGTTGCTCAATCCTTGACTATTGATTGAATTTTGCGAGAATTCCAGAGAGTCAAGAATCAGCGCGGATAAACGCTTTTCATTATGTCTGCAACCCGCCGCTCGAACCCGACCGGGCTTCTGCTTTGCGGTCTGCGGTCGCAAATTTAGAAATAATATTTGAATTTCATATCATTTTGCGCTGCAAAACATGAAAACAATTTCGACATAAGTGTTAATAAACCAAAGGGACGGTTCTTTTGGTTACCACTTGCTAAATATATAAAGCACCCCATCCTTCCA
>SAMEA3663025__coassemble_904_pt1 | contig 15464 bp, 8 predicted proteins | sample SAMEA3663025__metabat2_low_PE_039 | metagenome-assembled genome bin SAMEA3663025 (sample SAMEA3663025) | pig gut metagenome | biome: pig gut; feature: pig-associated habitat; material: faeces | place: France | collected 2012
TTTTTGCCTTGTCGAGTCGCAACTTTGCGATAGCCGGTTGCGACACGGCAGGTGATATTTTGGTTACCACGGTTTGTGAAGAGCCGTAGTAATAGTAGTAGTTCGACATTTGCGTGTAGCTCGCCACATCGATGGGGGTGAGTGTGAGGTTGATGTCCTCGTCGGTGGCAATGCCGCCTTTGTTGTTGAGAATATTGAGGATATAGGGGCGCAAGCCACTAAACACATATTCTTTGGTGGCGGAATTGTAGGTGGCGTAGAACGAGTCTTTGTTGTTGGTTAGGCTATCGCCTTCAAAGAAATCGTTTTTCTTATCTTTTTTCACCATCAGCAAGTAGGCAGGCGGAGCAATGTTGTATTCATTGCTGATTTGCTCCACCGGAATGGTGAGTTGCAGCGAGTTGATTACCGACAAACCATCGGCGGTGTTGGCCTTGTAGGTGTTGATAATGTCTTGAATGGGGAAATGCACATTCACCTCGTAGCCCGAAGGTCCCATCACGATAGCTTCGCCATTTGCCACCATTTCCTTCACACTTTCGTCGGCGGAAAGCGAGAGGTTGTTGTTGGTAATCACTTCCGGCGTGGAAGCGGCATACACTTGTTGGCTCACCTGAATGGTGTCGACGGTGTCGCGCACAGTGGTGTGCTGGCGGTAGTACACCTCCAATTCGGTGGCATAGTAGTTCATCATGCGTCCCGAGCCGTAGCTATTGGTGATATACAGTCCGCGGAAGTGCTTTTTAAATTCTTCCGGGTCGCCAAATGCTACCGGGTTGGTAACGTACAGATTGTGCATGCGTTTGGCATATTCCACCGGCATTGGGATGGCGATTTCGCGCCAAGTGACGATAGTGCCGTCGGTGTAGGAATATTCGGAATATTGCTTTGCGCTTGCCGGGGAATACGACACCGACGCGATGGGCTTTTTGGGGTTGTAGTAGCCTTCTGCCGAAAAATCGCTGTATATAGGTTCCGGCAGTGTTTGCTCCAGCTCATACACCGTCATTCGCATCGGCGCGAGCGAGTCGCCGGTGAAGCCGTCGGAGGCTTTCAGGCAGAGCACCAATCGGCAAGAATCAATGAGGTCGACATTGGTGCCGATGGTGTCGATGCGATTGGCGGGCATCAGTTGGCACACCACATCGCTTTTGAGGCGTCCGTAGCCGGCGCAATTAATTTCGCCCACCAGTTGGGTGCTGGTGCGCGCTTGCAGCTTGGTGTTGGGCACGCTCACCCCGGTCATCACAAAGGTTGAGTCCTCGATAATCGACGACTTGGTGTCGGTGATGGAGTGTCCAATATTTTCGTCGGAGCAAGAATACGCACCCAGCATCATGAGCAGGGCGAATATCCAGCATACCGATTGTTTTAATTCCACATTCATTATATTATATAGCGCGATAATCGTTATAAAGATTCGTAGAAAGCCTTCATAGCGTCGGCATTTTCCATCACATCGCTTTGATAGGGGAGGAAGGGCAAGCCCGATTCCTTTACCAAAGCCAAAATTTCTTCGCTCACGTGCTCAGTGGCTTGCACCACGCCATCGCAATGCTGCAATGCCAATTTGGTGAGCCCCACTTTGTTGAGCGATTGGTCTTTTACCCAAGCAAAGTTTTCTTCGTTCATCCCATCAAATTTCAGCTTTTCGAAGAGCCGTGCATCGAAAGGCTCGCTGAAATCGTCGTCGGTGAGCGTAAACACCACTTTAGCCTCCTGATACGAAGGGTCGTCGGCATAAAAGTCCTTGATATAGAGCGGTGCAAGGGCGGAAATCAATCCCGTGCAGTGTATCACTTCCGGCACCCAGCGTAGCTTTTTCACCGTTTCGAGCGTGCCTCTCACAAAAAAGATGCTGCGCTCATCGTTGTCGGTGGGCGAACTCACCGTTTCCAGCTCTTTGCAGATGCTCTTGTGGAAATAATCTTCATTAAAAATGAAATACACTTGCATGCGCACCGGTTGCAGGGTAGCCACCTTAATGATAAGCGGGTGGTCGGTGTCGTCAATGGAAATATTCATCCCCGAGAGGCGAATCACTTCGTGAAGCTGATTCCTACGCTCGTTGATAAATCCGTATTTCGGCATAAAAGTACGCACCTCCAAACCGCTTTCTTGCACTGCTTGAGGCAATTCCCTGCTCATCACCGCCATCGGCGTTTCGGGCAAGTAAGGAGATATTTCTTGAGAAATAAAAAGTACTTTATTTACTTCCATTGCGCAATTTTGTTTAAACTAAATGCAAAGGTAGCAATTTTTTTTCAATAAAGTGCCTTTTTTCCGCTCGCAAATAGGTTTTTTTAGAAAATAGTCAATGTTTTAACATTCGTAATGAAGCTAAAGGTTCGTTTTTCACGCAAATTTGCCCTTGCATCAACATTGACAAAAGTGATGAGAATAACATTTTTTCAGCACAATTAGTAATTTATTTCACTCCACATGTTTCGGATTTGAAGATAATGTGCTAAGTTTGCAGTCAAATTGCGAGAAGGAAAAATTACTGTCGGATTTTTTGCCCTCAACGATGCTTTTTCTTCTCTGCACATATTGATTAATTTTTGAACACAAAACAACTAACAATTTAAAACAAACTACTATGATGAAAAAAATGTTATTCACTTTGGTAGTGGCAATGATGGCTACTGCTTTTGCGAGCGCACAAACCTGCGCCTCCAAGTGTAAAGAAAGTAAGCAACAATGTGAAGTGAGCGCAAAAGATCGTTGCAAGGAAGCCAAGGCCGCTTGCAAAGAAGCCAAGAAGGAATGCAAGGCCGCTTGCAAAGAAGCCAAAAAGGAATGCAAGGCCGCTTGCAAAGAAGCCAAGAAGGAATGCAAAGCCGCTTGTAAAGAAGCTAAGAAAGAATGCAAGAAGGCACATAAAGAATGCAAGAAAGAATGTAAGAAGGCTTGCAAGGCTGATAAGAAAGACTGTAAGGGCGCTTGCAAGAAGAAATAATTTGCTCGCCTATGCATAGTTTTGTAGATGCGAGTTTATTGTTTTTGAATTGAGCAAAACAAATTTGTAATGTCCTGCTTGGGGATTCTTCCGAGCAGGATTTTTTTTGCGTGTCGGGGAAGGGCCCGTTCGGGGGTGGGGGCTTGTACGTGGTGCTGTCGCGCGCTGCCGTCAACCGGTGAGGCTCAAAAAAAAGATACTACCTCGCTGTCGGCAGTGAGGTAGTATGCGAAGGTATTATTTTTTGGAATTGAATTTAGAATTCTGCGTTTTTAGGCGTGCGTGGGAAAGGAATCACGTCGCGAATGTTTTGCATACCGGTCACGAAAAGGATAAGGCGTTCGAAACCGAGACCGAAACCGGCGTGTGGGCAAGTGCCGTATTTGCGGGTGTCGAGATACCACCACATATCTTTGGTGGGGATATTGCGGCGGAGGATTTCGCTATTGAGTTTTTCCATACTTTCTTCGCGCACCGAACCGCCGATAATTTCGCCGATTTGTGGGAAGAGCACGTCGGTGCCTTGCACGGTGCGTCGCTCTTCGGGCTCGTTGTTTTGCTTCATATAGAAAGCTTTAATTTCGCGCGGATAGTTGTAGAGAATCACCGGTTTTTTGAAATGTGTTTCCACCAAATAGCGTTCGTGTTCGCTGGCAAGGTCGCCACCCCAGCTAATGGGGAATTCAAATTTCACGCCATTGCGTTCGGCTTCTTCCAGAATTTTGATGCCTTCGGTGTATTCCAACCGCACGAAATCGTCGTTGAGCACGCCTTGCAATCGTTCGAGGAGTCCCTTGTCGATCATCTTGTTGAGGAATTCGAGGTCGTCTTTGCAATGCTCGAGTGCCCATCTCACGCAATATTTGATAAAATCTTCTTCGAGGTCCATCAATCCGTTGAGCTCGAGGAACGCCACTTCGGGTTCAATCATCCAAAATTCCGCCAGGTGTCGAGGCGTGTTGCTGTTTTCGGCACGGAATGTGGGACCGAAGGTGTAGATAGCGCCGAGCGCGGTGGCACCGAGTTCGCCTTCAAGCTGTCCGCTCACGGTGAGCGAAGTCATTTTTCCGAAGAAATCGTCATCGTATTTGATGCTACCGTTGTCGTCCTTTTCCAGTTTGTAGAGGTTTTTGGTGGTCACCTGAAACATTTCGCCGGCACCCTCGCAGTCGCTTGCGGTGATGATGGGCGAGTGGAAATAGAAGAAGCCGTGGTCGCTAAAGTAGCGGTGCACTGCCATTGCCATGTGGTGGCGGATGCGGAACACGGCGCCAAAGGTGTTGGTGCGCAGGCGCATGTGAGCGTGCTTGCGCATATATTCAAACGATTGGCCTTTCTTTTGCATGGGGTAGTCGTTTGGGCAAGTGCCATAGAGCTCAATGCTTTGGCATTGAATTTCCACGCTTTGTCCGGCGCCCTGACTTTCCACGAGTTTTCCTATTGCGCAAAGGCAAGCACCGGTGGTGATGTCTTTGAGCAGCGATTCTTCAATGGTGGTGGGGTCCACCACGATTTGCACATTTTTAATGGTGGAGCCATCGTTGAGTGCGATGAATTGCACCTGCTTGTTGCCGCGGCGCGTACGCACCCATCCCTTCACGCACACATCAGTGCCGATGAGTGCGGGGTTGAAGATGTCCACTATTTTTGTTCGTTTTATTTCCATTGTATGTTGGGGGTTGGTAAAAAAAACGCGCTTGTGTAATAATTATTCAAAGGAGTTTTGTTTCAAGAAGTTCACTTCTTCCTGAGTGAGATAGCGCCAGCGTCCGCGCGGCAAGTTCTTTTTGGTGAGTCCGGCGAAATACACGCGGTCGAGTTTCACCACATGGTAGCCCAGTGATTCAAAAATGCGGCGTACCACGCGGTTGCGTCCGGAGTGGATTTCGATACCGGCTTGCTTGCGGTCGGTGGGCGACACGTAGCTCACTGCGTCGGCATGGATGGGTCCGTCGTCGAGTTCCACACCATCGGCAATGTGTTGCATATCTTCTTCGCTAATGGGCTTATCCACCCACACTTGGTAGATTTTTTTCTTCACATATTTGGGATGTGTGAGCTTGGAAGCGAGGTCGCCGTCGTTGGTGAGCAAGAGCACACCGGTGGTGTTGCGGTCGAGGCGTCCCACAGGGTAGATGCGTTCTTCGCAGGCACCCTTCACGAGGTCCATCACGGTTTTGCGTCCGTTGGGGTCGTCGCTGGTGGTCACACAATCTTTTGGCTTATTGAGCAAAAGATACACTTTGCGTTCGCTGGTCACGATTTTGTCGTTGTATTCCACCGTGTCTTTTGCAGTGATTTTCACACCGAGCTCGGTCACGGCTTCGCCGTTTACCTTCACCAATCCTTTGGTAATCAATTCGTCGGCTTCACGGCGTGAGCAGATGCCTGCATTTGCCATGAATTTATTCAAACGAATTTCTGCTGTGGGATCGATGATGGGTTCCACATATTCCACGGGCTGTGGACGTGGCACGAATCGCATTTGTTGGCGAGGTTGATTTTGCGGGCGTTTTTTAAATCCGCCTTGTTGCTGGCGATAACCGCCCTGCTGCTGGCGATAGCCACCTTGTTGCTGGCGATAACCGCCCTGTTGCTGGCGATAGCCGCCCTGTTGCTGGCGATAGCCGCCTTGCTGTTGGTAGCCACCCTGTTGCTGGCGATAACCGCCTTGTTGCTGGCGATAGCCACCTTGCTGCTGGCGATAGCCACCCTGTTGCTGGCGATAGCCACCTTGCTGCTGGCGATAGCCACCTTGCTGCTGGCGATAACCACCTTGCTGTTGGCGATAACCGCCTTGCTGCTGGCGATAGCCACCTTGCTGCTGACGATAGCCACCTTGCTGTTGGTAGCCGCCATCTTGTTGATAACTGTTGTTGTACCCTCCCTGTCCTTGGCCTTCTTGGCCTGCATTTTCATAGCGTGAGGAATTTTCCTCGATTGGAGGCATCAGTCCGCCAATCCTTGGTCGTTTTGATTTTTTTTCTAAATTCTCTTCCATCGTCTTATAGTTATTATTAAGTCGTGAAAAATGTTTTTATTGGGCCTCTCGGCAAAATTATTTGTAGAAAATGTTATTTCCGTTTTCCAAAAAATGGTGTGGTTGGTTCACCACAATTATTTACTATCAACATTTAGGCACGCAATTTTAATTCGTCATTGAAATTGGAGATTTCAAACACACTAATTTTTGCATTGCACCACTCACGCCGGAGTGCTTGCATCGTTTGGTTCTTGTCCTTTGGCATGGATAGCGTGCCAAGCAAATCAATAGCCTATAGGCATAACACCTTAAAATTAAAAATCTTGCTTAATAAAGCATCATAGAGCATTCTCTCATAGCGTAATCTCTAATTTGGCACAAAGTTAAAATTTTTTTTTCTCAAATTCTAAAATAAAACGGTATTTTTTTTACAGAATTTGATTTTTTTTAGGCATAGCTTTCACCCTAAAGAGATACGTTTTAAGAATTTTTTGCCGGATTTGAGATCTATTGGCATTCGTAAATACCTGTCCGGCTGATGGTTAGGCTTCAACCGGTGGGTGAGTGCCGGCGGTGTTTTAGGAATTTGCAGCACACAGCCGCACCGCTCTCATCAACCCCAACTGCCTGCACCCCAACACAATCTCATCTTCAAGGGGAGTGAAAGTCGGGGGTTAGTCGGGTAATGTGTCCTGCTCAAGCAGTTCGTAACGCACACCGCCTATCTGACCGCATACGTAGCGTGTGGGTTTGCGGTCTTGTTGCCGCAGATCGTCGAGGTATAGCGGCTCGCCTGAGATGATGAGTCCGCACTTGAATTTGTTGCCGGCTTCCAACCGAGTGTTTTTCGATTCCTCCACGCTCCACTCGGTGTCTCCGAGATAGCGCACCACGCATTCCCGGTCGGGTGCCCAAGTGAGTTTCAGCCGGTCGCCGGTGGTGAGGCATTCGCTCACGTTTAGGCTCTGCGTTAGGATGGGGTGGCTGGAGTTCTGATTTCCGGTTCCGCCCCCGATGAATTGCTCCCACGAATTGTAGCCCAGAAAGCGTGCGAGCGTGTTGATGGTGTAGTATGAAGGCTTGAAATCATTGCTCACATAGCCCCACAATCGTTTTAGCGTTGAAACACTCAGTTGCTCTCCGATACGCTTGTTCAGAGTCTCGCTCAGCAACTCAAAGTCGCGCGGGGTCGACATGGCTCTTCCTATTGACCGCTCCACGGCCATGAGCAGTTGATGTAATTCGTTTTGAGTCATTGCTTGGGTATTTGTTTGTATTTTATTTCTATAGGGCCTAACCAGCGTTCGGCATTGTATTTCGTGAGCAGGTTGTAGATGTGGGAGCGGTCGCTCTCGCTGAATGTGGCGTCCAGCCCTTCCACATATTTGTTGATGGCGCGCAGTCCGGCTAAGCATTTCTCTGTATAGTCGGGCGTGAGGTATTGCAAGTTGGTGAGCGTGTCGAGGTGCTGCATGATTCGGGTGTTTCGCATCGCCTTGTCCACCAATTGTTTTCCTTGCTGCTCCGCTTGGTCTATGCGTTGCTCGTGCGTCTGGCGTGCATCTTCGGCTTGCTCCAGCTCGCGGTTGGAGATGTTTACGGCTTTCATGCTGTCGCTTATGTTGTGGATGAACAGCTGTTGGGCGGTTTGCTCTTTTTTCAGCCGATGTATGGCACTCTGCAGCGAATCGTTGGCGGCTTGCAAGCGCTCATTGCCGCGCCGGCTCCGCAGTGCCATAGAGGCTACCGCCACCATGCTTGCCACCAGCGCCACAAATAGCGTGGCCAAAAAGGCGCGCAGCATATTTTTCGTCCGTTGGTCGGAACGATGCAAGGCATCGCGTAGCGCCTCCACACTCTGCCACCGCTCATTGATGGGCAGCAAACACCGCTTCGCCACCCGCTTCCACCTGCTCCCGATGTTCATGCCGAGCAGAATCACCCCGAGGCTGTAGATGTCGTTGCGCGTGTCGGCGTCGCGACCTGTCAGCTGCTCGGGAGCCATAAATCCGGCGGTGCCGGCCGGCTGCTTGAGGTTCAGGTGCGCATCGGTGTCTGCCAAACCGAAGTCAATGATTTTCACTTGCCCGCCGTTGTCGGTCACCATAATGTTTGTGGGTTTTAGGTCGCGATGGGCAATGCCGTGGCGGTGAATGTGCTCAATCGCATCAAGCAGCTGCGTCACCAAGCGTTGCGCCTCGTTGCGGCGAGGGTGGGTTTCGAGGAAACGGTCGAGCGTAGCACCCTCTATCCATTCCATCACCATACACCTGCCCATCGGCGCTATCTCTGCCATCTCCACCGCCTGAACCACCCCCGGGTGACCCAAACCTATTAGCATGCCAAACTCTTTGTCGAGCATCTGCCGATACATACTCTGCTTAGCGGCTTCGTCGCTAAGGGCCTTGAGGAAATACTTTTTCCCGTAGCGAACGCCACTGGCTGTGCGTGTTAGCCCGTTGCCACTCAACCGCTCCACACAAGTGTAACGAGCGCTTGTGGCTTGCCCTGAAGGCGGGTCCACAAAACCTGATTCGGCAGAGGATTCCGTAAATGATTTTCGCATGCGTTTCCTATAGGGGGCTGAAAATTCCGAAAAATGAGTTTTATGGGTTCGGCCTGGTTGGCGTCTTTTTTTGGGGTAGCTTCCGCTTCTTGATCGACAGCTCTCTACCATATAGCAACCTTGATTCGCAATCTACTCAAATCAAAAAAAAAGCGCCAACTCTCAACTTGAGCAATTGCGAGCAATTGATAGAGCCCATTTCCATTTTTTGCAAAATTACTAAAGATTTCCCATTCGGCATCCACCGGGTACTGATTTTTTGGGGGCAAACTTTCAAAAATAAACTGAAATAAACCATATTCACCACTTGCACAGGCACTATCTTTGCGCAAATAATCCAAAAAATTATGAATGCAAAAAGTCACTTGTAACATGAGAAACCCGCCCCGAATGACCGGTTGGTCCATCCGGGATTAAGCGTGGCGGCACAGTGCAGTTATTCCGCCATTTGAAATGGTCTGCGCAAGCGCCACACGCTTCCCCCGGGGGGGGGGGCTATGCTACGTTAATCCACCGGTCAAGCAAGCCACCCAAGCGCCTTTTGTGGAACTATCGCAGTTCGTTATGGCATTTTTGTTCAAGAGTTTTATCAAAAAAAACTTTGCTAAGATTGTTATAAATTGAAAATAAATCAATAATTTTGTTATCGGGAAACATAGCGGAAGGGTTGTTTGCACTGCGAATTTCCTAAAAAAAATCGCCGCTATTCTCTTAATTTTCAACTCAGTAAATTTGCAGAACTTACATTAACTCATACAAAATTTCAATAAAAGAATACAGCAATGAAAAAATTATCGTTAATGTTTTGCCTTGGGGCACTGTTAGCACTTTGTGCTTGCAATGGTAACGAAAAAGCGGCAAAAGAACTCTTAGTTCAACTTCAACAAGCTCAAAATCAGAAGAATGTGGAAGCCATTAAGCGCTTGTATCCGGGTGCTGAAGGCGTTGAATCGTTGTATCTCAATTTCGATGTAGAAAAACTGACATTCACGCAGCTCAACGACACGCTCGTATCCGACGACGGGGCAGGTCACATCGTGTTTTTCTCTACCCAAAACAGCGATAGCATCACTATCATCAACTCAAGGGGCTTGTTCATATTCCCCGAATATAGAATGAAGTTTGCCAAGGGCACCGGACAATATAAGAAGGGCATCCCCGACGTGGAATTAGCCAAACGCATGAACGACAAAGCCTTTGATGACTATGTGTTGCAAAACTTACGTCTGAAGTATGCGAATCCATTAGGCGTAGGCGGACAGATTTACGATGATTATGAACCATTAAAGTGGTATATCCTCATCACTAATCATTCCGATATCATGTTGAGGAGTACTGACTACGATTTGCAATATACGGCAAATAGCCCGGAATACAGCTACGACTACGAAGAATTCTCCATCAAAAAAAGGAGAAGAACGGAAGTGGGAAAAGATATCGCTCCGGGACAAACGGTGAGATATATTTTCTATGACAACGACACCGAATCGTACGATAATTTCTCCATTCGCTATCACATTAGCGATATTACACTGATGGAGAATTTTCAGCCCACCGGTAAAGAATATGAGGAATATTTGGCGGCAAACGGCGGCGTGCCCGGCGGCAAAAATCAAGCGAAGTTGGTGGGACATAAAACTTTGAAAGGCGTCATCGGCAAATACGCTGTGAACGGCACACTTGACTTTACCCCGGACAATACATTCACCGGCACATACGGCTATTCCGGTCAAACTTCCGGTGTAAACATCAAGGGCACTATCACCATCAACGGAGAAGTTGTAGCCAGCGAAACCGACGCGCAGGGCAATGTGAGCGGCAACTATCATGGTAGAGTGGTGGGCAATACAATATCGGGCCAATTCACCAACTATAAGGGACAGCAGTTTGATTTTACTTGGAATATTCTGTAAGACGTCTTTTCCACGCTGCTGAAATATGCCACGTGGCTATTCACCAATAAATACCCTCGCTCGGGCATAATATCAAGACCGGCAGCTTCCAAGAGCTGCCGGCCTTCGTTTCGGTTCGCCCAAATCCAATTTTTCGGTAGAAAAGTTGCGGGGACCACGAATCAGCAAAATCCCAATCGGCATTGCCATCGGCAACGGCATCACGGCGGTACCGCGCCCTTTTTTCCCTCCGATGCCTCCCACCATAGGGACATACCACCGGCATATATGATGGGTGCTCCAAAAAGCCCGCCGTCAGGGGATGGCATAATGTGGCTTACTTCTTGCTATAGGATTTTTAATTTTTGTGGAATCGGCTACGCCGCGGAATCAATAGCCCGTGTAGGTGTGCGGGGTGATGCTCCTGAGCTCGGCTTTCACTTCTTCGCTCACATTGAGCGTGTCCACAAATTCGGCAATGCGCCGGGCATCCACCACCTCGTTGGTGCGCGTGAGGGCTTTCAGTGTTTCGTAGGGCTTGGGATAGCCTTCGCGGCGAAGGATGGTTTGCATGGCTTCAGCCACCACGCTCCACATGCTGTCGAGGTCTTGGTTGATGGCATCATCGTTCAGTATCAATTTGTTGAGTCCTTTCAGCGTGGAGGCAATGGCAATCATCATGTGGCCCATCGGCACACCCACATTGCGCAGCACCGTGGAGTCGGTGAGGTCGCGTTGCAGGCGCGAAACGGGCAACTTGGCGCTCAAAAATTGCAAAATGCTATTGGCAATGCCCATATTTCCCTCGCTATTTTCAAAATCAATGGGGTTCACCTTGTGTGGCATCGCGCTGGAGCCCACTTCGCCCGCCTTGATTTTTTGCTTGAAATAGTTCATAGAAATATACATCCAAAAGTCGCGGTCCAAGTCAATAAAGATGGTGCCTATGCGCTTCATAGCGTCGAGCAAGGCGCCCAAATTGTCGTAGTTGGAAATTTGCGTGGTCCACTGCTCGCGCTCAATGCCCAAATAGCGAGAGAGAAAATCGTTGGCAAAGGCTCGCCAATCGTGGTGAGGGAAGGCAATGAGGTGGGCATTGAAATTGCCCGTGGCGCCGCCAAATTTGCCGCTCACCGGCACCGCTTTCAGTTGCGCCAACTGCTGCTCAAGGCGGTAGGCAAACACCTTCAGCTCCTTGCCCAAGCGAGTGGGCGAGGCAGGCTGACCGTGAGTTTTTGCCAGCATCGGAATATCATACCATTGCTCGGCATGGGCATTGAGCCACGCCACCACTTGCTCGATGGCAGGAATGAGCACCTCGTGGGTGGCATCCTTCATAGCCATCGGCACCGACGTGTTGTTGATATCTTGAGAAGTGAGTCCAAAGTGGATAAATTCTTTTTGCGCTTCCAAACCCAGCGCATCAAATTTCTCCTTCAAAAAATATTCCACCGCCTTCACATCGTGGTTGGTGATGCACTCAATCTCCTTCACCCGAAGGGCATCCGCCTCGCTAAATTGGCGGTAGATATCGCGCAAGTGCGCTTTCTGCTCTTCGCTGATGCCTGCCAGCTGCGGCAAAGGCAATTCGCTCAGCGCAATAAAATACTCCACTTCCACTTTCACGCGGTAGCGAATCAATGCACACTCGGAAAAATAGGCCGACAAAGCCTCGGTTTTGCTGTGATAGCGGCCATCGATAGGCGAAACAGCGGTAAGGGGGCTCAAACTCTTCATTAAAAATCAATTTTTTTACACGATTCCACCCATCATTCCATATATATAATGTGTGGACACATTTGGTTGATATTCTTCTTGGTTGTTATTCTTCTGCAAAATTACGAAAATTTTCACAAATCGCATCAATCGTGCCCCACGATTTCTCCCGAATCGGTTTTTACCCACTTTTTTGCATTTTCCAGCAAAAAAAGTAGCCAAAAATTTGCGCAATTAAAAATAAAGCACTAATTTTGCATCGCAATTCAGCAAAGGGGCGTTTAGCTCAGCTGGTTTAGAGCATCTGCCTTACAAGCAGAGGGTCGGCGGTTCGAATCCGTCAACGCCCACAACCCCAAAACTCGGCATCAGCCGAGTTTTTTTTTGCGCCTTCTCTATCCCATTCATTGGATTTTTTTCGGTTGCGAAAAAGTAGCGAATCCTCTTTTTTACTAAATATGGTCGGGGGTGTTTAGAAAACTTTTCCTTTGAGATATAATGCAAATTTATCATCGCCACTGCCTCTGCCCAAGCAGGCGAATGGTTAGAAATCTTAAAAGATAGGGGCATCACTTACTATATTGACGAAGAAATCACAGAAGAAGCCAATGGCTACATCGTGTGGGCAAAAATGAATTACACAACAAAAGCATCTCGAGCAAAAATCACCAGAGAAGCGTAATCTAAGAGAACCGTATATTCTGCCGTGATTTGCTGTCTGTACAACTATTCGTGGGCAGAATACGCCTCGGTGTGCGGTCACTTTTATAATGCTAATGGCGATGTGATTTTTTCTGAAAATCCTCCCTATTTAGAATTTCAGCGCTTGGTTCCCGGCAGCAATGGGCACATGTGGGCAGATGCTGCGCAATACATTTTCAGCCAAGAAGAAGCCGGCGCCAACGAATAAGCCCACATCAATCCTAATCCTCAATCTCTCATTTCCAACATCCAACTTCTCATTTCTCTTCTGTTTTTATTTGTGGTTTTGGATGAAAATTTGTTACTTTGTAGGTTGAAATTGTAGAAACTTCTCGTACAGATGAACCATAAATTTATTCTCTCTTTCGTGCTGTGCTTGGGCACAGTGTTGCATACTTTTGGGTATGAGAAAATGTCGGTTTCCACGCAAGCGTATTTAGACAACCGCCAATCCGGAATCACCGATAAAAAGTATCAATCGGCTGTTAATCAGCAGGGGATGCAAGAGTGGGTGGATGTGTTTATTGCGCTCAAAGATGCACATGCCACCGCCGCAATCGAGGCACTGGGTGCAAAAATCAGTGCACGGTTTTCCGGCATTGTCACTGCGCGTGTGCCGTATCAGCAACTCGAAGCCATTGCCTCGTTGGCAGAAGTGGAGCGCATTTCCATTGCCGAAGAAATGGAAGCCGATTTGGATTCCACTTTCAGCGTGTGTGCTGTGGATATGGTGACAGAAGGGCTTCGCCATGGTTTGCCTGCCAACTACACCGGCAAGGGCGTGGTGTTTGGCATTATCGACAGCGGTATTGATTTTAATCATGCCGCATTTCAAGATTCCTTAGGTCATACGCGCATCAAGCGCCTGTATATGCCCCAAAGTGAAGCCGGCACGAAAGTGGCAATCGACAATGTGGTGCTACCCGGCACCGAATTCGATTCCACCGCCATTGCCTCGCTCACCAACGACTATGATGCGAGCACTCACGGCACCCACACGGCGTGTATCGCCGTAGGTTCGGCACATGGGGCTTACGTGGGCATGGCACCCGAAGCGGATATTGTGATGTGTGCCTTGTCGAATAGTGCCACCGATGTGAATATCGCCAATAGCCTGAAATATATCTTGAATTATGCCAAAAGCGTGGGCAAACCCTGTGTGATTAGTGTGAGCATCGGCAAGCGAAAGGGACCTCACGACGGCACGAGCAACATTTGCAAAATCTACGACCAAGTGGGCGAAAACGATGCCGTGATTTGTCTGTCGGCAGGTAATTATGGCACCCGACGTGGAAATCTGCACCACAAATTCACCACCTCGAGCGCCTACTCCTCTCCCACATTCGGCACCTATATCCCCAACACCTCATCCACCTACACTTCAAATTTTGCCTTCGATGTGTGGAGCCGTAGTCGTTCGGTGGTGGGCGTGAAATTTGTGTTGATTGACCCCGACAACAATTCCGTGTTCTACGAAACCGGCATCATGCGCTCCTACACCTATCATTATATTGGTCCGGGCACGGAATCAAAAAGAGGCCACAACGCATTCCTTACTCAATATTTCTCCGGTAAGATAGGGGTGTGGGTCACCACTGAAAGCAATGGTCACTCCAATTTGTATACCGAAGTGCAACTCAAGCCCTTAGATGCCTCTGTGAAGCCCTACAAAGTGGGCGTACAATTTTATGGCGCCAATGGCGTGGAATTTGATGCTTGGATGATTTCCGATAATGAATTTTCGTGGCATTCGCCGGTGGGGAACTACACTTTCACAGCGGGCAACGACTCGTGCTCCATCAACGACAATGCCACCGGTCAACACACCATCTCGGTGGGCAATTATGTGGCGCGAAACACCTACAACAGCCTTAGTGGCAATGTGATATCATCGTCGGCTCAGCAAGGCGCTATCTATTCCACCTCAAGTTATGGCATCGCTCCTAATGGCAATGCCTATCCCTTTGTGGCAGCGCCCGGCCACATGGTGGTAAGTGCTTTCAATGGATATAACTTTTTAACGAAAGCCCCCACCTACACCGTCTACACCGAAACCAACCCCTTCACCAACCGCACCGACTATTGGGGCGCGCTCACCGGCACTTCTATGTCGGCTCCCACAGTGGCAGGTATCGTGGCTTTGTGGATGCAAGCCAATCCCTCGCTTAAGGTCAATGATGTGAAAGACATCATCGCCAGAAGTGCCTTTTCCGACGAATATGTGCGCCGCTATCCCGTACAATTCGGCTGTGGCAAAATCAATGCTCTCGGCGGATTTCCCGAATTTCCGTTCTTGCTGACCGACATCCTCAACAGTTCGCGTTTGCAAGAAAATCGCTACTACACCATCGCCGACAGCACCCTCACCTGCATGCGTGTGTCGGCAGATGGAAAAACACTCTATGCCAAAGACGTTTCCTCCTATGCTCACCCCGACACCATCGCCGATGGGCAAGTGGACTTTATCAAAGAAAACGGACTGATGCCAGATTCCGTGGCATACGACCAAAGCAACTGGGCGCTCATTCGATTGCCTCAGCCTTTAGACACTACGCAAATGAAGCAAATCACGGGCAAGCGCCTTAAAAATGTGGGCGGTATGCTCGTGAGCAAAACTAATATCGAAATCATCGCCGACCGTATGCC
>SAMEA3663025__coassemble_909_pt1 | contig 15417 bp, 14 predicted proteins | sample SAMEA3663025__metabat2_low_PE_039 | metagenome-assembled genome bin SAMEA3663025 (sample SAMEA3663025) | pig gut metagenome | biome: pig gut; feature: pig-associated habitat; material: faeces | place: France | collected 2012
GAGTTGGGGATGGTGACGCTCGTCAAGCCGCTGCAATCGCAGAACGCCTTGTTGCCGATTGAGGTGACGGGATATGAGATACCACCATAAGTGACCGACTTGGGGATGATGAGCTGGCCTGTCGGCTCATTGCCTGACGGATAGCCCGCTACCGTAACAGTTTTGTTGTCGCTATTGACGCTGTAGCGCACGCCATCAACCGTAAATTCAATGGCTGAGGCGCTAATGCAGTTGGCAATTAATATTGCCAAAACGAATAATACTTTGTGGAATCTATTCATAATTTAGACTATAATATTATGTGTAATTAAATTCAGGAGTTACGTTTGTTCTGTTATTCCACCGGCCGATATTGGCTATATTCCAAGGCCGGATTGGATACTGTCCGCTAAGTGCGATGTCGGGTCGCCGCCCCTTGGCGGTGCGGAATGTTGCCAATCCACGTTGCAAATATAATTATAATTTGCAATATAGTAAGTATCCTAACCATCTTTTTTGCATAATACTTTGTCTTTATCCCACATCTTCGCCCGGCCGGATTTATTTCGTTTTGTGCCACAAAAGCGGGCATTCATTGCCGTCATAAATGAAAGAGCCGTGTTTTTTTGGGTAAAAACGCAAGGCGATGGCGCCTCTTTCCACCAAAAATGATTAACTTTGCATTCTATATCCACAAAATAGTGACAATTAAAAATTCCACATTGAATTTATGCAATCCACACGAATTGAAAAAATAGCCCGCCTACTCCAAAAAGAGTTGAGCGAAATTTTTAGATTGGAAACCGCAAAAACCACCGGCGTGCTGGTGAGTGTGAGCGCCGTGAGAGTGTCGCCCGACTTGAGCATCGCTCGGGTGTATTTGAGCGTGTTTCCCGGCGATAAGGCCAATGCTATTGTGAACAACATTTCTGCCAACGCCAAATCGGTGCGCTACGACTTGGCGCAACGCGTGCGCTATCAATTGCGCAAGGTGCCTGAATTGAATTTCTATGTCGACGATTCGCTCGACTATATTCAGCACATCGACGATTTGCTCGCTTCCGACCCCATTAAGCACGCATCTGCCGACGATCCCGAAGCATAACGCCCACTTCTGCCGATGAGCCACTTGTCGCTTCATATTGCCTATCGCTATTTGCGTGCCAAAAAAGGGCACACTGCGGTGAACATTATCTCCATTATCTCGGTGCTGGGGGTGGTGGTGACCACGGCTGCGCTGGTGTGTGTGCTGAGTGTGTTCAATGGCTTTCATCGGCTCATAGAAGAAAAACTTTCGGCGGTGGACCCCGACATTGCCATCACAGCCATCACCGGCAAAACCATAGCCGATGCCGATAGTGTGATTCGGGCGATTTCTGCCGTGGAAGGTGTGGAAAGAGCCATGCCGGTGGTGGAGGATAATGCCCTTGCCATATTTGCCGATTTCAGTATGCCGCTCAAATTGAAAGGCGTGCCGGTCGACTATCATCTGCTCACGGGCGTGGACAGTGTGGTGGTGGAAGGTGAATTTAAGTTGCAAGACGAAGTGTCGCGCTATGCCGTGCTGGGCGTGGGCCCCGCCGTGAATCTGAACGCGCGCCCCGGTTCGCTCCGCATGCTCAATCTGTATGCGCCCCAACGCCGCGGACAAGTGGACCTCAACGACCCGCTCAATGCCTTTACCGAAGATTCCGTGTTTGTGTCGGGTGTGTTTATGGTGAAGCAAAAAACCTACGACAACGAGCTGGTGTATGTGCCGATAGATTTGGCACGCGGCTTGTTCGACTACACCACCGAAGCCACCCAAGTGGAGGTGAAACTCGCTCCAGGAGCCACTGAGAGCCACGTGATGGAGCAAATTCAAGCCCTATTGGGCGAGCAATATGTGGTGAAAAATCGCATGATGCAGCAAGATGCTTCGTTCCGCTTGGTGAATATGGAAAAATGGATTACTTTCTTGCTGTTGGCGTTCATCTTGGTGATAGCCACCTTCAATGTGATTAGCACCCTTTCGCTATTGATTATCGAGAAAGACGAAAATATCCGCACCTTTAAGAGTTTGGGTGCCACCAACCGGCAAATCACCCGCATCTTTGTGACCGAAGGGTGGCTCATAGCGCTGGTGGGCGCCTTGGGGGGTGTGATGCTGGGCTTGGCGCTCTGCGTGTGTCAAGAGCAATTCGGGTGGCTCAAACTTTCAGCCAATGCCGATGCCGTGATAGTGCAAGCCTATCCCGTGGCGGTGCAGTTCACCGATGTGGCGCTGGTGTTTGTGCTGGTGGCAGCGGTGGGTTTGGTCACTTCGTTGGTTACCTCACTGATGATGCGCCACAGGCTTTCGGCATAGCAGAAATTCACCGGACAGTCCCCACAAGAATGGCTCTCCCACCAAACCACCCCCTACGATAAGAAACACCTACGCCCTTTTCCTCGCCATTCAAGCCACCGACACAAACCGTGGCCGCTAATCAATCAGCAATTTAGCAGCTTGGCGGCAGTTGGCGAAGCCACCCTCGGGAGCAAAGTTGTTCTCCTCACCATCGTAAATGACGGCAGTGGTTTGCACACGCTCGCCCAAAAGGTTGCAAAGATAGCTGAGGTGCTTGGTCCATTGTGGCGTATAGGTCTTCCCCGACTTAATCTCAAACGCTTGAATATGACCATCGGGCAGGATACGGAGCAGGTCCACTTCGTGTCGCGTTTTGTCGCGATAGAAGAAGAATTGATTTGAAAGGCCTCGGTTGAGGTCGGTCTTAATGAAGTCAGTCACTACCATATTCTCAAATAAGTTACCTCGCAGTGGGTGCAGCGCCATTTGTTCAGTGGAGCGTATGCCTAAGAGCCACGCAGCCAAGCCGCAGTCGCAGAAATATAACTTGGGTGACTTGGTAAGTTGTTTGCCGATGTTTTGGTAGTAAGGTCGAAGGAGTGTCACCACGTAGGATGCCTCCAAAATACTCAACCATGATTGGATAGTGGGCACGCTTACACCCACCTCCACCGACATGGTTGATGCGTTAAACTCTTGACCGATGCGACCTGCGCACAAGCGCAGAAAGGTTTGGAAGGCATGTAAATCCTTGATGTTTAGCAGCGAGCGCAAGTCTCGCTCAATGTACGTCGACAGATAGCTTGACATCAAGACGTCTACGCCGCGGAAGTCAATCCCCCACAAGGCTGGGAAACCGCCGCGCAGCAGAATCTCATCTGTCGACGTCCCGGGGTAGCTACTTAGTATCTCGCTTACGGTGAGCGGTAAAAGGGTTAGTACGGCAGTGCGGCCGGCCATCGACTGCGTCACCTTTGCTAAAAGAGCAAAATTGCTACTACCGCTGACAACAAATCGCCGCGCGCCGCCGTTGATGCGGTCGTTGTCAACCTCCACTTGAAGGTAGGAAAAAATTTGCGGCCAGCGTTGTGCCTCATCAATTATCACCCCATTTGGAAAGCGAGCTATAAAGCCTTTCGGATCGTTTTGCAGCTGCTCCAAAGTGTGGTAATCTTCGAGGTTAACGTAAGGCAAATCAGAGAGACAGGTCCGGCAGAGAGTGGTTTTCCCCGACTGGCGAGGACCGGTAATGGTTATTGTCGGCAGGTAATTGAAGGATTTAGAGAATGCACTCTCCATTGTTCTATAAATCAGCTTATTGCCCATAAATTGTCTAAATTTTAAGTGCTACATTAAATTGAGACAAAAATACAATATATTTTCAGAATCTCAAACATTATTTGAAAAAAAATGTCTGTCCCCACGATGTTATCCGCGCTTCTTGGTGCTAATGCAATTTGTCAGGGCATTTTGCTCAAGAGTGTTTATCGGTTAGATAAGGGCTATGGGCTGAAAATTTTTTTTGCTTATCAGGGAAGGAATGATTATTTTTGTGGGGTAAAATAATATTGATTGAATGATGCCGGATTTTGATGAACTGTATTACGATGCGGTCGATTTGCTGAAACAAATGGTGGCGGTGCCTTCGCTCAGCCGGGATGAGGGTGCTGTGGCTGATGTGCTGGAGAATGCAATGAAGCGATGCGGACTTTTTCCCAAGCGCCACGTGAACAATGTGTGGTGTTTGAGTAATGATTTTTCACCCGAGCAACCCACCATTTTGCTGAATGCTCATATCGACACGGTGAAGGTGGCTGCCGGATGGCAACACCATCCCTTTGCCGCCACACAAGAAGGCGATGCCATCTACGGACTTGGCACCAACGACGACGGTGCTTCGGTGGTGACGCTGCTGGCGGCTTTTCGCGCGCTCACCGGCGTCCCCCAGCCCTATAATCTGATTTTCCTTGCCTCTGCCGAGGAGGAAGTGAGCGGCAAAAACGGGGTGGAAGCCGTGTTGCCGATGTTGCCTCCCATCGATTTTGCCTTGGTGGGCGAACCCACCGCCATGCAACCTGCCATTGCCGAAAAAGGACTGATGGTGCTGGATGGCGAAGTGACGGGTGTTGCCGGTCATGCAGCACGCAATGAGGGCGTGAATGCCATATATATAGCAATGGATGTGGTGAACACCTTGCGCCATTTCCGTTTTGAAAAAGAATCGGAAATGCTGGGTCCGGTGAAGATTTCGGTTACCAAAATTGCCGGCGGCACGCAGCACAATGTGGTGCCCGACAAATGCGAGTTTTTGGTGGATGTGCGCACCACCGATGCCTACACCAATGAGCAAACGCTCGACATATTGCGTAGAGCCGTGCCCAGGTGTCGGCTCACCCCGCATTCCACCCGATTGAATCCCTCGGGCATCAGTCGCTCTCATCCGGTGGTGGCAAGGGCGGAAATGCTGGGCAAGCGCCCATTCGGTTCGCCCACGCTAAGCGACCAAGCACTGATGCCGTTTCCTTCCATCAAAATGGGGCCCGGCGATTCGGCAAGAAGTCACACCGCCGACGAATACATCCTTTGCACCGAAATCCGCCAAGCCATCGACGAATATTTCACCCTTCTCAACGGCATTAGGCTATAATCTTTTCCTCTCATCTATCATGCGATTTCGGTATCATATCGGTAATGTGAAAGGGGCAATACTCCGGTTTGCTCGGCGGATGCTTGTCACCAAGCGTCTCACCGTGCTGATGCTGATGGGCATCTGCGCTTTGATGGGCGTGGTGGGGCTCTATTATGCCGATGCCCGATTGATGGTGGGACCGTGGCACACCTATGCCGATGGGTTGTTTAGCGTGAACGAGCCGCGCGATGAGCATTTTGAAGAATTCACCCTCTCCGCCGATTTTCGGCGCGAGTTGGAACAGCGTGGCGGCGGGTTGCTGATGGCGGCTTTTCAAAAGTCGGTGGTGGCGGAAAATGGTGATATCAACGATATTATCCACATCAATGTGTATGATTTGAGCCACCGGTTTCGTAACTTTTTCAGCACTTACCACCGCCAAGCCCAAACCTATCTCTCCACCGAAAATCCGTATTTCAAAACCTACGACATGATGCCGGCACCGAATATCGACGGCCACATGGCGATGCTCTACAAATCGCGCTCCCGCGATGAAGGGGGCTACTACGTGCGCGGATTGGTGATTTGCGCCCACCGACGTGCCTATTTCTATGAATCCTACTCCAACTATAGTCCATACCTTGACCGCCAAAATGATACCCACACCTATTACTTCAACATTCCCGACGATGGCAGATTAGATTTTACCGTCGACGATATGAACGCCATCGAAAATCGCTTTTTCGGCTATTCGATGCTGCTGTTTGCGGCTTTTGTGATAGCCGGCGTGTTGGCTTTCAGAATGATTACGCGTGGCATCATTCACCAAGGTCCGGTGTATCCCATTGTGGATGTCGAGGCGCATAAGCGCTGTCAATGGGTGTGCGCTCTCACCGTGGTGGAGGTGCTGGTGATGCTGGTGATGTTGGTGGCTTTTTGGCAATACAAAGGCACCAAACCCATTCAAACCACCGCCTTCCTTTGTGTGGGCTTGCTGCTCTACATCCTCAATCTGCCCATCGCCATTCATCTCTACAAAAAAGCGCGAAATCGCCTCCCTGCCAATCACGAATAAATAACTCTCTCTTTTCGCTCAAAAACACAGCACCCGCACTTTGATAATCGCACAAAAAAGCGTAACTTTGAAAATGTAAACCCACTTTGCCGCCTACGCATGACCCTACAATTGCTCATCTGCACATTTAATGACGGAATTCTGCGCATTCCCGATTTGTTGTTGCCGCCCCTCGATGGGGTGGCATACTTGGTGTCGTGGCAACAAAGCCGGGAGTTTTCGCCTCCGCCCCTTCCCGAATCGCTTGCTTGTCGGCACGATGTGGAAGTTTACACCCTGCCGGGATTGGGGCTCAGCCGCAATCGTAACCATTGCCTGAAGCATGCCACAGCCGACATTTGCTTGATTTGTGACGATGATTGTAGGTACACGCCGGAGGCGTTGCGCGCCGTGGTGGACACTTTTGCGCACAATCCACAACTCGACATTGCCACTTTTATCGCCAAAAATCCTACGGAGCCCAAGCGCTATCCGCCTATGCGGTTCAACCTCAAAAAGCCGGTAAAGGGATTCTACGTGATTTCGTTTGAAATCGCATTTCGGCGCAAATCGGTGATGGGTACGGTGGAATTCGACCAACGCTTCGGCTTGGGCGCCGAACTGTTCGGTGCCGGAGAGGAAAATATTTTTATCAGTGACGCCATCCGAGCCGGGTTGCTCTGCGAGTATTTCCCCATCGAGGTAGTGGAGCATTTAGGACCCACCACTTCCGTGACACGCTGCGCCGACGAAAAGGTGTTGCGCGCCAATGGAGCGGTGCTCTATCGCTGTTTTCATGCCACAATGTGGCTCCGACTTCCGCTTTTGGCATGGCGCGTGCACCGAGCATCGGGCATCGCCTTTGGCACGGCTTTTCGCCACATTCTCAGCGGCATTCGAGTTATGAAAAACTCCGAAAAAGGGACTGGAAGAGCCGGGGTGGCTGAATTAATGAGCCGGTTTTGATTCTTGGTCGGGAATTTCTTCAAATTCGGTGTATTCCCCATCAGATGCGGTAAATAATTTGCGGTTTTGCTGTCCGGGATGCGCAAAATCATCCGCATGCATTGACGCAAATCCGTCGGCACCTTGCTGCTGCCGAGTGCCACCCATTTGCGAAAACAAGTTTTCCAAGGTTTGGTGCATTTCTTTTCGTGTGCGATTCACTTGGTGTATCCATTTCACCAAACGCATGGTATGGTAAAGCACAAATCCCGTGAGTATGAAAATCAGAATTTCCCACATAATAGTTGCTGAATCAATAATAATGTGTTATGCGATGCAAAAAGTGTGCCACACCGGAGTGTTTCCTTATTTTGTTACGGCAGAGAGTGCGATATAGAAAAGCATCGCCCATGCCAGTCCGCTAATGCCACACAGCGCCACAAAAGCCACAAAAGCCACCACCAACAAGTATTGCTTATAGTTTTCTTTCAGACTCAAATTGTGCAACTTGAGCGAAAACATTCGCAAGCCACACACCATCAGCAGCGAAAGCGCCACCACCGCCACTGCCACCACCCAAAGGGGCATATCGGCGTGATGCTCTACATAAAAATTGGTGAACCCAATCCAAAAAATGGCGTTGGCGGGAATGGGCAAACCGGTGAATGTGGTGGTTTGATTGGTCGAAACATTGAATTTTGCGAGCCGTAGCGCACCAAATGCCGGAATAAGCATCGCCATATAGGCAAGCCATTCGGCGTGGGGTGCCTTTGCCACGAGCATATTGTAGAGCACCATAGTGGGAGCCAAACCAAAACTCACCGCGTCGCTGAGCGAATCCAATTCCTTGCCCAAAGGCGATACGGCATGGAGCAAACGCGCCGCAAAGCCGTCGAAAAAGTCGAAAACGGCAGCGGCGGCAATCAGCACAAAAGCCACCTCATAGCCCTGCCATCCCCACCACCAGGACTCAAAAGCATGGAAAGCGGCGATGCATGCCAGCGCACCCGAAAGCAGGTTGCAGCATGTGATGGCATTGGGAATATTATTGCGAATGGAGTTAACGATTTTCATTGTGGATTTGTGGTTTGAGGCGAGCGATAGGCGTCATGCCACCGGTGGTTTTGTCGCCCAATTTTACCAAAATTTCGCTATCAAGCGGCAAATAAATGTCGATGCGAGAGCCAAATTTTATAAAGCCCATGTGTTGCTCAATATTCACTTCTTCTTCGGGCTCCACATAGGTGACAATGCGGCGTGCCACCGCACCGGCAATTTGGCGCACCAGCACATCATGCCCCGATGGTGTGGAAATCACCACCGACGAACGCTCATTTTCGGTGCTCGATTTGGGCAAGTAGGCTGCCAAAAATCGTCCGTTGTGGTGCTTCACATATTTCACTACACCATTCACCGGCACCCAATTGGCATGCACATTGAATACGCTCATAAACACCGACAGCTGGATGCAATTGCAGTGCAGGCATTCGTCTTCATACACCTCTTCAAGCGCTACCACCACGCCGTCGGCAGATGAGAGCACCATATTTTCTTGCTCACCTTTGTAGTGGCGGCGAGGCGAGCGGAAGAAATTCACCACCAAAAGAAACAAAATGGAAGAAATCACGATAAATGCGATGGGCACCGCCTTATACTCAATAAATAAGTAGGCGGGCACATTGAATGCCAGCAAAATAAAGAGCAGAACAAAAATAATGTTCATCCCCTCGCGGTGTATTTTGTACTTCATTTTCACAATCGCTCGCGATTAGTTTTTCTTTGAATTTACAAAGATAAATATTTTTTCTCAATATTTCAAATAAAATGTGCACTCACCCGAATAAAAAGCCGCTTTCACGGATGATTTGCTCCGCCTGCAGCACATGACGGGAGAATGCAGCGTGCACGCCTTTCGGCAGTGTTGAAGGGAAGTGGCGTGGTAATTTCCAATTATTTTTGCCAAATGTTTGCTCAAACGGTGAAAATTCACTATTTTCGTGACCGCAACCATTGCGTAAATCATCAATCAACATAAAACCTCTAAGTATGAACGACGTGAATGTTTATCTCGACTCTGCTGAAAAAAAGATGAGCGAGGCTGCCAACTACCTGGATGAAGCATTGGCTCACATCCGTGCAGGTAAGGCAAATGTGAAAATTTTGGACGGCATTAAAGTGGATGCCTACGGTAGCAAAATGGCGCTTAATGCCGTGGCAAATGTTACCGTGCCCGATGCGCGCTCTATCGTGATTACCCCTTGGGATAAGAGTATGTTCCGCATCATTGAAAAGGCAATTATGGACTCCAATGTGGGTATCACTCCCGAAAACAATGGTGAGGTGATTCGCCTCAATATTCCGCCTCTCACCGAGGAGCGCCGTAAGCAATTGGTGAAGGACTCAAAATCGGAAAGCGAAAAAGCCAAAGTGAGCATCCGCAACGCTCGCCGCGAAGCCATTGAACGCCTCAAAAAAGCCGTGAAAGATGGTATGGCTGAAGACGTGGAAAAAGATGCTGAAACCAAGGTGCAAAAACTCCACGACAAGTATCTGAAAAAGGTGGACGAACTTTTTGCCGCCAAAGAAAAAGAAATCCTCACCGTGTAAGATATCGGTGCTGTGCTCACTGCCGATGATGGTTGCCCGGGCCCGGGCTGTGCCTGTGGGTGAGCATAAGATATTGATCCTCTAAAGGCTATATTGCATAGAATGGGGGTGTGCCAAATTTCGCGATTTGGTGCACCCTCTTTCTCTATGCCTACTGCTTGTGCGGGCACAAAGTAACGGTTCTTATGGTGCCGCTTTTGGCGCCGAGGGGGGTGTTATTTGAGCAGGTGGCGGGCAATGCGTGAGGCGCCGCGGCGGCCTTTGCTGATATTGCTGTAGAGCATGGGGATGGCGATGCGGCGCAGGGTGTGCCCATCGATGATGCCGGGAGCCACGGCGGCGTAGATTTGGCGTGCTTCGTCGGGATGTCCCTCTTTTTCGTAGTGTGCGGCAAGCACCAATCGGCGGAAGTGGATGAGCAGCATCAGTCGCTCTTTGTCGGGGTGCGCGGATTGGCGCAGGTAGCCTTCCGCCTCATCGAGCACGCGTTCCCATTTGCCCTTACGGTCGTAGAAATTGGTGCCCGTGATGGATGCCTCGCCACTGTCGTAAATCTCCACAAGGGTTTGATGGATAAATGCCAATCGCGGGTTGCCCAGCATTAGGCGGATGCCCAATTCCCAATCACACCATTCATAGAAATTTTCGTTCCACCATCCGTGGGTTTCAAAATATTCTCGCCTGATGGCATAGCGCTGGGTGGCAAGAATGCTGTGGAGAATGTGGTTGGCAAACACATCGGAGGTGAAGTAGGGGAGGGTGCGACTTTTGCCGTGGCTGTGGCGACGCACTTTCACCAGCACGGCATCCAGTCCTTCGGGATGCTGCATGATGGTGCGGTGGTATTGCTCCACCAGGGTGGGGTTCATGGCATCGTCGCTGTCGAAAAACACAAGCCATTCGCCTTGCGAAGCACGCAGTCCGGTGTTGCGCGATGCCGAAGCGGTGTTTTTCTTTTCTTGTGTGACCACCACTTGAAAATCTTCGGAGGAATGCGCCCGCTGAAACTCGCGGAGCACCTGCAGCGAGTCGTCGGTGCTGTAATTATCCACCAGCACCACTTGCAGCGGGCGGTAGGTTTGCGCCAACACCGAATGGAGGGTGGTTTGCACTTGCTTTGAGCGATTAAACACCGGGATGATGATGGAAAACAGTGGCTTGGGCCACTCTTTCTTCCCCCTTGTGGAAATCAGCCGGCGGGCAATGCGCGATGCGCCGCGGTAGCCATTTCGCATGTGCCGATAGAGCATGCGCATCGGCACTTTAAGCCACGGGCGCGAATCCACAATGGCGTGGTAAGCGGGAAGGTAGAGCGCTTGGGCTTCAGCCGGATGTCCCTCCTTTTCATAGTGTGCGGCAAGCACCAATCGCCGGAAATGAATCAGCGCAATCAAGCGGGCTTTTTCGGGGTGCATCGATGCCGCCACTTGTCGCTCGGCTTCGTCTAATGCCCGCTCCCAACGTCCATGGCTGTCGAAGAAATTCACACCCGAAATCGATTCCACCCCACTTTCATAGATGTCAACAAATGGCTCGCGAATGAAATCGAGGCGCGGGTAGCTGAGCAGCAGGCGCAAGCCTAATTCCCAATCGTCCCATTGCAAAATGTGTTTGTTCCACATGCCGTGAGCCACAAAAAACTCTTTGCGCGCAGCATAGCGCACGGTGGCAAGAATGCTGTGCAGAATGTGGTTGGCAAAGAGGTCGGAGGTGAAAAACGGTAAGATGCGGCTGCTGCCATCCATGCCGTGCAAGCGCACTTTCAGCACCACCATATCCAGATTGCCCAAATGCTTTTGCACCACATGGTGGTAGGCTTCCACCAAGCGCGGATTCATGGTGTCGTCGCTGTCGTAAAACACCACCCATTCGCCTTTGGCTTCCATCAAACCCCTATTGCGTGCCGCCGATGCGGATTGGAATGCTTCTTGCGCCACCACCACCTGGAAATCTTCGGAGGAATGCGCCTGTTGGAACTCGCGCAGCACTTGCAGCGAACCGTCGGTGCTTCGATTGTCGACCAGCACCACCTGCAGCGGGCGGTAGGTTTGCGCCAGCACCGAAGCCAAAGTGGCTTTCACCTTCTCAGCACGATTATAAACGGGTATGATAATAGAAAACAGCATCTCTATCCGGTTGGTTTTAACTCACAAAGGTAATCAAATTTCGCAAAACATCGGCAAGTATGCCACACATATTTCGCTCTGCGCCGTGCATAGCATATCTATTGAAAGGAGAGGATGGTGGCTTTTGAGGGATGGAGCATTTCGGCAGCTTGGCGGATTTGCTCTGCGCTTACTGCTTGAATGTGCTCCACGGTGTGGTCGATGTCGGGCACGCGGTTCCAATAGAGAAAAGTTTTTCCTGCCCCCAGTGCCATCGCTTCCACATTTTGCGAAGCCACGAGCAATTGACCGCAGTATTGCTTTTTTGCGGCATGGAGTTGAGCCGCCGACAAAGGCGATTGCGCTAATCGGTCGATGGTGTTGCCAATGATGTGCAGGCTCTTCTCCACCTTGCTCTGCTCGCATCCGAAATAGATTTCCATCAATCCGCAGTCGGTGAAAGCGGCAATCGATGATTCCACCGTGTAGACCAAGCCTCGGCGCTCGCGCATCTGCACATTGAGCAGCGAATTCATGCCGGGTCCGGCAAGGAGGTTGTTGAGCAAAGCCAAGGCAAATCGGCTCTCGTGGTACATGTCCGGGATGCGAGCACCCACTATGGTGTGGCTTTGGTGCGAACCAATGTTCACCACTCGGTGCTGTGGTGCAAGGATGGCAGGCGTGGTGCGCGCCGTGCGGCACAGGCGGTGGTGCATGGCGCCAAAACACTTTTCCGCTTTGCGAAACACCCGGTGTGCCGGCGCGGGTCCCAGATAGAAAAACGCCATATTTTCGGGCACATATTGCTGCTTCAAATATTGCCTGCAGTGTGCGCTGCTGATGGCTTGTATGTGGGTTTCCGTGCCCAGAATGTTGTGCCCCATGGCGGTGTCGGCACCGAAAATGAGGTCTTCAAAATCGTCGAACACCGCTTCGGAAGGCGCGTCGCGATAACTGTACACCTCTTCTAAAACCACCTCCTTTTCGCGCTGAATTTCTGTGTCGGGAAACACTGAGTACATCACCAAGTCGGCAAGCAAATCGATGGCGCGATTAAAGTACGGCTCCGGAAATACGCTATAGAGCACGGTGCCCTCTTTGGTGGTGTAGGCATTGAGTTCGCCGCCCACCGTTTCCATGCGGTTGATGATATGGCAAGCGCGCCGGTGCGTGGTGCCTTTAAAAATGGTGTGCTCCACGAAGTGAGCTTGCCCGAAAAGATTCGGTGCGTCGTCGCGACTGCCCGAATTCACCACCAGTCCGCACCATCCCACGCGTTGCGGTTGCGGCACATGCACCAATTTGAGCCCATTGGCAAGGGTGTGAGTAGATATAGTTGTAGTCATGAGGAAGCGTTAGTTTCTTGTGTCGAGGTGAATAATGTTTTGCACCATCATCAGTTCGCGAATATCAAATCGGCTGATTTCCATATCATCGTAGTTGGGGTTTTCGCTTCGAAGAATCACCAAATTGGGGTCGGTGTGGCGGCGCACATATTTCACGAGGCGGAAATCGTCGAGCATCACCACATAGATTTGCCCCCAAAAGATATGGTTGGAATTCGAGAGTTCGCGCACGGCAATGTAGTCGCCATTGCGAATCACCGGGCTCATCGAATCGCCACTCACGCGCACAATGCGGCAGTTCGGACTAATGATGTCGGGCAAGTTGATGTGACCCACCACCAATTCGTCGGCAAACATTCGCGCCCGCGGTATGGCGCCTGCCGTTACATCGATATCGTAGACCGGCGTGCCCAAATCGATGGTTTGCACATCGCTTGGTGCAATGGTGGTGATCGGAAGGGCGTTTTGCTTGCCAAAAGGCACATCTGTGCCGGATTCAATCCACTGCTTCGACACGCCCAGATTCACCACAATGCGATTGATGAGTGCGTGGCTCAGCGGTAGCCGCCCATTCATATACTTCGAAAGATTCGATGAATCGACGCCGATTTTTTTTGCAAACTCAGCCTGCTTGAGGTTGAGCATCTTCATTAAATACTTAATGCGGGAAATAATGGCTTGTTCTTCCATGATAGTGTGTGCGTTTGTTATGGGGGCAAAATTACCACAAAATTGGCAATTTGCCAACTTTTTTGCCATTTTTTTTGAGGGGGGTGGGTTTTTGAGGGGGCATCGTGAGTGAGGGCGCAAAATATTGCGTCCTTTGCAGGAGGGTGGGCGTGTGTTGAGGGAGGGTGGGGGATTATTTTTCGCCGTAGAGGAGGTCGCCGGCGTCGCCCAAGCCGGGTATGATGTAGCTGTGGTCGTTGAGCACGTGGTCGATGTCGGCGGCCCACACGGTGGCATTGATGCCGTCGGGCAAGTGCCGTTCCAGGTATTCAATGGCTTGGTCGGTGGCGATAACCACGGCAATGTGGATGTGCTTAGGCGTGCCCTTTTGCAAGAAAGCGCGAATGGCCACATCCATTGAGCCTCCGGTGGCGAGCATAGGGTCGGCAATCACCAACACCTTTCCCTCGATGCTCGGGCTTGCCAAATATTCGGTGCGAATCACGAAATCGTTGGAGCCTTCAATGTATTTGCGATAAGCCGAAATAAAGGCATTTTCGGCATAGTCGAAAAAGCTGAGGAAGCCCTCGTGAAGCGGCAGTCCGGCGCGGAAAATGGAGCCCAGCACCACCTTATCGGCGATGGTGCGAGTGGACGCCACCCCCAGCGGTGTGGTGGTTTGTTGGTCGGCATATTCCAAGCGTTTGGAAATTTCGTAAGCCATAATTTGTCCGATGCGCTTCACATTGGTGCGAAACCGCAGGCGGTCGGTTTGAATATCTTTGTCGCGGAGTTCGAGCATGTATCGGCTCAGCAGCGAGTCGTGCTTACACAGGTTGATTACTTCCATATTCGAGAATGATAAAAAATGGTTGGCAAGTGCAAATGTAATGAATATTCGTGATTTTGGCAATAGTGATGCCAAAGGATTATTGGCTTTGTTTGCCGGTGATGATGGATTTAATGTCGTGGAGTTTATTGAGTGCCTCCATCGGCGTGAGGTGGTTGATGTCGAGGTTAAGGATTTGGTCGCGAATTTGGCTCAGCACCGGGTCGTCGAGTTGGAAAAACGAGAGTTGGTAGCCGCTGCGCTGTTGTCCCACCTCGGCAAGGTCTTTGGTCACGCTTTGCTGGTTGCGATTATTATCCTCGAGTTGGCGTAGCACTTCGTCGGCACGGTCCACAATGCTTGGCGGCATGCCTGCGAGTTTTGCCACGTGGATACCAAAACTGTGTTCGCTCCCGCCTTTTTCGAGTTTGCGCACAAACACCACCTTGCCGTCGATTTCCTTCACGCTCACATTGTAGTTGCGGATGCGCTTAAATGAGCGTTCCATTTCGTTGAGTTCGTGGTAGTGGGTGGCAAAGAGCGTTTTGGCGTGTGCTCTTCCCTCGTGAATGTATTCCACAATGCTCCAAGCAATGGAGATGCCATCGTAGGTCGATGTGCCGCGTCCCAGTTCGTCGAAGAGCACCAAGCTGCGTTCGCTCAGGTTGTTGAGAATGGATGCCGCTTCGGTCATTTCCACCATAAAGGTGGATTCGCCGAGCGAGATATTGTCGCTGGCGCCCACGCGCGTAAAAATTTTGTCCACCAATCCGATGTGTGCCGATTCGGCAGGCACGTAGCATCCCATTTGTGCCATGAGTGTGATGAGGGCGGTTTGGCGCAGTAGCGCCGACTTACCTGCCATGTTTGGACCCGTGATGATGATGATTTGCTGCCCATCGTTGCTCAAATGTATATCGTTGGG